>Ga0310695_10010223_pt1 | contig 13785 bp, 13 predicted proteins | sample RumenRJG_04DNA_FD_203882 | JGI IMG/M metagenome (GOLD analysis project Ga0310695, IMG submission 203882) | Bovine rumen microbial communities from Lethbridge, Alberta, Canada - RJG_04 (v2) (version 2) | ecosystem: Host-associated > Mammals > Digestive system > Stomach > Rumen | place: Canada... | reverse complement strand
ATCTAATACTGTTTTAGTAACGAAAGATTGATGAACAACTAAGTGAAGATTAAAAATAACATCGGACTTCAGACTTTGGACATCAGACCTCATTCTGATTTCTGCCATTTCCTTCATTTCTGCGGGACAAAATAAAAATCAAATTTTAAATGAACATACTTTTAACAGGCGGTGCAGGCTACATTGGTAGCCACACCATAATAGAACTTGACAAAGCTGGGCACAGCGTAGTTGTTGTAGACAACCTTGTGAACAGCAATCCAGAATCTTTGCGACGTGTCGCAAAGATAATTGGAAAGGAAATCCCTTTCTATGAGGTTGATGTGCGCGATAAGGACGCACTCTCCAAGGTTTTTGATGAAAATAAGTTTGATGCTGTTATTCACTTCGCTGGTCTTAAGGCAGTTGGTGAGTCTGTATCAAAGCCTTTGGAGTACTACCATAATAATATGACAGGCACTTTCATCCTTCTGGATGTGATGTGCCAGCATCAGTGTAAGAACATCATTTTTAGTAGCTCTGCTACGGTCTATGGCGATCCTGCCATTATTCCTATCACAGAGGAATGCCCCAAGGGACACTGTACCAATCCCTATGGCCAAACCAAGAGTATGTTAGAAGAAGTATTGATGGATGTACAGAAAGCTGATCCAGAGTGGAATGTAGTGCTATTGCGCTATTTCAACCCTATTGGCGCTCATCAGAGCGGCATGATTGGTGAGAATCCCAATGGCATTCCCAATAACCTCATGCCTTATATCACTCAGACAGCTGTAGGCATCCGCAAAGAACTTGGCATCTTCGGTAATGACTATGACACACCTGATGGTACTGGCGTACGCGATTATATTCATGTCTGCGATTTGGCCTCAGGCCATGTAGCAGCTTTGAAGGCTATTAAGCGTAACTGTGGCCTTGGCATTTATAACCTTGGTACAGGTCATGGTTATAGCGTTCTTGATGTGGTTAATGCCTTTATGAAGGTGAATGGCGTAAATGTACCTTACGTCATTAAGCCTCGCAGACCTGGTGATATTGCTACCTGTTATTGTAACCCTGCTAAGGCCAAGGCTGAATTAGGTTGGGAGGCATGGTATGGTATTGAGGAAATGTGCCGAGATAGTTGGAATTGGCAAAAAAATAATCCTAACGGATATTAACCAAATTTACCAATGCAAATATATCCATTTCTTTTTGAGCCAAACCTACACTCAGTTGTGTGGGGCGGAAACCAATTAAAACCCTACAAGGGCTTGGAACCATCCGATGAACCGATTGGCGAGAGTTGGGAGGTCAGTGCTGTACCTTCAAGCACAAGCATTGTAAGTAATGGCGTGTATGCAGGTAAAGACCTGATAACGGTCATTAATGAAAATCCAGATTCCATCCTTGGCACAAAGGTAAACGAGAAATATCATGGTCAACTGCCCCTGCTTGTGAAGTTCATCGATGCCAAGCGCGATTTGAGTATCCAGGTACATCCCAATGATGAAATGGCCCAGCGCGAGCATGGCAAGATGGGCAAATCAGAGATGTGGTATGTCATCAAAGCCGACGAAGGCGCTCATCTCTTTGCAGGCTTTAAGCAGGAGATAACTCCTGAAGAATATCAACAACGAATAGCAGATGGCACCATCACCGAAGTCCTTGCCGACCATCAGGTCAAGGCGGGCGATGTCTTCTACCTCCCTGCCGGTCGTGTCCACGCCATCTGTGGAGGAATCTTACTCGCTGAGGTCCAGCAGTCTTCTGATGTGACCTACAGAATCTTTGACTATAATCGCCCTGGCATGGACGGTAAACCTCGCGAGTTGCATACCGAATTGGCTGCAAAAGCGCTGGACTACCATGTAGAAGACAACTATCGCACAGAGTACGATGAGAGTGCCAACAAGGCAGTACAAATCATTGATTCACCCTTTTTCAGTGTACGCGTGATGGAAGTCAATAAACCAATGCATCGCAACCTCATAAAATATGATAGTTTCATCATCACTATGTGTATAGAGGGCGACTGCAAGATCCTTGTTCGTAGCACAGGAGAAGAAGTATTACTGAAACAAGGTCATAGCACGTTGATACCAGCAGCTATTGCTAACTATGATGTGATACCTCAGAATGACACAACACGTATCCTTGATGCATTTATAGATAATAAAGATAGGAGTATCACTAGAAAGGTGACTCGATTTCTTCACTTAACTCAGAAATAAAATCAAAATGATGAATAACCACATAGTTATCATGGCTGGCGGTGTTGGTAGCCGTTTCTGGCCGTTAAGTACACCAGAATATCCCAAGCAGTTCATTGATATATTGGGCTGTGGTAGGACGCTGATTCAACTCACCGTTGACCGCTTTAAAGGAATCTGCCCTATGCAGAACTTTTGGGTAGTGACCAACGCCAAGTATGTTGATATTGTAAAACAGCAATTGCCCGATATTCCTGCAGAACACATTCTTGCAGAGCCAGCAGCACGTAATACTGCCCCTTGCATTGCTTGGGCTTGTTGGAGCATCAAGAAAGAAGATCCTAATGCAAATGTCGTGGTTACACCAGCTGATGCAGTGGTCATGAACCCCGAGGAGTTCAGACGCGTTATTGGTAATGCACTTTCATTTACTGAAAAGAAGAATGCCATTGTTACTATTGGCATTAAGCCTTCACGCCCAGAAACAGGATATGGCTATGTAGAGGCTAAAGATGCTGTTGAAGGTGAGATTTGCGGTGTAGAAGCTTTCAAGGAGAAACCAAATCTAGAAACCGCAGAGCAGTACCTCAAAGCAGGTAACTTCCTGTGGAATGCAGGCATCTTTGTGTGGAATATTGATACTATTACCAACTGCATTACCAAGTATAAGCCAAATATCGCTGCTGACATGGATAAGATTACTGCTACAGGTGATGTTGCTGGCATCTTCCCTCAGTGCGAAAAGATTTCCATCGACTTTGCTGTGATGGAACCTGCAAGCGCAGATAATCTGGTATATACCCACCCTGCTGACTTTGGTTGGAGCGACTTGGGTAACTGGGCGTCACTTCATGATAAGCTTACAAAGGATGATAATAACAATGGTACTGTAGGAAATATTAAACTCTATGAATGCAACAACTGTGTTGTTCATGCCGAAGATGCCAAGAAAGTTGTCCTTCAAGGTCTTGACGGTTATATTTTCAGCGAGAAGAATGGACAGATACTTCTGTGTAAGCGAAGCGAGGAACAAAGAATAAGAGATTTTTCTGCCGAATAAGAAAAAATAAGAAATTAGAATTTAATTATTTAAAACAAGTATATAATGAAAACAGCTTTAATTACTGGTGTAACGGGTCAGGACGGTTCTTATCTGGCCGAGTTTTTGTTGGAAAAAGGTTATGACGTACATGGAATGATACGTCGTAATTCATCCGACTATCGTGAGCGTATTGCCCATTTGGAAGGTGTGAAGAACTTCCATTTGCACTTTGGTCATCTAGGAGATTCGATGAGTATCATCTCTATTATTAATAAGGTTAAGCCCGATGAGATTTATAATCTGGCTGCACAGAGCCATGTTCAGGTAAGTTTTGACTCACCTGAGTTTACGGCCGATGTCGATGCAACAGGTGTATTGCGTGTACTTGAAGCTGTACGCCACTGCGGACTTGCTGATAAGTGTCGCATTTATCAGGCATCGACCTCAGAACTCTACGGCAAGGTAGAAGAAGTCCCTCAGAATGAGAATACCCCTTTCCACCCCTATTCTCCCTATGCTGTTGCTAAGCAGTATGGCTTTTGGATTGTCAAGGAGTATCGCGAAGCCTATAATATGTACTGCTGCTCAGGTATTCTGTTCAACCATGAGTCTGAGCGTCGTGGTGAGACATTTGTCACCCGTAAGATAACCTTGGCAGCGGCTCGTATCAAGCAGGGCAAGCAGGATAAACTGTATTTGGGTAACCTGAGCTCACTTCGTGACTGGGGCTATGCTAAGGACTATGTAGAGTGCATGTGGCTCATCCTGCAGCAGGACAAACCCGAGGATTTTGTCATCGCCACCGGTGTCCAGCACTCAGTCCGTGAGTTCTGCTATTATGCTTTCAAGCGTGTAGGTATTGAACTGGAGTTTGTAGGCGAGGGAGCTGACGAGAAGGGTATCGACAAGGCTACTGGTAATGTATTGATAGAGGTGAGTCCAGATTTCTATCGTCCTACGGACGTAGTCAACCTCTGGGGCGACCCCACAAAAGCCAAAGCGAAGCTTGGCTGGAACCCTGCCAAGACCTCTTTCGAGGAACTTGTCAACATCATGGTAGATTCCGACATGGCCAAAGTAGCATCAGAAGATGCAGCCATGAAGGTACGCCAGAACCTCGTAGAATACCTCGAAAAAGGCATTGTCAAGTAAATTTCTACTATTTCTTTTATTTCTGCGGGACATAAATTATCTGTAACATGCTAGATAAGAATTCTAAGATATACGTGGCAGGCCACCACGGATTGGTGGGCTCTGCCATTTGGAACAATTTAAAGCAGCGTGGCTATACCAACTTGGTTGGTCGTAGCCATAAGGAGCTGGACCTGACCGACCAGAACGCTGTCAAGGCCTTCTTCGACCAGGAACAGCCTGATGCTGTGGTTCTGGCAGCTGCCTTTGTGGGCGGTATCATGGCCAATATGCTCTACCGTGCTGACTTCATCATGATGAACATGAAGATTCAGTGCAATGTCATCAGCGAGGCCTACGCCCATGGTGTGAAGAAACTGCTGTTCCTAGGTAGCACCTGTATTTACCCCAAGAACGCGCCTCAGCCCATGAAAGAGGACTGCCTCTTGACTTCGCCTTTGGAGTACACCAACGAGGAGTACGCCATTGCAAAGATTGCAGGTTTGAAGATGTGCGAGAGCTACAACCTGCAGTACGGCACCAACTACATTGCCGTGATGCCCACCAATCTCTATGGCCCCAATGACAACTTCCATTTGGAGAACAGCCACGTCATGCCCGCCATGATGCGCAAGGTGTATCTGGCCAAGCTCATCCACGATGGTGCTTGGGATAAGATTCGTCGTGATTTGACTATCCGTCCAGTTGGTGCCAACATCAAGGAGAACGGTGATCAGGTGCGCTATGTGATTGATGGTAATAGCGATGAGGCACTCATTCGCAAGATTCTTGCCTGGTATGGAATAGAAGATAATAAGGTGACTCTTTGGGGTACAGGAAAGCCGCTTCGTGAGTTCCTTTGGAGTGAGGATATGGCTGATGCTAGCGTGCACGTGCTGCTGAATGTAGATTTCAAAGACATCATAGGCATTGAGAAATACTCAAGCGTTCACTATGGTGTAGCTGCCGATGGGGTGGTTGACCGCAACCATTCTACTGGCCGTGGTGGTTATATTCCTTCACTCGGTGAGATTCGCAACTGCCATATCAATGTAGGCACTGGCAAGGAGCTCACCATTCGTGAACTCTCTGAACTCGTTGTCAAGGCCGTAGGCTTCGAAGGTACAGTAGAATTCGATGCCTCCAAACCTGATGGCACCATGCGTAAGCTCATTGATGTCAGCAAGCTCCACTCTCTAGGGTGGACCCACAAGGTGGAGATTGAGGATGGAGTAGCTAAACTCTTTGAGTGGTACAAGCAGAGCTTGGAATCGTAAAAATACTTTCTGCCATTTCTTCGATATCTGCGGGACATTAAAAAATTCGTGCAAAATCAACCAACTTTCCAAAACTTTTCGTATCTTTGCCACAAAATTCTGAAAATCATGGAAGCAACAGTAAGATCAAGGCGTACAGCAGATAATTATTGGAATATCATCAGGCATCTTAGCCCAGATGCTAAATTAGATCTTATAACCATGTTGACAAAGTCGCTAAAGAAAACGACTTCAAAGCGTGTGTTAGCTAAGAAATATTATGGTATTTGGGGTGATGATGGTATGTCTGACGATGAGTTTGTGAAGGAGCTTAAATCTCTTCGTAGTTTTAATCGCGAAATCATAGAGGTTAGAACTCAAGATGGGGGCAGAGCTTTCCATGCAGAAAGATGAAATAAATCGCTCAAAGCAACTAAACAAGTTCTTGTCGGATATACGCGTTCTTCCTATTTATAGTGCAATAGATATTGCAGCACGAGAAAAAGTACGACTTCGTTTGGCAGGAACCCCATGCGATGACAACTTTGATCTTTTGATTGCGTGTTCTGCAATCGCTAATGATATGATTTGTGTTACAGATAACACAAAGGATTTTTTCCGTTTTCAAGGCATTCGCCTAGAAAATTGGATCAATAGATAAGAATATTTAGGTAAAAAAATGGTACTAATTAGGTCACTCATCACGGAGTTGACCCTTTATGGTTTTCACTGTTTTTGCTTTTGGATGTTTGTAATAACGAAGTTATGTGATGAGGGGTGTGGCGTTGCAATGCGATATCTGCGAGACATTTGAACAATTTCTGCTATTTCTGCTCTTTCTGCGGGACAATAAATAACTCTGCGGGACATTGAATAATTTTAAATATAATTTTCTTATAATTTTAAGCTCAGCGCCCTCTCTCCGGAAACAAACGAAAAACGCTTTAGCCATACTCTAGCCTGCTTCTAGGCAGCGATCACTCTGCTTCTAGGCTGCTTCTAGCCATTCTCTGACCAACGGTCAGAGTGTGGCGTTGCAATCTCTAGGCATACTCAAAGGGTATGGGTAGAGTAAGGGTAAAGCGAGAGTGAAGCGTGAATAAGGCGATTGAACGTCGTTAAAAATAATCACATGGTTGCACTGAAAACAGAACCGCTTGTTGATAATCTTTCGATAGGTCGGCTGGCGCAGTATGACTCTAAGGCCAATATGCTGGAGACGTTCCAGCTGATAGGGGTCGGAGTGGCGAAGAGCTGGGACAAGACGTCGCTTGCTATAGGCATGGATACTGTTTTTGAACAGTCACCAGCACTTTTTGCCAATATCCTTCCCAAGGAAGAAAGCATGCTGCTTGCCAAACTGTTGGAGTGCAAGCAGGATGAATATGTCGCATGTCCTGTCAGGAAAGGCCGCTTCTTGATGCTTCAGGCACTCCATCTGGTGGTTACCTATAGAGACAACGCCACATGGCATCTTTATATGCCTGACAGCATACGCCAACGGCTCAACAGGATGTTTGAAGAGGATTTGAAGCTTTATCCAGAGATTGAGGAGATGAACCATATCTTCGACCAGATGACGAAGAAGCGCGACCATCTCTTTCAAATGATGGACAAGACCAATCCAGACACACTTAGTCCGGAACAGGCAAAGAAGATGTATGCAGAGGTAGATGACATCGCCAGGTTTATCGCTGACGCCAAGCCCCGCCTGAAGAAGATAGAAGCCTATCTCCACAAGAATACCGATACCAGGATTGATCAGGTCTGGATGGATATCAAGCATACAGAGATGTATATTGGCATCATGAAGGCGACGTTGACTCTCCGTATGCAGGGTAAGATGCTTCCAAAGCCATAGTCTAAAATGTAGTAAAAAGCGAAATGCGATTGCCGTATCCTGGTACGGTCTCAATCGCCTTGTGCAAATGAGTTTTGTACATGATAGTTTCGCTGTGCAGGAGTTACTGACGGGTTTGTTGGTAGCTGTCCGTCATCTCCCTGCACTTTTAGTAAAACAGACTTGGAACCAAAAGTTCGGAAGATGGCCAATATCGATTTTGCCAAGATTTCCTAATATATGTCTGAGATTACATCTTCTCAAATTGAGGACATTCTGGTTACAGAATTAAATTGGACTAACGACAATGCGGCACAGGTTGGTGAACTGTTAGACCGTTTGAAGAGTGGTCATACATTCCGAGGTGGTGATAAAACTGGGCTTGCGCAGTATTATAAGGGATGGAAAGATAAATTAAAAATGAAGTGAAGAAAAGGTAATGTCATTAAATACTAATGGAACAATAGATATATCTAAGACAATACAAGAACTATGGCCATCAACCATTGGTATGTTCTTTGTTTGGGTATTAGAGGTTGTTTTATCATTTTGGCTATATCAAGTACTTAGGTTAGATGCAATAGTATGGCTCGGAGTATGGGCTGGTTTTCTGTTATTGACCACATTTTTAATATGGACAGTACAAACTAAACGTTGGTTTCAGCGCACTGGGTATTGGATTCTTCTTCATTATTTTGGAATAATATTAATAGTATGCATAGTATATCTGACTTACCCCTATCTGATAGAAGGTAGTAAATGGGACATTTCGTATATCCGCTACTGGATGCCAGTCGGGATAGGAACTATATTCTTTATTTGTTCTTACTTACATATATGTAGGAAGCATGATGGGCTGTGTATCGTTTTCCTTGTAAGGAATCAGTCTCAGTACGAGCGTGATATACTGCAAGCGTTGACGGAAGCACAAAGCAGGGTAGAACAAGTTGCTGATAATATTCAGATTGTGATTCCTCCGTTTGGAATAGCAAATACGCCTAAAGGTTGTAAACGTTATATCAACAGCCATTTCAATCAGGCAGATGCTGTTATATTTGCCTCTTTGATTGACAGTCCGCAGGGTAGTGAATTTGGCTATTCATTCAATCGGTTTACCTCAATGATGAGTGACCGATATATAAAAAATGAAAATAGGGATGAAGAAAGTGTTAAAGTCTTGATGGACGAATCCTATCGTTGTCATGAGTGGAATACGCTTAACATCAATACAGATCAGATATCTCGCCATCTTAAGGTAGCTGGCAATTTGACTCACCTTTTTTTGATGTACGTTAGTTGTATTTATTTGCAAAAGAATAAATATACTGAAGCTATTGACATATCTGAGGCTTTATATACATATGCATCAACAGGGAATATACGCTATGACAGCCTTGTTAGGGAACTAGTCGTTCATTCGTATGTGACAGCACAATACATTGAAGAATATGACAACCAAGACTATGAACGTGCTCATGAGATACTTGATGATTGTGTTAGACGGATACCACAAATGAAACACTCGTTGTCATACGAACTTTCAATGGCACGTATATTCTTTTATGAGGGGAATATCAGGGAATCTAAGCGTGTAACCAGATCTATAAAAATTAGTCGGCCTACTGCGGAATGGTATGTAACTACCAATCAGGCTTTTTTTGCAATATACGAGAAAAAAACAAATGAGATGGTGTCACACTACAAAAAAATGCTTAAGATGCAGAAACAGGACCGAAGAGAAGTCGATTATGCAATCCGTTTCTTGAAAATAGAGATGAGCAAGACTAACGACTTAACATATCTGATGGGGTTATGCCATGGTATTGCTTTCCTGTCACTCTATGTTGACGAGGCTCAGTCTGATAAATACTATAAGAAAACAAGAGATTATGTGAGCATTGCAGGTTATCGTGAACTTGAGCCAATGCGCCAGTTGATTGTTTCAAGTAAAGGGAAACTGGGTATAAAGAAAAAATTAACGACATTGGTATAAATATTGAAAGGTAAGCCCCCATTTCTACCATATTGCACGAAAAAGTGAAATGAAAAACCTTTGCACCGACATTTTAAATATTAGATTCTGTTCAGTATACAAATCTTGGAGATAATAATCATTAACTTAGTCGATTTTAACTTTAGTTATCTGAAAGGGCAACCTTTTGGGGCTATACGTCAGAATTGGCTGCTTACAAAAATATCATTTTATGAATACATTCTCTTTCTCTGAAGAAAATATTGCAAGATTATTTGGTGCAGAGGCAGCAGAAGACGAAGTTTTTGAGCGTCTTCAGTCATATTATCTAAAGAATAAGACTCACGAAAAGGTAACTGCAGATCTTCCTTTGCGAATTCTTGTAGGCCATAAAGGAATAGGAAAGTCTGCCATATTTACAATGGCATTACATGAGGACGAAGTTGCTAACAAACTTTCTTTAAAGATAAAACCTGACGACATAGATAATATTGGTAAAGATACCAATGATTTTTCTGAAATGATTCGTGCATGGAAACAGGGACTAATTAGCATTATATTAAACAAAATTGTTCAGAACTTAGGTCTTGTAATCAAAAACGAAGAATATGTATCTCTTTTTTCAAAAACAGGGAAAATACTGTCGTTTGTACGAAGTATATTCCAAAAGCAAATAAATGATTATAACCTTGAAGAACCTTCAAAATTAATAATAAATAAATTTCTTCAAGAAAACCGCATTGTAGTATATATTGATGATATGGATCGTGGTTGGGAAAGCAAGCGAGACGATATAAGAAGAGTGTCAGCTTTGCTTAATGCCGTCAGGGATTTAAGCAATGATAATAAAGGATTACAATTTCGCATATCACTTCGCTCAGACGTATATTATCTGGTGCGTACTTCTGACGAATCTACTGACAAAATAGGAAATTCCGTTATTTGGCATAGTTGGTCGAACCATGAGATATTGATACTGTTGATAAAAAGAATAGAGACTTTCTTCGGAAGGGAAGTTGATATTGAAACATTGAGAAAAACAGAACAAAGACATCTGGCTCATTACCTTGACAGCGTTTTTGAAAAGAGATTTACGGGACAAGGAAAATGGGAGAATGCTCCGATGTATCGTATTTTGATGTCACTAATTCGTAAACGTCCACGTGATCTTGTCAAATTATGTACTCTTGCTGCCAAAAATGCTGATGATAATAACAACAGATTGATAACTACAGATAATCTGAAGAGTATTTTTGTTGAATATTCGCATGATAGAATTCAAGATACTATAAATGAATATCGCTCAGAACTACCAAACATCGAAAGACTTTTGTTCGGTATGAAACCCAGTCGCAAGGAGAATAAATGTGGTAAGGGTTATATTTATACAACGAATGATATTCGAAACAAAATTAATGGTATCAGGGAGCGTGGAAAATTTTATTATACTAACGGAAAGGAAGCTTCGGCTCAAGATTTACTGCAGTTTATGTATAAAATAAACTTTATTACTGCAAGAAAACAAATGTCTGACGGTTTTATTGACAGAAAATATTTCGAAGAGAATCGCTATCTTACTTCAAGCGTGGCTGATTTCGGATATGATTGGGAAATTCATCCTGCATTCAGATGGGCAATCGAACCAGAAGAACGAGATGTCTTTAAGATAATAGAGCTAAGCAAAGATGAACAGTAATGTTCTGTTCCATCATCCATCAAACATATTATCGGGGCAGGCTCTTATCGGGGTCTCTCATAAACAATCAAGGTTCAATAATCCTGACAATCTTGTCCCTTTTTGAAACAAAGAAAGTATTAAATATGAACTTTTGGAGCAGCGAGAGAAGAGTAAAACTCGTTTTAACTTTTCCGAGTCGCGACAAAAGTCATGATAAAACAAAGTTTTAACATGAAAGGAATAGTTTTAGCCGGAGGCTCTGGAACGCGCCTCTACCCCATTACGAAAGGTGTTAGTAAGCAGTTGCTACCTATCTACGATAAACCGATGGTTTATTATCCCATCAGTGCGTTGATGCTAGCAGGCATCAGGGATATTTTGATTATCTCTACTCCATACGACCTGCCTGGATTCAAACGTTTGCTTGGTGATGGCTCTGACTATGGTGTACACTTTGAGTATGCAGAGCAGCCTAGTCCTGATGGTCTTGCTCAGGCCTTTATCATCGGTGAGAAATTCATTGGTAACGACAGTGCTTGCCTTGTATTGGGTGACAATATCTTCTATGGTGCAGGTTTTACAGTTTTGTTGCGTCAGGCTGTGCGTGATGCTGAAGAAAATGGCAAAGCCAGCGTCTTTGGCTATTGGGTGAATGACCCTGAACGATATGGCGTAGCTGAATTTGACCGTGAGGGTAATTGCCTCTCAATTGAAGAAAAACCCAAAGAGCCAAAGAGTAACTATGCAGTGGTTGGTCTGTACTTCTATCCCAACAAGGTGGTGGATGTAGCTAAGCATATCAAGCCCTCTGCACGTGGTGAATTGGAAATTACTACCGTCAATCAGGAGTTCTTGAAAGATGGTGAACTTAAAGTACAGGTATTCGGTCGTGGCTTCGCATGGTTAGATACAGGTACACACGATAGTCTTGCTGAGGCATCTACCTTTGTAGAGGTCATTGAGAAACGTCAGGGCCTCAAGGTTGCTTGTCTGGAAGGCATAGCCTACCGCCATGGCTGGATTTCAGAAGAAAAGATGCGAGAGCTTGCTAAGCCCATGCTGAAGAATCAGTATGGTCAGTACCTTCTGAAGGTTATTGATGAAATGAAAGAAGACATCAACAGCGGAACGCTGGAACATGTTTAATTGATTAAGAAAATGGAAATAATAAAGACAGATATAGAGGGTGTACTAATTATAGAGCCAAAGGTATTTGGCGATAATAGAGGTTATTTCTTTGAATCATTCTCACAGCGTGAGTTCGACGAAAAGGTTACTCCTATTCTTGGTCATACCATCAACTTTGTACAGGATAACGAAAGTATGTCCTCATACGGTGTGATGCGGGGCCTTCACTTCCAACGTCCCCCATTTACTCAAAGCAAGTTAGTCCGTTGCGTGAAGGGTGCTGTACTGGATGTCGCTGTAGACATCCGCAAGGGAAGCCCCACATACGGCCAGCATGTGGAATGCCTCCTCTGTGCCCATGATGAAGAGGGTGCACGCATAGCCAAGCAGTTTGAAGGCCATACATTTAATTGTCAATTATCACCTTTCAATTGTCAATTGGGACAACAGTTTTTCGTCCCACGTGGCTTTGCACATGGATTCGCTGTACTCAGTGAGACAGCAGTCTTCCAATATAAGTGTGACGAATTCTATCATCCCGAAGCTGATGGAGGTATCAGTATCTTGGATGCTAGCCTTGGTATCGATTGGCGAATTCCTACAGAAAAGGCCAATCTTAGCGATAAGGACACCAAGCATGCTTTACTGAAGGATTTTGATTCACCTTTCGACATCAAGGTATCTCTCTATTAACTTTTTGAGCAGCGAACACCATTGTACTTGTATATTTGGTTGAGTCGCGAGAAAAGTCAACGAAGTTAATTCTCAATTTTCATTTATCAATTATCAATTTGAGAAATGACTATATTAGTTACTGGTGCCAACGGACAATTAGGCAATGAAATGCGTGTTGTAACCAAAGGCTCTAAAGACAAATACATTTTTACAGACGTTTGTGAAGAGCTTCCAGAATCCGTAGAGATGCTTCACAAACTGGCGGGGGATGACATTGATACCTCTACGACCAAACTTGATATCACCAATCTGGATGCGATTAGAACGATGGTAAAGGAGAATGATGTCAAAGTCATTATTAATTGTGCTGCTTGGACAAATGTGGATGGTGCGGAAGCCCCAGAGAAATATGAACTTGTTGAGTTGCTGAATGCAAAGGCACCTGAGAACCTGGCTATCGCCATGAAAGAGGTGGGGGGCTTGCTCGTACATGTCAGCACTGACTATGTCTTTGGCGGAGACCCGTATAACACCCCCTGTAAGGAAGACCAGAAAGGAACTCCTACGGGTGTCTATGGATTGACTAAACTACATGGTGAGCAAAACATCCAGAACACCGGTGTTGATTATCTCATCTTCCGTACCGCGTGGCTCTACAGTGAATTCGGCAAGAACTTTGTCAAGACGATGCTGAACCTTACTGCCACGAAGCCTCAACTGAAGGTAGTATTTGATCAAGTAGGTACACCAACCTATGCAAAGGACCTTGCAGACGCAATCTTAGTAGCCATTGATGACTACAAGAAAGAAATTATCAATAGTCAATTGTCGGTTATCAATTACTCGAAGAGTGGAGTTTACCATTTTTCGA
>Ga0310695_10010219_pt1 | contig 13792 bp, 11 predicted proteins | sample RumenRJG_04DNA_FD_203882 | JGI IMG/M metagenome (GOLD analysis project Ga0310695, IMG submission 203882) | Bovine rumen microbial communities from Lethbridge, Alberta, Canada - RJG_04 (v2) (version 2) | ecosystem: Host-associated > Mammals > Digestive system > Stomach > Rumen | place: Canada... | reverse complement strand
AGTGGATAAAACCATGTTCATAGGTCAACCTTTTATAGCAGAAGAGGCTATCACTTCAGAAGAAGTCATCAAGAAACAAACTCCCATTGATAAGGCTTTCCGACAACTCTTTTCTTCCATTATCTATCAATGGAACCAGAAGATTGCTGAGCATGCAGCCAATACAGAAATCAGTGAATGGGAACAAGAACATGTACCTCAGAAGTATCTTGATGAACTGAAAACCAGTGAGACATTTGAGAAACTCTATGGTTGCACACTCATGGTATATGTGCAAACACCTGATTATTGGTTTGCTTTCCATTTGGGCGATGGCAAATGTGTCTCTTTCCATCAAGAAGGTGATTTATGGCAGATGCCTATACCTTGGGATGAACGCTGCTTCCTGAATAAGACCACTTCGCTTTGTGATTCCAATGCCATCAACGAATTTCGTTATTGCTATGAGGGGGATGGTAAATACCCAATGGCAGTATTCTTAGGTTCTGATGGTATGGATGATTCATTTGGTGAAGATCCCAACCTTGTGAACTTCTATATACAAGTGGTAAAGATGTTGGTAACAGAGGGTAGGGAGGCTACAGTCAAATCTATCGAGTCCGATTTGCCACAACTCAGTAAGATTGGCAGTAAGGATGATATGTCTGTAGCATTTATTTATAATATTGATGAACTAAAATCCCATATCACAGATTTTATCCGGTATCAGATAGATTTGGTAAAAGAGGCAATCCATCAGACTGATGAGCGAATTCGAACCCTTAATGGAAAACTAAAAACAACAGTAATCTCTATCCAATCTGACGAAAAATCGCGTATAGAGGCAGATTATGCCCGCCAGGACATAGCTCGTGCCAATGATAATCGCATTAAGCTACTCTATAAATATGACTTGTTGATGCAGCAGTTAGCAAAGGAAGCGAGTAATAATTGATGAAGATGGAATCAAAGACGTTACCCCAGGCTATCAAGACTATAGTTGATCACTACGGAAAGGATGTGCTAAATGATGTTCGTTTGGTAAACATTATGAGTGATGTGATGAGTTTGGATGATTCTTTGGCAGTTAAAAATACATTTAGAGAAATTATCAATCTAGGATATGGCAAGAAAATTTTATCCCTTGTATCTGCAAAGGGGGATGTCAAAATGAAGGTAAGAATATATGCAAAGGGCATCGCAGATACAAAGGGATATAATGAAGTTATAGTCCAATACGTTCTTTATTCTTTGTTATATGGTATTGGTTTATGCCAAGAACCATATCTGAGGAATTCAGAAAAGAAATCTACTCCTGCAAATCATAGAACTCCACAGACATCTTATAAAAAAATATCTGAGAAAGATGATGATAGGTCACATTTTTCCAAAATAATTAAAGGATTTTTGGCATTTCTAATTTTTGTAGGAGGCATTTACATATACCTGTATTATAATTCCTCTGCTGATAGAGAACAATTTGAAAATAAAGTCTTTTCGGGAAATTCTTTTTTGAGTTCTGGCGATTATACTAATGCTGTTGAAAGTTATAAGGATGCGTATAATAGTTATAATGCCCTGAATAGTAGTAGTTATAAGGAGGATGCCCTAGAAAAGATAGATGCTGTGGCAGACAAGTTGATTAAAGAAGGTGAGACAAATAATGAAAGTCTCATGAAAGCTTGCCAAGTAATAGATTCGGAACTACAGTTGAAACTTGATGATAAAGATAAGGAACGTCTGACAACTAAGAAAAATGAATTGGAGAATGTTATTAAGGAACGTACAGATAATGGTCGTAATACACTGATAATGAATCTTTCCGCAAATCATGGGAAGTTAGATGAAGCAGGAATTAAATTGTTGGATGAGCTTTTGAAACTTTCCCCTAACGATTATTGGTTAAATTTCATAAAGAAAAAGAGCAATGAGTAGAATAAGCAAAAAAATAATTAAGTCGCTGTTGTTGACATCAGCCCTTTCCCTGTTTCATTCGACTCAGGGTAAAGCACAAGATTTTCGCTTGCCAGAATTCGACTTAGGTGAGGATGAAAGTGATGAAGTTACTTTTATTAAACGTAAGATCATGAAGAATGTTGTGAAGGTAAGTCCAACAGGAAGAATGTCTATGATAAGTGGTCATCGCTCTCATAGTTCTCATAGAAGTCATAGTTCTCATAGGTCTGGATACGGAAGCCATAGTTCACACTCGTCACATTATTCTAGTTCACGTTCTTCTCATTATTCCAGTTCAAGTAGCAGCTCCAGAAGTTCTTCATCCTCTTCAGGCATCAGCGGATTGTATTCTGCACCTAAGGCTAAAACCCCTGCGGACTACTCTTTAGGAGATAGAACCATTAAAACAGGAACTTATGGCTCAGATGTTAAGACGCTTTCAGATTTATTAGTGTCTAAACATTATTTGAAAAATAGTCAGGTAAAAACGAAGTCAGGTTATCCTTTATATGATGCTAATATGGTCGCTGCAATAAAACATTTCCAGAAAGATGCAGGATTGAATGGGTCTGGTAATGCAGATAATGCTACACAAATGGCACTGCAAACTTGGGATGAAAATAAAACAACAATAGATTTAGGTTTTAGAGATCTGGCTGATGGTGACAGTGGTTATGATGTTACTACATTGCTGAAACTATTGACAGCAGCAGGCTATGCACCCGATCCAAATAAGGTTGAGTATAAAAATGGAAATGCTGTCTTTAATAATGAAATTGCAACAGCCATTAGAATGTTCCAAGCATATAATAATCTTGATGTAACTGGCATCCCTGATACACCAACAATTTCCAAACTCAAAGCAGTTAAGAAAAAATGATATTTCGTATAGATAGAAGATTATATTCTGATAGTTGTATTTCTAAAGTGGTATATTGGTTATCTGGTCAATATGCTATTGATAGACATATAGATGGTGAAGAGGAAATTATTACCATTGAGGGATGTAATGATAAAAAGCTAAAAGAAGAGTTCTTTGAAAAACTAAACGATTATAAACTGCGAGAAGTTATTGAAACGGAAACTAAAGATATTCGAACTGTCCTTTATGCAAAGGCTTTCGGAGATTTCGATGATATAACTGAGGAGGAAATCACGGAATGAAAAGATATACGCTGTTACCATTCAATTTTACCAGAATCTCAGGAAAAGAAGTTCTGATAAATGAATTAGGTGATATGCTGATTACCCCTATAGGTACTGCGCAAAAGATTGTGGATCATTCACTTGATGATGAGGAGCTATATAAATCACTTGTTGCCAATTTCTTCATTTCTGAAGAACTATTTCCATCACTTCTTGAAGTTTATGCTTCAAGATTGAGGTTGAAAAAGAGTTTCTTAGATGATAGAACTGCACTACATATCTTTGTTTTGACACTTAGGTGTAATCAGAATTGTGTTTATTGCCAGGCATCAAGTAGGGAAGAGAATAGTATTCACTGTTCTATGACACCTGAAATGATGGAGGCATCTGTAAAACTGATGTTCCGCTCCCCATCTCCTTCGTTAACTATGGAATTCCAAGGGGGAGAACCTAGTCTTGAACCTAAAATCATCAAGTACGGAATTGAATTTGCTGAGGAAATAAATCTGCAGGAATGTAGAAAACTATCTTATGTTCTTTGTACCAATTGCCGTAGCTTATCAGATGAATTGCTTCAAATCTGTAAGCAGTATCATGTTCTGATTTCCACTTCTTTAGATGGTCCTTCTTATATCCATAATAAGAACAGAGGACGTGAGGATAGTTACGAAAAGACAATGGCTGGTATTCAAAAAGCTCGCGAAGCATTGGGTCATGAATATGTATCTGCATTAATGACAACATCGGAATTGGCATTAGATTATCCCAAAGAAATCGTTGATGAGTATGTAAAGGATGGCTTTTCTGATATATTCTTACGAGCTTTAAATCCTTATGGGTTAGCCTCAGATAATGAAGATTGGGATAAGTATAATGATCGTTTTGTAACGTTTTACAAGACAGCCCTTGAATATATAATAGATATCAACAAGCAAGGAACATTTTTTAGAGAAGACTATGCAACTATTATTCTTCGTAAGATGTTGACACCATATACAACGGGTTTTGTAGATTTGCAGTCGCCTGCTGGTACCGTTAATTCTGTCCTTATTTATAATTATGATGGTTATGTGTATGCCTCAGATGAGTCTAGAATGCTGGCTGAGAATGGAGACTATACCTTCCGTTTGGGTAAAATCTCAGATCGATATGAGGATATCGTTTATGGTGAAAAGGTGCGTAAAATAGGTAAGATATGGGCTAATGAGGCTCTGGCTGGTTGTTCAGATTGCCCTATCAAAACATATTGTGGAGCTGATCCTGTGCGAAATCATTCAACGCAGGGCGATATGTATGGATTCCGTCCATCTTCATTTGTTTGTAAGAAAAATAAGGCTATCATAGAATATATTATATCTCTGATAATAGAAAGAGGTGAAGAAGTGTTGCCCATCTTTAGGAGTTGGTTAAGATGAAAGAGAAATTTGAAATAGAGTCGAATAGTAATGTACTGTTTGTTACAGATCAATGTAACAATCATTGTATGATGTGCTGTCAGCCTCCAAAAATCAAGGATGATTTCGATTATCATTTCAAGAAGAATGTGGCACTTATAAAATCGGCACCCAAGGAGACAAAAGTAGTTTGTATCACTGGTGGAGAACCCACTTTAGCAGGTGAAAAGTTCTTTGAATTAGTAAGGATGGTCCGTGAAGAACTGCCAGATACAGATATACAGATACTCAGTAATGGTAGATTATTTAAGGATCATTCATTTACTCATCAACTAAAAGAATGTGGTGGAGATAAGGTTTTTGTAGGTGTTCCTTTACATTCTGATTATGCTGGAGATCATGATAGAATTGCCGGTGTTAAAGGCGCATTTGTAGAGACAATGTTGGGATTATATAATCTGGCAGATGAGGGGATCCCTGTAGAATTGCGTATAGTCATCAATAAGATGAATTATCAACGACTGCCACAGATGGCAGAGTTTATATTCAAAAATCTCTACTTTGTTGCCTGGACTGCATGGATGGCGATGGAGGATACAGGTTATGCCACAAAGAATGCAAAGCACATTTGGATTGAACCAATAGATTATATCCCTCAATTATGCAAGGCCATTTCTTATCTAGATGAGTGGACTATTCCATCATCAATCTTCAATATACCTCTTTGTCTGCTTCCCCAAGAATACCATCATTTTGCAGCACAAAGCATCTCAGATTGGAAGACCAAGTATCTGGATATATGTAATGATTGCGTATTAAAAGACAAATGCTGTGGATTGTTTGCCACATCAAAAACTATATTCAAAGGACTACAACCGTTTAATAAATCGTATTAATTTCATAGAAATTAAGTTCTGAACCACAATTTCTTTCTTTTTTTTTGCTTTTTCTTATTTTATTCCGTATCTTTGCCGTTGTTATAACTAGAAACTTATGAAGTTACGAGAAGAAATATATAGGCTTGTTGAGCCAAGAAACAAGGATTTCTATGCGTCTCGAATCTATGATGCCGTGATGCTGATAGCCATTGCTATAGGCATATTTCCTCTTATGTTTAGAACACAGTACAAGATATTCTGGTACTTTGATCTGATTTCCGGAATATGTTTTATAATAGATTATATTCTACGATGGACTACTGCTGATTATGATTCTAAGAGAGGGAAGATTGCTGCCTTTGTGATCTATCCTTTTACTCCTATGGCGATCATAGATCTGCTATCAATCCTTCCTATCTTCAACCTGTTAGGCCCTGCGTTCAAAGTGTTCCGTGTGTCTCGATTGCTGAAGATTCTGAGAATATTCAAGGTTATTAGATATTTCGAACCGTTGGAAATCATCATTTCTGTGATACGCAAACAGAGTAGAGTTCTGTTGACAGTGTTATCATTGGCAATATTCTACATTTTTATCACTGCTCTAATCATGTTCAATGCAGAAGAACAGATTGATCCAGAAACAGGAAAGTTGTTTTTTGATGATTTCTTCGATGCATTCTATTGGGCTTCATGTACGCTGACAACTGTTGGCTATGGCGACCTTTATCCAATTACAGATACAGGTCGAGTTATCAGTATTATCTCCTCAATGGTTGGTATTGCCATTATTGCATTACCTTCTGGTATTATCACTGCAGGTTATATGGATGAACTGAAAAATAGAAAAGAAAATAAAGAAACAAAATGAACATATTTTCAAAATGGTTTGGCTCTAAAGATAATAAAGAGCAGAAAGAAGAAATCGCAGATGAGGTTTATTTCAAAGAAGGTGAGCCTCTAGTATTCGACGATCCTGCACCTACAGAGGTTCATTTTAATGAAAGTGAATCTGTCCAGAAAGTTAAAGATGAAAAGAAATCATCTGAGCCCAATAATCTGCTAGAGGCGATTCATTATGTTGTAGTGAATCGGGGTGGTGATTATTTACAGAGTCGTGGTTTTATCAATATACTAAGTGATTATCAGGTATTCAAAGATTTCCCTGCTGCTAAGCATATTATCTTAAATATGCAGGCAAATGGATATATTGGGAAAATACTCCAGGTATCTAATTGGGGAATAGAGTCGAAAGCTATTGCAGCAAAGTATTCTACTGAGTTTGGAGCGAAAGAAGATATAGTATTATATCTTGTGCAATGTATAGGATATGGTCTGGGGTATGGTAATGTTATTCCTAAGCATTACGAGAAGGAAGAAGTTTCACAATTAGGTAATTCTGATTCTACTATTTCTATCCCTCAGCAGCCTACAAATAAAACACCTTCACACAATCCCCCTCAGCCATCACAAATTGGACCTTATGATCCTAAATTGGATTTGGCTGATTATGATTATCCTACATTGGACCTGTTGGAAGATCATAGTTCAGATAAAGATATAATATCAGTCAAGAGTATTCTGTCAACGCCAGATTTTCAAGGTACCTCCATGCAATTGCCTTGTGCTATTGGCAAGAAAGAAAACGGGGATATTCTAATGTTTGATTTAGCAAATAATCCTCATTTTATGATTTCTGGATCGAGTGGTATGGGCGTTTCTGTATTCTTTAATGCACTGATTACTTCATTGCTTTATAAAAAACACCCAGCAGAAATAAAATTTGTAATGGTAGATCCTAAAAAGATTGAATTCTCTTTATACAAGCCATTAGAAAACCATTTCCTGGCAAAATTACCTGATAGGGAATCAATAGTTACTGATATGTCAAGAGTTACAGAGACTTTTATCTCATTAGAAAAAGAAGTTGAGGCTCGTCAGGAACTATTAAAGAACGCCTCTGTTAGAACAATTAAGGATTATAATGAGAAGTTTTGTGATAGGAAATTGAATCCCAATGATGGTCATCGCTATATGCCATATATTGTTATTTTCATAGATGAATATGATGATTTGACAAGGTCGTGTGGCCGTTTTATGGAGCCATCATTAGAGAAGATAACCCAAATGGGCCGAGCCACAGGTATTAGCCTTATTATTTCTATTCTGCGTCCTGTGGGATCAGTTATTTCATCTGCGATAAAAGCCAATATTATGGGGCGAATATCGTTTAGGGTAACATCGTCAAATGAATCTCGAAATATATTGGGGCAGGCAGGAGCAGAGAAATTGATGAGACCAGGTGACATGATTCTATATAATGGAGTAGATCTTATTAAAGGCAGATGTGCTTATATGGAATTATCTGAAGTCAATAGGATTAATGATTTTATAAAGAACCAACAAGGTTATTCATCTGGTTATGAACTGCCTGATCCAAATACAGAGGATCCTGGGCAGCCTAGTTCTATTGATATTAATCACTTAGATCCTTTATTTGAAGATGCTGCACGATTAGTCGTGTTCAATCAAAGTGGATCGACATCTCTAATACAACGTAAGTTTGCCATAGGATATAATAGGGCTGAACGTATGATGGATCAATTAGAAAAGGCTGGTGTTGTTGGGGCTGCGATGGGCTCAAAACCACGGGAAGTCTTAGTCTTAGATGAGGTTAGCTTAAATAACCTTTTAGCAAATCTAAGATAATATGGAATTACGAGATATTGATATACTCGCAAATGTGGTCAGAGAATAGAACAGTATATAAAGACCAAGGCCAGTGATAACTGATAGAAAAGAAAGATGTGGACTGATTATTCTTATCTAGGTCGTTTATCCGATGCCCATGATTATAAATGGTTCGGATTAAATGGACTGAACGCAAAGGATTCTTTGGCGCAATATGGAATTGCAGCCCGCTATTTGGGGGGCGAATATGAATGTTATGCGCCAGATCCTGAAGAAGATGATTGCTCTATATATTTTAAAACAACAGGAGTTTATATTGACTACTTTTTGCAGAATAGTCCGCAACTTGCTAAATTTATGTATGAGAAGAGAATTACTCTCAATGATTTCAAATTATTGGGGATTCCTGAAAAAATACATCTCCTTTGCGACTTCTTCAATATTATTGACTTGTTGGAACTAAATATTGACGAATGTTATGAAAGGGATACGATTGAACTTGATGATACTGATGATGTAAAGTCTTTAGAAGAAGAGGCCAATGATGCGTTAACGAAGAAAAAAGTCAGAAAACAGAATCCCATTTTAGTAGAAGATTTCGCGGACAAATCGTTTGTACCTTTACTCAAGGCAATACAAACCGTTGTGGAAGAATTTGGAATTGAAATAGTTTCGAAAAGTAAATTTGTGAACATCCTAGACGACTATCACGGTTTCAAAGGAATACCTGGAATAAAACGCATTTTCCATATCTTTGCTGACAATGGTTATTTATTAGATTGGACAGATGATAATATAAATATTACAGATGCCTTTATAGCTAAGACATCAAAGACTATATCCCTCAAGTATGGTTTCAATGAAGATTGGGTTAAGAATTCCATGACTGCTATACTTGTAGCTCTTGGTTATGCTACTACTGAGGTTACTACTAAGCAGGCCCCCCAAGGCACAGCAAAATATCCAAGTGATTTGCTTAATTCGTACGATTCGTATAAAGAAATATGCAGGTCATACAGATACGATGAAATAAAGAAAGATAGTTATCTCCCAGACAGGAAAGGAGTCTTATACAGTAGTGATAAAAAAGCATTGGTGAGCGGAGGGGAGTTCTCACAATCAAACTATTCCATTAGACAAGGAACAATGTATATTGCAATTAATGCTTGGGAGATTCCTTCAGAGAGTCAAACTGCAGAATTTGAGTTATATATTCCCAATTCGGTTGTTGCTATTGGTTCTTATGCTTTCTCATTTGCCTGCATCCAAAATCTAGAAATCCCTTCTTCCGTAAAAATCATCGATAGGATGGCGTTTTTCAGCAGTAAGTTTTCAAGTATTTCTCTGCATGATGGTTTGGAATATATCGGGTATGAAGCTTTCTATCAAACAAATCTCGTCAGCATAACCCTCCCCAAGACATTAAAGTATGTTGGTTATAATGCTTTCCCAGAAGGAATTGAAATTAATAATCAATCAGAGTTTCTGTCAGTAAGAGATGGGATCATATACAATCGCGAAGAGACACTTCTTATGTGTTGTACATCCAACGATGCCGTGATACATCTTCCTGACACTGTTGAAGAAATTAGCCCAAACGTATTTGATTTCAACTGGAATCTTAATAATATTCAGTTAGGTAAGTCTCTGAGAAAAATTGGTTGTCGTGCCTTCATTTGTTGTAAATATTTGAAGTCGATTATATTGCCAGAGTCATTAGAAGAAATTGGAGATTATGCTTTCAAAGGCTGTGAAGAATTGTACTCTATAGAAATCCCTCCAAAAGTAAAAAAAATCGGTTTGAATATCATCGAGAATTGCAGTTCTTTGAGTGATGTCCGTTGTCGTTCACCTTATTTTGAAGTTGTAGATGATGCGTTGTATGATGTAAAAGAAAAAAAATTGATTGCTTATTTTGGGATTGATAGAGAATATGAAGTAAAAAAAGGCACGAAGATTATCGGTGATAGTTCTTTTCGAAATATTACAAATCTAAAGAAAGTAACTCTTCCCAAATCTGTAACTTGTGTTGAGTCTTGGGCATTTAAAGATTGTACAGGGCTTGAAGAACTTAGAGTTCTTAACTCTGCCTGTGAATTTAAATTTGATGATTGTGGTATTGATGATAATAAAATAGTGAAAGGATAAATAATATGGAACTACATGAAGCAATAAAGGGAATCGTAGTCAGCAGGGGGCTGTGATAGGAGAGTTCCATTATCGTATTGGAAAAGATATAAATGGTGTGAAAGTTTAGGTTGTTTCGAAATAATTGCTTACCTTTGTAGGCGATTATGGAAAATGAATATGAGCAAGTCAATTAACATTCTGGATACAGATTATATCCAATGGATTAAGGATCTGAGTTCACGTTATCGCAGAAGTCAGATAAAGGCTGCTGTGAAAGTGAATCAGGAAATGCTTCAGTTCTATTGGGAACTGGGTAAGGATATTGTGGAGAAGAAAGCCGAGAGTCGTTGGGGTAGTGGTTTTATGAAAAATCTGAGTAGAGATTTGAAAGAAGTGAATCCTGGTGCTACCTGTTTCTCGGAAACGAATCTGCTATATATGAAGAACTTCTATCTGCTATATCAACCCTATATTACATTTACTCCACAACTTGGGGAGCAAATTGCGCAGCAAGTTATGGAGCAAAAAGAAAATGCAATTACTCCACAACTTGTGGAGCAAATACAGAATGATTTGTTTTCTGTGCCTTGGGGACACCATCGTTTTATTATTGACAAGTTTAAAGAACAGCCAGAAAAAGCATTGTTCTTCGTTCATCAGACAGTGGAAAACGGATGGAGCAGGGATATGTTGTTGAACTTCATGGGTACAGACCTCTATGAACGTCAGGGCAAGGCTTTGACAAACTTTCAACGAACATTGCCTGAAGAAACAAGCGATTTGGCTCGAGAGTTGACAAAGGATCCATACGACTTTGCATTTACTGGTATAACAGGCACATACAATGAACGTTTGCTAAAGGATAAATTATTAGGAAATATTACGCAGTTCTTGGTGGAATTAGGTACTGGTTTCGGATATTTAGGCAAAGAATATCGTTTGCAAGTCGGAGAAAGGGAGCAATTTGTAGACTTATTGTTCTACAACCTTAATCTGTCTTGCTATGTTGTCATCGAGGTGAAGATTGGAAAATTCGAGTTTGCTGATATTGGGCAATTGGGTGGATATGTAGTGGCTTGCAATCATATCTTGCGGAAAGAGGGACGCGATAATCCAACTATTGGACTGCTTATTTGTAAGGAGAAAGATCGTGTACAAGCGCAATATGCATTGGAGTCAAGTAGCCAGCCATTAGCAATCTCTGAGTATGAACTGGAGAAATTCTATCCTGAGAAGGTAGAAGGTACTATCCCAACTATTGAGGAAATTGAAGCAAAACTGAGCGAAAGATTAGAAGATAGAAATGGGACAGTGTAAGTATTGTGGTGAGGATGCAGGGCTTTTCTCGCATGTGCATAAGGAGTGCGAGGAGAAACATCATCAAGGGATTATCGCCCTTGAAGATGGTATACGCAGGTATTTCAGGGATGACATAAAGGGGAGCGAATTAAAGCAGTTGTCGCAAAATTTGCGACAGCAGAATTTCCTGACGGATCCAGATGCTGCTATTTCTTCCGCAAAGTGTATAGACGAATACACCCAAAATTCTCGCTGGCCATTCCATTCGCATCAGTTGGACTTAATCAGAGACTATATTAATATAATAGGTGTGCCATACCAGAGTATTAATGTGAATGGTTCGCTGGATAAGTTAAGTCAAAAGATGGTGCGTGGTTTCCTGGCAGAATACTTCACAGGGCAGAAACCTATGCAGAGAGTTATGCAGATAAGCCAGCAGATTATGGCCGTCATGCCCTTGTCTGATAACCAAAAGTACGATATGTACCTTTTTATGCTGAATCAGGCAGCTGAAAACTATATGAAAGATGGCTTGCTGACTGATGATGAAGAGAAGAGAATAGATGAATATACTTTTATGCTCGGATTGTCAACCAACAATCTGCCTGCTAAATACCAAGGCTCAGAAATAAGCCGAATAGGTCAGATCAAAATGATAAAACAACTTCAGAGAGGCATCATTCCACAGACAAACATTACTGCACCAATACTCTTAGGTAAGGATGAGGCTGTGCTATGGAGTTATGATGGCGTGACGATGTGGCAGGAAAAAATAAAGAAGGAATTTGTTGGTGGACACAGCGGATTTACATTCAGAATAGTAAAGGGTGTGAACTATCGAACAGGCAGTTTTATGGGGCATCCTGTAGAACACAGTTATATGGATAATGTAGGCACTGGTACATTATATATCACTAATAAACACATCATATTCCACTCATCTGAGAGAAGTGTGAAGATTCCATATAAGAAGATTATTGGGTTGAATCCGTATCAGGACGGTATGGGTGTGCAGCAAGATGGAGCAAATGCCAAGAAACTGGTATTCCAAGGCTTTGACTGCTCTTTTGTGATGAATATCATGTCGTTTATCTCTGTCTGAAGAGATCTTGATCCCAGTCTCTCAGGTCTGCTTTTGACTTAACGCTCTCTGCTATTTCTTTTGGTAAAGTGGGGAAGAATGTCATGCCAGTGATGCGTTCAACCTCGCTGATGGTGTTTACATAAAGATCATTTCTTCTGGTGGTTTCTGTATTCCTTCTGATAAAGCCAATTCCTTTTGGCTTGCCATTAAGACAGAGTACAACCTTGAAAAAGGCTTCTGGAACCACAATCTTATTTGGACCAATCGTTTCGTGTGCTTGTCTGAAAAGAATAGGACCACATACAATGTAAATATCCCCATATTTCTGAGCCCAACGACGACAGGACATTTCTATCTGGTTCCAATCTCCACTATTCAGATTGGCATTCTGAGGACAGCAGTTCGTAAATAGAAATGTGTCATACATAGCGACATCATCCCACTTGTTATCTCCTGCAGGACACATATGGCCTCTTGTCCAACCACAATCTTTATAGTCTGCTAAAGTGGCTCGAGGGGCAGGTACTTGGAGATCCTCATGCCATGCATTTCCAGGGCGACGATAGGGGCCAGTGGCATGCTCTGCAGTCAAATGCCATGCAACCCAGTTGGGTATTTTATTCTCCCTATTATAAGAAACGGAGTAACCTTTTCTATATAGTATTTGCTCAGAGGTATTCTGAAGTGGGAGGGGAATCTCAATTCTACTCTCACTCACTTGTTGTTTGGCTGCCCCCTGAATTCCCAGAGTTATGATGATGCCAAATACAACAACTGCAAAGATAGTTAATCTGTATTCTTTGAACATCGTGGGGCAAAGATACGAAATAGTATTGATATTATCAAATATTAGGGCATAAAAAACGGCCCCGTCCTTCACAGGAGGGGGCTGCGTCCTTATTGTTAACCTTAAATCTAATGCTATAAAATGTCAAGTCGTCATCACGACGTGTCGAATAACAAAAACCATTATTTTATATTATTCAGCAGTTCCGCTGCTGGAGTCTCTTGCATTTTGATGTAGGCGAAGAGTTTCTTGCCTTGCTTAACCATTCTTTTGCCTTCTTTGCGAACCTGTCGGAATTTCCGACAAGTTGAACTTTCTTCTAATTACATCACGATCTCGCCAGTGTTTGAATCGATGTTGTTCATAATGTTATTTTTAAGTTCGACAATTATTTGATGATGCAAAGGTAGTGTATTTATATTAAACCACCAAATGATTTGCGCAAAATCTG
>Ga0310695_10010218_pt1 | contig 13792 bp, 7 predicted proteins | sample RumenRJG_04DNA_FD_203882 | JGI IMG/M metagenome (GOLD analysis project Ga0310695, IMG submission 203882) | Bovine rumen microbial communities from Lethbridge, Alberta, Canada - RJG_04 (v2) (version 2) | ecosystem: Host-associated > Mammals > Digestive system > Stomach > Rumen | place: Canada... | reverse complement strand
GATATCGCGACGGGCGCCGAAAGGATTCTCGTCCAGGGCGGCGAATATCCGGTAACGGCGTTGAGCGCTTCGGCAGACGGCAGACGGCTTCTGTTCCGGCGCGGCGTCGATCTGTGGATCGCGGATGTCGAAGGCGGCGCGGTCCGCGAAAGAATGCTTGTGTTCCACCCGGAAACTTCGTGGAAGCGCCCAGCCCGCGTCCGCCGCCGTTTTTTCGATCCGGTCTCATGGGGAAAAAAGAAGAACGGCAAGGTGTGGAATTGCGACGGCGACGGTTCCGTTGCCGTCACGCCGGACGGAAAGGACGCGATATTCACGACGGGCGGAGATCTCTGGGCGGTGGAGCCGGGGAACGGGACGAACGCCCCGGTCCTGCTGAGAGGGCGCGCGGAATCGCACGAGCGCGACATCGCGCTTTCGCCGGACGGCGCGTCGATCTATTATGTGCGCGACTTCGGCGACAGATCGGAAATATGGCGGATGCGCAGAAAAGATTCCTCGAAGCCCTGGCACAAGGCGGGCGCCGTTCACGAGGAGCGGCTCGTTTCCGGAAGGGATTTCTACCAGAGGCTGAAACTGTCGCCGGACGGAAGCATCCTTTCGTGGACGGAATTCGAGGGCAGGTTGATGGCGATGCCCGCATCCGGCGAACGGAAACTTTGCGAACTTACGCCGCCGGGCACGTACTGGAGCTGCGAGTATGCGTGGAGTCCGGACGGGCGGTACATTGCAATAGCCGCCGGCGACAGGGACAGGAACGTGGACGTCTGGGTCGTGGACGTGCGGGCGGGTATGGAAGGAAGGCGGAGCGCGGTGAACGTTTCGGATCATTTCGGCTGGGACGGAGAGCCCGCGTGGAGCGCAGATTCGGGGACTCTCGTGTTCAGAGGCGAATGGGGCGAATGCGGGAAGACGCTTTTCAAGGTCGACATGCGGCGCAGACTTTCGACAGGATGCGCGTCGGCGGTGAAGCGCGACGACGAAAAGCGGATTCTCGAGACGCTTGCGAAAGGGAAAAGGCGCCTCCTCCCCTATTTCAAGGCGGTTGTCGACACTCCGCTGGACGATTATTTCGAACTCGGCTTCAAAATCGCCGTCTCCCGCCTTTATTCGCGTTTCCTCGGCGGGCGCCACAGACTCGTGGACATGAAACGGATTCTGCGCTGGAAAGACGCGGCGCGCCATGCGGCCACGTGGAACGAGTTCCATTGGATATTGAACATGGCGATGGGTGAAATCGACGCGTCGCACATAGAGTTCAGGAAGACCGATGTTTCCAAAAAGGAGTGGTCCGTCGCCAATCCCGTTCCCCGCGGAAGGCGAAACCGCAGGAAAATCGCGTCGGTGCAGGGAAACCGGGCAAAGGTCGAGAAGGCCACGCAGGGCAGGTGGAGCTACATCCATTTCGATTCGATGGACGCGGAAGGTTTCGACAATTTCAGGAACGATCTGTTCAGGCACGGACGGGGCCGCGAGGGAATCATACTCGACATGCGCGGCAATACCGGCGGCAACAGAGCCGATCTCGCGGCGTCGTGCCTAATGATGCCCCGGCACGGATGGACGGACTGGTCGCGCGGCAGGCACGGCTACATACACGACCACATGCGCCGCGTGCAGTTCCCCGGGAAAATCGTTCTGGTCACCGACGAGATTGTCGGGTCGAACGCCGAAATGTTCGTGCACGCGATGAAAACCTTCTCCCGCGCCGTTGTCGTTGGCCGCGCGACAGCGGGAGAAGTCCTCGCCACCGAAAACATGCCGCTTCTCGATCTGGGCGAATTCCGCATTCCCAACGGAATCTGGTTCACCGAGGAAGGCGTTCCGATGGAAAACCGCGGCGCGCAGCCCGACATTCCCGTGGACGACACGCCGGCCGAATGGGCGCGCGGCGTGGATTCGCAGCTTGAAAAGGCCATTGCGACGGCAAAGGACTTTCCCGCCGCGAACCGCTGAACAGCCATCCCGTCCCGCGTCCGGCGTCCCGCGTCCTTATAGGGGTTTGAGCTGTCGAGCGCTTGAGCCGCCAGGGCGCTGCGGGGCGGACACCCGCCGCGCGCTTTTTGATATACTCGCGCGCGAGGGCGGAAGACACGCCTTTGCACGATCAAAAAGGGAAAACCAAATGGACAGGACAGTCTGGTCTAAGATAGAGGCCGAAATCGAAGCCACGAAAAACGTCACCATAGGCGATCTTTTCGCCTCCGACCCGAAGCGCGCGAGGCGCTTCACGGTGGAGGCCGCCGGATGGACGCTCGACTATTCCAAGAACAGGATTTCGCAGAATACGATGGATCTCCTCCTGGAACTCGCCAAGGCCGCGAACCTGAAGGACGAGATCGAGAAGATGTTCTCCGGCGAAAAGATCAACCGCACGGAGAACCGCGCGGTTCTGCACACCGCGCTCCGCAACTGCGCTCCCGGCGCCAAGGTCTTCGTGGACGGCGAGGACGTGATGCCCGGCGTGCGCGCCGTGCTCGACAAGATGTCCGCGTTCGCGGATTCCGTCCGCAGGGGCGTCTGGCGCGGCTTTACCGGAAAGCGCATACGCAATATCGTCAATATCGGCATAGGCGGCAGCGACCTCGGCCCGGCGATGGCCACGGCGGCGCTCGCCCCGTATTCGAAGCGTTCGATCCATTGCTTTTTCGTGTCGAACGTGGATGCCACGCAGCTTGCAGAGACGCTGCGCCAGGTCAAGGCGGCCGAGACGCTTTTCATCGTGGCGTCCAAGACGTTCACGACGCTCGAAACGATGACGAACGCCCGTTCCGCCCGCGAATGGCTCGTGCGCGAACTCGGGTCGGAGGAAGCGGTGTCCCGCCACTTCGTCGCCGTGTCCACGAACGCCGGCGAAGTCGCGGCATTCGGAATCGACACCGCGAACATGTTCGAATTCTGGGATTGGGTCGGCGGGCGCTACTCTCTGCCTTCCGCGATCGGACTGCCGCTGATGATTTCGATCGGCCCGTCGAATTTCCGCAAGATGCTCCGTGGATACTGGCGCATGGACATGCATTTCCGCACAGCGCCGTTTTCGCGCAACATGCCTGTCGTGATGGCGCTTCTCGGCATACTCTACTCCAACGGCTGGCACGCGGATTCCTACGCGGTGCTTCCGTACGACCAGTATCTCGCGCGCTTCCCCGCGTATCTCCAGCAGCTCGACATGGAATCCAACGGCAAGGGCGTGGACCGCGACGGGAAGAAGGTGGACTACTCCACCGGCCCGGTGGAGTGGGGCGAACCCGGAACCAACGGCCAGCACGCGTTCTACCAGCTGATCCACCAGGGGACGCGCCTGATTCCGTGCGATTTCATCGGTTTCTGCCGTTCGCACAATCCAATCGGCGACCACCACGACAAACTCTGCGCGAACCTGTTCGCGCAGACCGCGGCGCTCGCGTTCGGAAAGAGCGCGGACGCGTGCCGCGCCGAAGGCGTCCCGGAGGAGCTCGTGCCGTTCAAGACGTTCGAGGGGAACCGGCCCACCAACACGCTGCTCGCGGACGAACTCTCGCCGGCGACGTTCGGCGCGCTTGTCGCGCTCTACGAGCACAAGATATTCGTGCAGGGCGTGATCTGGAACATCTTTTCGTTCGACCAGTGGGGCGTTCAGCTCGGCAAGGTCCTCGCCGGGAACGTCCTGCCCGCGCTCTCGTCCGCCGAACCGCCTGCGGCGGGGGTGTTCGACCAGTCCACCGATTCCCTCGTGCGCCGCTACCGCGCCGCGCGCGGCCTTGCGGTCTGAATTCCGCCGGAGCGGTGCGAATGCATGGACGCGACAGAGCGGTGAGCCGCAGAAGCGCGGCGCGGATTTTCTTCCGCGCCGCGCTGTGCGCGTCCGCCGCCGCGCTGTGCGCATCCTGCGGGCGGAGCGACCGGCAGAAGGCCAAAGAGACCGGCGAAGAGCTTTGGGAAGTGACCGCCTACTGCAACTGCGAAAAGTGCTGCGACTGGGAGAAGGACGCCGCCGGCAGACCGGTGTGGTCCAAGGGGCCGCAGAAGGGCAAGCCGAAAGCGGTCGGCGTCACTGCCAGCGGCCGCACGGCGCGCAAGGGCACCGTGGCCGCGGATACGCGCGTGCTGCCGCTCGGGACGCGCCTGTGGGTGGAAGGATACGGAGAGTGCTCGGTGGACGACCGCGGCGGAGCGATAAAAGGCCGGCACATCGATCTGTGGTTCCAGTCGCACAAAGAGGCGAAAGAGTGGGGGCGCAGGATGATGCCCGTGCGGATAATCGAGAAGGGCGGCGGCAAATGACAGGGCGCGACGGTTACGAACTTCTCGACAGCGGCGAAGGCCGGAAGCTCGAACGCTTCGGAGACGTGACGATCGCGCGTCCATGCGCGCAGGCGCTTTGGGCGCAGTCCCTCCCCCGCGGGCGCTGGGAGCGCGCGGCCGCCGCGTTCGACCGCGAGGACGGAAACCGCTGGCACAACCGGTCCGCTCTTCCGGCGTCCTGGACGATTGAGACGGCCGGTCTGAAGATGAAGCTTTCGGGGACGGATTTCGGCCACCTGGGGATTTTCCCGGAACAGCGCGAACAGTGGCGCTGGATACGCGAAACCGTCAGCGCGGCCTGCGCCGCGCGCGGCGGGCGCGTTTCCGTGCTGAACCTTTTCGCGTATTCCGGCGGCGCCACGATCGCTGCGGCGCAGGGCGGGGCGGAGGCGTGCCATCTCGACGCCTCGCGCGGAATGGTGCAGTGGGCGCGCGAGAACGCCGCGCTCAACGGTCTTGAAGACGCGCCGGTGCGATGGATAGCCGACGATGCGCGCAAGTTTCTTGCACGGGAGATCCGGCGCGGACGGCGCTACGACGCCGTGATTCTGGATCCTCCGACATTCGGGCGCGGTGCGAAGGGCGAACTCTACAAATTCGAGCGCGACCTGCCGGAGACCTTCTCCAGCGTGGCCGGGGTCCTTTCGGACAATCCGCTGTTCGTGCTGTTTTCCTCCCACTCCCCCGGCGTGACGCCGGCCGTGGCGGAATGTCTCGTGCGCAGGGCGTTCAAGGGCGCGCGCGTCGAGTGCGGCGAAATGATGCTGCAGGCGGCCGACGCGTCCATGTCCGTCCCGAGCGGCGTTTTCGCGCGCGCCGCGTTCGGCGGGAATCCGTCGGGAGGCGCGGCATGACCGGCTGGCTGGAAGGACAGGTCCGCGCGCTGCTGTACTCCCCGGAGTGCGCGACGCTCGCGCTTGTCTGGTCTTTCTTTTTCGGAACCTGCATCGCGAGTTTCCTGAACGTGTGCATCTGGCGCGTTCCGCGCGGCGAATCGGTCTCGAAGCCCGCTTCGCACTGTCCGCGGTGCGGAGCGCGCATAAAGTGGTACCAGAACATACCGCTTTTTTCGTGGATTCTCCTGCGCGGGAGATGCGCATCGTGCAAGTGTCGCATATCGCTGCGATACCCGTTCGTGGAGCTTCTCGGCGGCGTCCTGTTCGCAGGCGCGTGGATGAAGTTCGCGTTCCCCGCCGCTCTCGGCATGGCCCCCTCCCCCCTCGCCGCCGTTCCGGTCCTTTGGCTTGTCAGCGCAGGGTTGATATACGGGTCGTTCGTCGACATCGACCACTTCTGGCTGCCGGACGCCGTGACGCTCGGCGGCGTGGCCGCCGGCGGCGCGGCTTCGCTTCTCGTGCCGGAGCTGCAGGGGGAAACCGTGTGGTGGCGTGCGGGGATATGGTCGTTTGCAGGCGCTTTCGGCGTCAGTTCGATCCTCTGGCTGTTCGGGAGAATCTGCACGCGCGTGTTCCGCCGCGAAGCGCTCGGCTTCGGCGATGTGAAACTTGTGGCCGCGGCAGGCGCGTTTTTCGGCCCGCTCGGCGCGTTTTTCTCGCTTGCCGCCGGCGCGCTCGCCGGATCGTTCGCCGCTGCCGCGATGCTTCTTCTCGGCAAGACTCGTCTCGGCGAGTTCAAGGAAATCCCGTTCGGGCCGTACATAGCCGCCGGGATTCTCGCATGGGCGTTCTACGGCCCGGTCGCGGTGGATGCGTACTGCCGCTGGATTCTCCAGGGTGCGGCGTTTTGAGGCGTTCCGGGGGGCTGCACATGGCGAAACACAAAGTCAGGCGCATTGAACGGCTCGAACGGTATCTCGTGCAGATAATCCAGGAACCCGGCGCGGACGAGAACCAGCCGCTGTCCGTGAAACTCCTGCTTGCGTTTCTGTACGCCATTTCGGTCTTTTTCTGGATTGCCGTGAAGATCCGCGCGTTTCTGTACGCCATAGGCGCGCTGCGGCGCTTTCCCCTCGGATGCCAGGTGATCTCGGTCGGGAACGTCACGGCCGGCGGAACGGGCAAGACTCCGGTCGTGGAGATATTCGCGCGCGAACTGCGCGACGCCGGGCGCAAAGTCGCCATTCTGTCGCGCGGCTACCGCAAGAAAGAGTCGCCCTGGCGCGAGCGCGTGCTTTCGCCGGCGGCAACGCCGCCGCGCGTGGTGTCCGACGGGAAGCGGGTGCTTCTTACGGCGGAACTCGGCGGCGACGAGCCGTACATGCTTGCTTCGAATCTGCCTGGCGTGTGCGTGGTTGTGGACAAGAACCGCGTGAAGGCGGGACGCTGGGCGATTTCGCGCTTTGGATGCGACACGCTCATACTCGACGACGGCTTCCAGTACAAAAAACTCAGGCATTCGCTTGAAGTGTGCCTCGTCGACAAGACGAACCCGTTCGGCAACGGGCACATGCTTCCGCGCGGAATACTCCGCGAGCCTGTTTCGAGCATTTCGCGCGCCGATTTCATATTCATAACGAAGTCCGACGGCGATTCCTCCGAAGTGCGCGAACTCGTGCGCGACTGGAACCAGACGGCGGAGATAATCGAATGCCGCCACGCCCCGCGCCTTTTGCGCGAAGTCTACACTCGCGAAGAGCTGCCGCTTTCGTGGCTGAAAGGCAAGACGCTCACGACGCTTTCGGGCATCGCCGTTCCGCAGGGTTTTGAAAATTCGCTTCGCAAGCTCGGCGCGCGCGTTGTCTACTGCGGACGCTACGCCGACCACCACCGCTACGACGCGACGGAGATACTCGAGGCTCTCAACCGCGCGGCGGATTGCGGCGCGGACGCGCTTCTCACAACGGAGAAGGACGCCGTCCGCTTTCCGAAGCTCGAGCGCACCCCGGTTCCGGTATATTATCTGCGCGTCGACATAGAAATACTTTCCGGAGCGGAGAATTTCCGCGATGCAGTGGACAGAATCATCCACGCCAGACCGAAAGGCCGGGACGGCCGCAAAGGGAAATCTTCATCATGAAACTTCTCCATCTCGTTCCGGCGATGGATCAGGGCGGCGTCGAGCGCGGCATCCTCGAAATGAACCGCGCATACGCCGCCTCCGGATTTGAAAATGTCGTCGTGTCGTCCGGCGGGCGTCTCGCCGCGCAGATAGACGCCGACGGCGGGCGCCATGTGGCGCTTGACGTGAAATCGAAGAATCCGTTGACGTATTTCGGCAGGGCCTTCGCCCTGCGCCGCCTCCTCGAACGCGAGAAGCCGGATGTCGCCATAGTCCATTCCCGCGTTCCGGGCTGGCTCTACGCCTTCGCCGCCCGCAAACTCGACATCCCCCTGATTTCCTTTGCGCACGGGTTGAATTCCGTTTCCTTCTATTCGCGGATAATGACGCGGGGCGACCTTGTGGCCGTGCCTTCGCGTTGCGTGGCCGAATATCTCCACACATCCTACGGAACGCCTTTCGACGCCATGCGCGTGATCCCGCGCGCGGTCGACGCCGTACGTTTCGACCCCGCGCGCATAGACCGCGCGTTCGTTGCGGAGAAGGCGGCGGAATGGGGCGTCGCCGGGCGCTACGTCGCGATGGGGCTCGGCCGCATAACCCAGCTCAAGGGATACGATACTCTCGTGCGCGCCGCCGCGCTCCTGTCGCGGGAAATCCCGGAACTCCTCGTTGTCATCGTCGGCGAGGCGGAAAAACTGCGGCTCGACTATTTCGAGAGTCTCAAGCGCACCGTCCGCGAATGCGGCATGGAAGACCGCGTTGTCTTCGCAGGGCCGCAGACGAAAGTCCCGGAGTGCCTGTCGCTCGCCGATGTGGTTGTTTCGGCGAACACGCGAAAGCCGGAAGCCTTCGGGCGTTCCATGACGGAAGCGCTTGCAATGGGCAAGCCCGTCGCGGCAGTGCGTTTCGGCGGAGCGCTCGACATAATCGAGGATGGCGTGAACGGGGCTTTCGCGGAGCGCGTACCGGATGGACCTGGCGCCGGGGAGGCGCGCGCGCGCAATCTTGCGGATGCGATCAAAAGAGTGCGATTTTCCGCCTTCGGGGACTTGCGCACTCCGTGCATCGAAAAGTTCTCGTTTGAAAAAATGGTCGAACTTTCCATTTCCGCCTGCCGCGAGGCCGTGGCGCTGCACAGAAAATGACGAATCCCGTTTCAGTTTTTCTCATAGCCGGAATCCGCGCGTATCAAACAGTGCTCAGCCCGATAATGGGCGGCGGATGCCGTTTTGTCCCGTCATGCTCCAACTACGCCATCGACGCTATACGCACGCACGGAGCGTTCAAGGGGTTTGTCCTTTCCTGCTGGAGGATCCTGCGGTGCAATCCCTGGGGCGGGCGCGGGTTCGACCCCGTGCCGCCCAAAGGACGCTGGCGCAATCCGCCTGACGGTTGCGGCGGCTGAAACCGCAACCCCGGTTTGTGCGGCGGATCAGAATGTCAGAATCGCCTTGAAGAAGGTTGCCGACTCTTTATTCTCTCCCCAGTCTCCGTTGTTCTCAAGCGTGGTCGCGCCGAGGATGCGAATCCTGCCGTTGTAGTTTCCTTCGCCCGGTATCCGAGGCACCGTGCCGGGGATGATTTCGTCGAATTTGAATTCGGCCTTCTTCTCCTCGACTTCGTCAACGGCGCAGTTGAGAAGATACGCCGCCTCGAAGTCTCCCGCCGGATTGCCGCCGGCATCGAACGCCATCGAGTTCACCGCCTCGCCCGCATACGGGACGCCGTTCGCTTTCGCCCACTTCGCGAGTTTCCTGAGCTGTGCAGGCGTTGCATCCGCGAACGCCCCTGCGGTTATGCCGAGGTCGGCCGGCGCCGCGGTTTCCCCGATCTGCGCATCGGGGTCTTCCGGCCAGTCCGCCGGCGCGGGAGCACGGTGCGTCCACTGGGATTCGGTCTTCACCGTTTCGCCGAACTCGAGCGCGACGAAGTATTCGCCGGTGCCGTCGCAGGCGGCGTTCCACCAGCCGGCATCGACCTCGATCTCCTGTGCGCACGCCTCGGCGGGGTCGTAGATCTTGAGCCCGACTTTGCTATTCGTCAGCTTGCCGGTGCCGAAGTACGTCCCCTGGTCGAGAGTGATCGTGCCGCCCGCGGGAATCGTGACGGCGTCAAGCGTGATCACGAGCGACGGATCGGCTTCGCTCTTCTTCTTCGAGTTCCATGCGACGAGCCTTACGTCTGTAAGATCGATCGCGGCCGAGGCGTCGAGGTTCGTGAGAACGATGAATTCGCCGGAGTCTCCGCCGTCTGTCGTCGAAGTGTACATTTCAAGGACGCGGAGATTTGCGCCGAAGTCCGTTTCGGACGGTTTCCAGTCCGAATGCGTCTTCGCTTCCGCGCCGAACGTCTTCGCTATGAAATGCGGGCCCTTCTCGTCGCATGCGCCGTTCCACCAGCCGGCGTCAAGATAGACGTCCTGCACAAGCGTGTTCCCGGCATCGTAGATGCGGAGCCCCACCTGGCTGTTAGTGAGCTTGTTAAGGTCGTCGATCTTGAGCGATTCGCCGGGATTGAGGCTCGTACCCGCCGGGAACGTGTAGACGAGCGAAGGATCCGCCTCGCTCTTCTTCTTCGCGTTCCACGCAACTATCTTCACGCCGTCGAGACTAATCTCGCCCGCCGCGATGTTAGTGACGACCAGGTAGTCGAGCGTGTCGTCGCCGCCGGGGGCCGCCGTGAGCGCCTCGGCGAGACGGAGCCCGTTCTTCACTTCCGCCTGCGGCATTTCGCCCTTCACTTTTACGGTTTCGAGGGCGCTCCATTCGCCGCTCTGCGAAAGGACGCGCATCGTGAGCGAGAGGCCTTCGGCCGGGACGGCGATGCCGCCTTCGACGTTTCCAGCCTTTGCATACGAGAGCGCGAGGTCCCACCATGCGTCGGTAGACGTCGCATTGCACTGGTGGACTTCCACGGCTATGACGTTTTCGCCCTCGACGAGCGTTCCCGCCGGGAAGACGAACGTGTCGTTCTTCTCGCCAAGATTCGTCGCGGTGGAGAACGCGGCATAGTCGGCGGATGCCACTTGGTCGCGCTTGACTTCCACGCCGTTGATGTACGCGATGTAGCCGTCGTCGCAATCGAGCGCCGCTTTGAGTTCGGTCGCCGATTCCGCGCCCGCCGGCATCGTGAAGGTCTTGCGGAAGTAGTAGGTCGTCACCTGCGTTCCGGAGGATCCTCCGCCGACATAGCGGTTGATGGTCGTTCCGAAATCGCCGGAGCTCGCGAAACCAAGCCTGCCTGCGCCCATGCTCCACCCGGAGTCGTCGTAGTCGGCGGCTGTCCAGTTGTCGCCGGGCTTCGCGCCTGCGTCGGAATACTTCCACGTGTCGCCCTTCGCGATGACGGGCATGTCTACGGGAGCCGGCGCCGCGCCGGAGTACTCGATCGCGCCTGCGGCCACAGTGCCGCCTTCCGCGCGCGGATCGCTGCCGTCGAGAGTGTAATACACGGTGCCCTCGCCTGAGAGATAGAGACTGTCGTCGGCCGCGACGGTCATGCCGTCGGAAAGCGTCGCACCTACGCCGTTGAGCGCGATGGACGGATCGATCGACGGATACCAGCCGCGATTCCTGTACTGCGAAAGCATGTACGACGTGCGGTTCTCGATGAATGTAAGGGAATTGTTGCAGGCGGACGTCCACGTGCTGTATGTTACGGACGATCCCGTCCTCCAGCGAGCGATTTCGCATGCGATGGAGTTTTCTATCTCCGCCATGCGGCTTTCGAAACGCGCCCTCGACTTTTCGGCCGTCAATGCGCCGCCGGGTTTGAGGCAGTGCTTGTAGAAGAGGTCGGCGAGGAGCATCTTGTATTCGGGGTTGCCATCTTTGCCGCCTGCCTTGTTGCCGGCGAGAGTGTAGTTGAGCTCCGACGGATTGAACGCGGACTTGTTCCTGAAGTTGGCATTCCAGAGTTCGTTGCCGTATTGGGTCGGATCGCTGGAATACTTGGCCCTGTCATTGTTCACGCCCATCGAATGCTCGGCGTCGTGGCGGAGGAAGAAGAACCCGTCGCTCTTCCCGTCGCCGTCGACACGATTGCGCAATGCGTAGATGTTGTTCGGCATCGCCTTGTTCTTGTCGCCGGTGGAGGCGGGGCAGTCGGAGTCGCAGGTGTAGTGCGAAACGAGCATGTAGACGGCGAGGTTCGTCGGGTTGAGGTAGATCGGGTATTCCGGATTTCTGGAGCCGTCGGGGTTCAAGCCCATCGCCTTCTTGTAGTTGGAGGCGTACGCGCCCGTGAAGCCTTCGTTCACCGCGATGTTCCAGAGCGCTTCCCACGCTTCCGCATTGCCTTCGGTGGCGCCGGTGACGTATCCGGGCTGCGAAGTCTTGATGACGTCGTAGTTGTCGGCGTCGCCGCCGTTGTAGCTTTCGGCGAAGTTGTCGTCGCCGCGCTCTTCGGTCTGGTAAAGACCCCAGTACTGGCCGTTGATGAAGAGGTGGTAGTAGCGGCTTCTGGCATAATGCTCGCCCATGTCGCGCTGGCTGTCGCGCGAGAAGACGTCATGGACGAACGTGTCGCCGGTGTTGTCTGTCGCCCAGGCGTAGTTCTGCGACGTCCTGAGATCGACCTTCTTGAACTTGTCCGTCCCCTCGTCGCCGAAGAGCGGGAATTCGAGTTTGTTCTCGCCGCCGTATTCGGGCCTGAACAGGAGCCTCAGCGAATGCTTCGGATACTTCACGTTGCGGCTGAACGCGCCGCGGATGCGAAGTCCCGCGCCGGAGGAGAATTCGTTGGACTCGCCGTTCACGGGGTCGATCTGCTCGACCATCGTGGCGCGTTCCCACGCCCTTCCGTCTCCCGTCGGGTTCACGTATATGCCGCTCGAAGAATCGAAGAGGTTATTCGGGTCGATCACGAGAGAGAGCGTGGCGATTTCGTTCGTGAGACCGTTGAGGACGCGCGCCGTGTCGCCATTGACATAATTCTGGTCCAGGCCGAAGCGCATCACCTGCGAATTGATCGCGCCGGACGCCGGGAACCCGGCCGGCACGGTGGCGCGGTCCTGGCGTATCACGTCCTGGGCGAAGAGATAAGTCGCCGAGGAATCCATCTGCATGATCGCGTCCGACTGCGGAACCGCCGCGCGGATGCACGTCGTCCTGGAGACGGAGATGGGGCCCGTGTAGAGGTACGAGGCCGTGGTGGGCGACGTGCCGTCAAGCGTATAGTAAATCGGCGAATTCGGCGCTTCGGCGCAGGAGAGAGAAACCTCGAAAGGTTCCGTCTTCCAGCCGTGGGGAACGCTGAATGCCACCTTGGGAGTGAACGAGCCCTTTCCGGCCGTGGTGTTCGCCGCGCCCGGCGTCGACTTCTTGAAGTAGACGTATTCCGGGTCGCCCTTCTTGATGCTTATTTCGGGCGAGAGGAAAAGCTCGTTGTCGCCGATCGCGTTGTTCTCGACCGTCACTTCGATCGTGTTTTCGCCCTTGGCGAGAAGCGAATACGGGAATTCGAAAGACGCGGGCGCAAGCGCCTGCGCGAGCGACCGCTTGCTTGCGGCCGCGACAGTCGCGATCTGGGTTCCGTTTACTCTTGCAGTGAAGCCGTCCGCATACCGGATGTTGAGCTTGCACGTGTCGCCTGCGGAAGGTGCATCGGGAAGGACGAACGTCGATTTCCATTCGAGCGTCTTCGAGACGTCTTTCATTTCATCCGTCACGTCGTTGGACGAATACGCCGCCCAGCGTCCCGCATGCGTCACGCCGCTTTCCGCGGAGCCGACGAGCTTGTAGTGCTCGGTGCTGAACTCCTCGTCCGCCCCTTCGTAGTCGGTATGGTCGCCTTCGGCCACGCTGAAGTCGAGCGTCGCCGCGCCCGTCACCTGGAAGTAGACGAGTTTCACGTTGTACGCGCCGGACTCGGGGAAGTGGAACGCGCTCGGCGACTGGCCGTATCCGCGCGGGCCGGAATATTCCGAGGAGTAGGAGTGGCGGTCGTTGAAGATCTCAAGCGTGTAGCCGTCGTCGGAGCCGACGGAGAACGTCCAGCTGCCGGCGCGCGGAATGTAGACGGACCCTTCCACCACCACGGCGAAGTAGTTGCCCGAAACGCCGAGCGTCGAGAAGGCGGCGTAAGGCTGGAAAGTCGTCTGCGAACCGTCTTGCTGGAACGCGATCGTCTGGACGTTCTCGGTCACCGTCTTCTTCGAGTAATTGTTCGCTGCAATCGCGGCGAGAACCTTGTCGATGTTGGCGGTGTTGTCCTTGTTCATCTGGTAGGCCGTGACCGTGAATCCGCCGGCCGTGCCGCACATTCCGACGGATCCCGTGATGGAATGCCATTCGCCCTCGCCAATCCGGTACTGCGCGGCGTCGTGCGCCGAAAGGACGGTGCGCTCGATGTTGCCGAGGCCGTAGGAAATGTCTTCCATCTGCGCCGGGAAATCGACCCTGTGGATTACATTGCCTTCGGGATCGGCGAGGAAGAGGCTCTCGCCGCCGGTGCTTAAGCCTATCGCCGTCCACGCCTCGTTTGCGGTTCCGGTGAAATCCTTGTCGGCGAAAACGATCTTGTAGCCGTGCGCAGGCACTACGCACGA
>Ga0310695_10010216_pt1 | contig 13792 bp, 12 predicted proteins | sample RumenRJG_04DNA_FD_203882 | JGI IMG/M metagenome (GOLD analysis project Ga0310695, IMG submission 203882) | Bovine rumen microbial communities from Lethbridge, Alberta, Canada - RJG_04 (v2) (version 2) | ecosystem: Host-associated > Mammals > Digestive system > Stomach > Rumen | place: Canada... | reverse complement strand
GTCGGCGTATGCTGTCAGATAGGGGAGTGATTCTCCTCCGCCGTAGACGGATCCTTTTATCAGGCCGCTGTAGACATTAACGGTCGTGTTTCCGTAGATATATGATTTACCGGTGCTGTCCCGGCCAAATCCGCAGTTGAAGGCCCTACCGTCAGTGTAGTGATTGGTCTTGTCGACACCGCCTCTTCCTCCGCCGAAGACGTCCTTCTCGATCGTTCCTCCGCGGATGTCGATGATGACGTTCACTTTTGTTCCGGTCTCGGTACCGACGTATCCGCGGTATCCGCCTCCGTAGACGGCACCGATGGTCGGGTCGCCGTCGATGTTGACCTGGATGGTACCGGATTTCATCGATCCGCTTTTCGGTTCGCCGTAGGTGTCGTATCCTCCGCCGAATATGTTGGCGATCGTGGGGGTGCCGAGCACCTCCATCCTGACCCCCTTGGTACAGTCGTTGTCGCTGTTGGTGCTGTTACCGTCGGTGATTATTCCGCAGGCGACGTGCTTGACCTCGGCGTTGCCTGAGATCTCCATGTAACTGCATGTGACCAGGGACTTAGCGGTCCTGGGTCCGGCCTGTGCATCGAAGACCGATGCTTTGTCCGAAAGGAACACGTGCGAGCATCCTTTCATCTTGCCGCTGGTGTCGGTGGATCCCCCCTGAAGGATGGTTGATCCGGGGATGTTGTATCTCTGATAAGGCATACTGCCGTTGCCGATCTGAGATTCTTGCCAGACATCTCCGGGCATGTATCCTCCGAGGATGTAAACGAACGATCCTCCCTGATCGTAGTCCGTAGGGTTGGTACCTGCCGATGCATAAATCCAGTTTGAGGTGTTTTTTCCTCCTCCCCCTCCAGCCAAGGTGTCGGTGATGATGCCGCCTTTCATCACCAGATACGTGGAGGTGTAGTGATTGGATGCACCGATTTCCTTGTTCAGGCTGCCGGACATCACGTTGGAGTACACTCCGCTGTGGATGATCACACAGGTCGCGAGATCGTGCGTTATACCCTGGGTGAGTTTGAGGGACACTATTTCCTTGTCCTCTATCACGGTGGTGTTGAGGTTCTGGGTGGCCGAGCCTCCGAAGATCTGCAGATGGTAATCTCTATTGCTTCCGTCGGTCGTAAGTCCGGTTCCCATGATGATGATGTGCCCTTCGGCTGAGATTTGTCCCCCGGAATGGTCTCCGTGGGTTCCGTGACTTTTCGATGTTATGCACATATTGTCGATGATCGTGTCTCCAGAGAGGCTGACCGAGTCGATCGTAGTCTTGATCGGGTTGTTGATATCTGCGGAACGTATCGAACCGCTAGGCAGCGGTTTGGTAATGGTTGCGTTGTTGGTGATCAGCGAATACTGGGCGTTGTACATCGTCCTCGTCTCGGAGGTGGTGACGTACGTTCCGCTCTCGGTGATCTTTCCGTCGGAGATGACGGCATCGACGGAGTTGCCCTTCACGACGGGCATGGTGACCGTGTAACTGTCATCGGATCCGGTGACCGAGATACCGGATGTGAATGATACGAAGTACGGGTTGACCCAGACTGCCTGGAAGGATTCGATGGTCGACGGGAACACGTCTCCGGGGAGGTATACGTCGGATCCGTTCTTCCATCCGGCGAAGCATTTGGCCACGGTGGGGGAGGCATCGACGGATGTGGTCACGGAGACGGCCTTCTCCGTCTCCGCGGTGTTGGTGAGTGTGATCGTTATTACGTTATCGTTCACCGTTGTGGTTTCGGTGACCGAGGGATCGGAAACGACCGGGGTGGCGCTGTTGACGGTCCATCCGTTGGGTGTTCCCACGGTATAGGTGACCGTCTTCGATCCCGGGTCCTCTCCGGCGGCGGGAACGGCGGTCTGGGCGGTGCCGAGGGAGAGGGTGACGTGTGCATTGGTGGATGTGGGAGCGGTCCAGTTGGATGTCAGTTCTGGCGATGAGTCCTTCCAATACAGCGGGTTGTAGTTGGTGGATCCGATTCCGCTGTATGATACTGTGTACTGATCTCCTTCGCCGTTAGGCTGGTATGTGACGCTTGAATTTGTCGGTGCAGCAGCAGCGAAGGCGCTGTCGCCTCCGTCCGACGGCAGACCCGTGATGCCGGCGAAAACCGCCGCGCCCATGACGATTGCTGCCACAGTGATAGCTGCGACCATTGCTTTTTTAGAACCTGTTTTCTGAATCAGACCGCTCATCCCGATTCCCTTCTTTTTACTGTATAGTCTGATTATATTTACGGATGTCGTATCGGTTGAGTTGTGAATGGTTGTCTGGGTCATCTATCGGGAGGCGGTCGATGGCCATGAATCGCCCTTCTCGAATGAGGTACCGGATCATAGCTGGCCAGGGTTCAAGCACTTGCTGGCAGAGAAAAGGAAGGGTTTTTCCGAGGAGCGGCCTCAGTCCCTGAGGGCCTCAGGCAGTCTGTTCTTCTCGGGAGGGAGTTCTGCGACGAGGTCGGACAGAGTGGTGCCGTCCAGTTCGGAGAGCATGGCATCGCGCACCTTTCCGAACCTCGACGAAAGTATGTCGTGTATGTTCGGTCCCACGGGACAGTTCGGATTGGGATCGTACATCTTGAACACGACATCGCCGTCTGGCACAGTGGCAAGGTACACATCGCGGAGCGTGATCTTCTCCGCAGGGCGGCCGAGTTCGGTCCTCTTCCTTCCGAGTCCCGTTCTCAGCAGCCCCGCCTTGTTGAGTCTGGTGAAGACGTTGCGGACGATCACCGGATTGCACCCGATGCTCATGGCGACCTTATCACTGGTTATGCTGTCCTCGGTGTAGAAAGCGACGAGCATCAGCGAGTGTATGGCCACGGTGTAATCGGATCTCATCACTGTGCCCCGAGCATCGACTTGCATTTGCTGTACAGGTCATCCGTCGGCTGGAGCGTGGCCCATCCGGCCTCGGCCTCCTTGATGGTGAGCCTGGTCCTCTCGGACACCTTCTTCAGGTCATCCTCCCAGTGCTCCCTGTCCCCGATGCCAGTGTCCAGCTTGAGGATGTTCTGGTATCCTCCCAGCTGGAGAAGCCATCTCATGTATCCGTCGCGTCCCGGCTCTATCCCCAGGGCCTCCCTCATCTCGTCGGTGAGGCTGTCCTCGGTCGCTCTGGCCTCCGCCTGGTCAGCATTCATGAACTCATCGTAGTTCGTAGCCATGGCGGGGAAGATGAACAGATGGCCGGAATACTTCTTCTCCAGATCCAGATATCTGGGGCCGCCGGCGATGTTGACACCCACGCAGTCGTGGCAGAGTTCGCCGTTCTTGTCGCAGAACATCGCGGAGGGTTTGAGGTTCTCCTGCTCGCACCATTTGGGGATGTTCCAATCGTAGTTGCCGCATGTGCCCAGGTAGAATCCGATGGCATCTATGTACGGCTGCATCTTCCTGGCGATCTCCTCGACCTTCGTCTTCAGTTCCGCAGGTTTGGAATGGAGGCCCAGATCGATGCAGTAGATCAGTATCCCGAAATCATCTCCCGACGGACCGCGCCTGTGGCAGACGATGTCCGTATCCCAATCGAGCTCCTGATAAGGTATTCCCGCCTTCTCGAGTTTCGTCTTTATGGAGGTGTTGTTGATGGTCTTGACCACGAAGATGTTCTTCTCTTCGGGGTCCTTCACGAGGCTGTACATGAGGTTGTCGTCGACCATGGGGCAGAGTATGATGCCCAGTCTTCCTTTTGTCATAAAAATTATTACACATGACACCGTATAAAAACATGCGTATGCCCGATGGGCAGGAACATATACCGACTGACCGATACGTCATCATGGCAGGGACTGTGCGTCTGTTCATATCAGCGGAGGCCGCGGTGACCGATGATGTCCGTGAGGCCATGTCCGAACTCGGAAGGATGAGGAACATACGCCCCTCTCCGGAGAATCAGATACACATCACGCTTTCTTTCCTCGGCGATACCGACGAGTCGCGCATACCCCGGCTGGTCGGGACACTCAGAGATGCACTGAAGGGTATCGGGGGTTTCGGCGTGTCCATGAAAGGATTGGGAGCCTTCCCGAACACGAAGAGACCCCGGGTGATATGGATCGGCCTGGATGATGGAAGGGACGCACTGGCACTTCTTGCGGAACGTGTAAGGGGAGCGGTGGATTCGGCGGGTCTGCATCAGGACGGGAAACCCTTCAGCCCCCATGTGACGATCGCAAGGGTGCAGGGTCCGGCGGATGTGAGCGATATCGCCGAGAGATACCGCGGAGAGGTGTTCGCCGAGTACAGGATCGAATCGGTGAGGCTGATGGGGAGCGTGCTCGGGCCGTCCGGGGCCAAGCACAGGGTCATCGAGACCTTCGTTCTGGACAATGACGGTGCGTGAGGGCATGGAGTTCGGATTCTCGTATGTCGGAGTGATCTATCTGCTGATGCTGATCGTACCCAACATCGTATGGTCGAGACATCAGCCCGAGGGATATCAGGCGTATGTCGAGAGGGAGGACAGGAGACTGCTGTTCATGGAGAGAGCGGGAGAGATCCTGGTGTCCTGTACGGTCCTCGTGTTCAGTGATTTCAACCTGCGTACGGATTCACTTTGGTATATCTGGATCATTCTATCTTTTGCATTCATGGTCATGTACGAGCTGTATTGGATCGGATATTTCCGCAGCGGCAGGACCATGGAGGACATGTACAGTTCCTTCCTGGGGATACCGGTAGCGGGAGCTACATTGCCCGTGATCGCGTTCGCATTGCTGGCGGTCTACGGATGCAATCCGATATTAGGGGCCTCCGTGGCGATACTGGCCGTAGGGCATATAGGGATACATTGGAATCATCTGAAGGACATCCGCAGACCGGAGGTTGAGGTATGATGAGGATACTGTTCGTCTGTCACGGCAACATCTGCCGCAGTCCGATGGCCGAGTTCGTCATGAAGGATATTGTGAGCAGGCACGGTCTTGCCGAAATGTACCAAATCGAGTCATGTGCCACAAGCTCGGAGGAGCTGGGTCATGATATGTATCCTCCCGCGAAGGAGGAGCTCAGGAGGCGCGGCGTACCGTTCGTCAGGAGATCCGCAAGACGCATGACAGAGGAGGATTACGGAAGGTTCGACATGATAGTGGCAATGGATCGCGAGAACCTCCGCAACATGCGCAGGTTCGTAGGGAACGATCCGGAGGGGAAGGTATCCCTGCTGATGTCACATGCCGGCGAGGACCGGGGCGTGGACGACCCCTGGTACACCGGCGATTTCTCCGCCACCTACCGCGACGTGGTGCGCGGATGCGAGGCCATACTCAGGGAGACCTCCAGATTGTGACCGTGTCCTAAAATAGTGGTAAAGCGATACGGAGGCATGGCAGAGCTATCGTGGGATTCCGTCGTGGATGCCCTCAATACCAATCATATCCCTGAGATCTTCCTCCTGCTTATGGGGATCACAGCGCTTGCGATCGTATGGTACTACAAGGCAGACAAGGAGTCCACACTCTACAAGGTGCTGGTGATCGCCGGCGTGGTCATGGGTGCGTTCATGGTGTACGTGGCCCTCGCAGTGGAGACCGGTTGGGACAAAGGTACGCTGTACATCCTCACACTCGCGTCCTTCACGCTCATAGTAAGGCCTTTCAAGGACGTGAACATAGCGGCGATCATAGGTCTTATCGTCGCCATCTGGGTCTATCTGCTTCTGCCTGATGCGGTCGCCGACATCCAGCCGCCGTTCGATTTCATCAAACCCATCGGGGACGGAGTTCCGAGGATCATCGTGTCGATCGTCGCCGGAGGATTCGTGTACATGGTCCTCCAGTTCATCCAGGCCGTCGTCATGCTGTTCGGGAAGATATTCAACGCATGGCCGTTCCTCATGATCATCGGAATCTGGTGCATCGTGGAGTCCATAGCCCTGCTCGCGGGCCACACCTCTACCTGGGATTGGATCATGACGATCATCGATGATGCGAGGGGTTCGTCCTCATCCTGAACGCACGGCCCGAGGCCGTGTTCCTCCCGCATCGAAGCCAGCGGGAGGTTCCCGTTTTTTCCCGTCCTTAATATTAAATAGGGGTTCTGTAATCGCATTACAACCGAATGCGGGGTTTACGGTGGTAAACCTTTAAATTACATGATGTAATCGCTGGATTTAGCGGGCCCGTTGCTTAGCTAGGATATAGCGCTGGCCTTCTAAGCCAGATGCCTCGGGTTCGAATCCCGACGGGCCCGCCACCGAATGTATCTGCATTCAAGGAAGGAACCAACATGAAGAGAGGCTCACGCGCCTGGAAGAAACGCGGCAACCAGCGTTGGAAATGGCGCAAGAAAAAGATGAGAAGAAGAAAGAGAGCTCAGAAGATGCGCAAACAGTAATCCTGATCACTAATCAGTCTTACACGGGGGTATAGGCTAACCTGGTAGACTGGCGGGCTCCAGTTATCGAGCGTGATTAGAAATGGGTTTGCTGACAGTTGTGATGAATAACTGGAGCGATGACTCATAATTTCGCGTGGGGTAGCTCCCCACGTGGTGGAAACCCGCTGACAGGGGTTCAAATCCCCTTGCCCCCACTCAAGCGCATCCTTCGGGACCATCTCTCAACCTTTTTCCCATCCACTTTTATTATGACTTCCCGGATTCCGTCCGTATTTCCTACTGTATGACTTCCCTGTTACCCAATGTTTTAATCCAAAAAATCGATACCGATGCATGGCGAATTACGGAGTGGCGCTGGACCTCGGTACCAGCGGTTTCAGATCACACCTTGTGGACCTGGACAGGGGAGGAAAGATCCTGGACACGGCGATCACCGCCAGGCATCCCCTGCCGGGCGCGAACATCATGGACCATCTCCATTATTGGATGGATGTAGGCAAGGATGTCGGACATCAAATCATCATGGAGACCGTCCACAACCTCATCAGCCTCTACGGCAAGGAGAAGATGAAGGACATCAAGAAGGTCGCCATCTGCGGTAACCCCATCCAGCTCTCGCTGTTCGAGAACATCGAGGTCCGCGATCTGGCCTTCGCGGGAAAGAACAAACTGAAGACCCTCGGCATCACGCCTCCCGACAGGTCCGCGCACACCAACACCGCGGGTGCGATTGGGATCCCCGGACTCAATCCCGAGGTGGAGGTCCTCATCCCTCCGGCGATCAGGCACGAGATAGGCGCGGATGCGCTGGCCATGATCATGAAGTCCCATATGCTCGAGAAGGACCAGACATGCATGGTCACCGATTACGGTACCAACGCGGAGATGGGACTCTTCTATGACGGGGAGCTCTATTCAGGATCGGCAGCGGCGGGACCCGCCATGGAAGGTCAGTCCATCAAGTACGGTATGCTCGCAGCGCCGCACGTCATCTCCGACGTGAGCCCCAACGAGGACGGGACATGGAACAACATGGTCCTCGACGACCATCTCGCGGTCATATGCACGAGCAGGGTCAACCCTCTCACCGGAGAGGAGGTCAAGGTCCTGGACTATCCCGCCAGGGGAATCACCGGTACGGGAGTCGTGGCCGCAATGGCGGTCGGACTCGAGACCGGAGCGATCACGCTGCCGAACATCATGAACGAGGAAGGCAGGATCAAGCTCACGAACGGCATCTACTTCACATCCGACGATGTCCGTGAGGCCGGTAAGGCCATGGGTGCCATCAGGGCGGGACACCGCACTCTGATGAAGGAGGTAGGGATCACCGACGACCAGGTCAAGGTCATGTACATGGCCGGTGCGTCAGGTACCTATGTGGATCCTGTCAAAGCGCAGTACTGCGGAATGATCCCCAGGGTCCTGGACGAGGTCTATCAGCTTGGAAACACCTCGTTGATGATGGCACACGACCTGCTCAGCGATCCCGAGACCCTCGACAGGATGCAGTCGGTGGCCAAATCCATCTCGGCCAACCACATCATGTTCGCGGGCAACGAGGTGTTCGAGAAGATGTACGTCCTCGAGCTGGCATACTGGACCGAGGGAATGACCATGGACATGTACAACGACATGATGGAGATGGAGGGTCTCGGCAGGATGCCGGACCTGGTGCCTCCCAAGAAGGTCGTCAGGATCGTCAAGTCCGATATCCCGGATGTCGGTGCCACGGTCCACTCCATGGACGTGGTGGGCATCATCCTCGCGGGCTCGTTCGACGGATGCACCGGATGCAAGAGCTGCCAGCGCAAGTGCCCCGAGAGAGCCCTCACCGTGCTGGATCTGCCCGACGGCAGGCATGAGATCAATGTCAGGTCCGATCTCTGCCTCGGTACCGCGTGCAGGCAGTGCGAGATGATGAACTGTCCCGAGAAGGTCTACCGCTTCGACATGCTCAAGGGCAAGGTCTGAGGGGACAAACGCCGGGGCATCCCCGGCTCCTCTTTTTCTATATTACATACAATAAGTAACAGGGAGCGCCGTCCCGGCTTTTTGGGTGGCCGTCGATTCCCTACTGAATGCAGGACAATTACGGTTATATCGGGATGATGCAATTCCTGCCGCATGTCAGACATTCTTGCCAAGAACGCCGATATGGCGAAGAAGATGAAGGAGATCATCAACCTGAGGAGCGAACCCGTCGCCATCAAGCTGATCAAGAAGGGCGAGGCATTCCCCGCAGGCTATGAGGTGCCGGAGAAGCAGCACAGCCACTGCCAGGCCGTCATGGCCGCCAGGAAGGGTGCGAAGCTTTGCATGCCCCTGTCAGCACAGGGCTGCATGGTCGGTGCCGCTACACTTGGTATGACCGAGAAGGGTGCCAAGGTCAAGAGCGGTGAGTTCCACTTCGGAATCGGGATCCACAAGACCGTGGATTCGGCGGCCGAGATGATCGCCACCGTGACCGACATCGACTATCCCACCGACGGAGAGGTTGTATGTCCTCTGAAGGACGCCGACTTCGAGCCCGATGTGGTCGCTGTCGTGGACATCCCCGAGAGGATCTATTGGTTCGAGGCTTTGCGCCTGCGCAACGGCGGAGGGAGGATCGGATACGTCACCGCACCGTTCCAGTGCGCATGCGAGGACATCACCGCATACCCGATCATGAAGGGCGAGCCCAACATCTCCATCGGGTGCTTCGGATGCAGGAAGAAGACCGACATGGCATCCGACGAGATGGCCATGGGTATCCCGTACAAGAGCCTGGTCTCCTGGATGCCGGACCTCGAGGTCTACAAGGACGGCGTGCTCACCAAGGCCAAGAGGGACTGAGGCCCTCAGCGGGAAGGCCTCCGGCATCTTCGGAGGCATTCCCCAACCATTTATCTATTACAATTATCTTAACGCAACCGATGGCGGATTTTCTCAGCAGCAAGGACGTCGAGATCCTCAGGTCCCTAAGGACGGACTGCAGGAGGCCCATGGGCCTGGTCGGAGAGGACGTCGGCGTATCCAAGGCGACGGTCAGCCGCAGGGTATCCAAGCTCGAAGAGGACGGCATCATCAAAGGGTACGATCTCAACGTAGACTCCAACAAGATCGGGATCATGAAGGCCATGGTGGCCATCCAGATCGTGGGGAGTCCAGTCAGCATAGTGATCGAGCAGCTCCAGACGTACAGGGAGATCTCGACCATCTACAAGTCGTTCGGGGACCACAACATCGTATGCCTGGTCTATGCAAGGAGCGTCGACGACCTCTACGACATGATCCAGACCAAGCTGTTGAAGATGCCGAGCGTCAGGAACGTGGAGGTGGACATCCTCGTCAACGAGATGAGGGTCAACCCCAATTCGGACCTGGAGATTTATTCGGTCGGGCTGGGCCCGGATTCGGAGTGATTGCATGATGCAGCTCAACAGATGCCGTAAGATTTCGCCGGACACAGGAATAAGGGCCATCCCGCCCGAGGAAACGCTGAAGAAAGCCATCCCGCTCCTGGAGAAGGCGGGGATGCACCCGCTGGAGGACATCACCGGAAAGGACGATGTCGGTATCCCGGTGTTCTCGGTCTACCGCGACAAGACAGCGAAGGGGACCTTCGGCAATTACAACGGAAAGGGGGCCACCAAGGAGCAGGCGATGGCATCCGCCGTAATGGAATCCCTGGAGAGGTACTGCGCCGAGCAGAGGGAGGACGACGAGGTCATCTACGGGACCTACGAACAGGCATCCGGACACGGACTCGCCATCAATCCCGTGGACCTGATCCTGCCTCCGAGGACCATGCAGTACATCGAGGATGCGGAGATCGCATGGGTGGAGGGATTCGAGATGTTCAGGGGAGCCCCCATCTGGGTCCCCGCATGCGAGGCGTTCTACCCGTACTATCCCGACGGCGACACACAGCTGTACAGGTTTCACACGAACGGTCTGGCCGCAGGGAACACTATGGAGGAGGCCATACTCCATTCCCTCTTCGAGCTCATCGAGAGGGATGCGTGGTCGATAGCGGAGTTCAACGAGTATGCGGACGCCGACGTGATCGTGGACGACCCGTCCTCGGTCCCCGGACAGCTGCTGCAGAAGTTCGCCGACCGCGGGATAGAGATCCATCTGAAGGACCTCACCTCGGACATAGGCATCCCCACCATCGGGGCCGCGGCGGACGATGTGCGCACCAAGGACCCGGAGATGCTCACGATCGGGGTCGGTACCCATCTCGATCCCAGGATCGCGGCTGTCAGGGCGATAACCGAGGTGGCGCAGAGCCGTGCCACCCACAAGCACGGCGTGAAGGTGAACGCCGAGCTCCAGAAGAAGACACAGGACATGGGCTATGAGAAGATTAAGGCGATCAACCGCATGTGGTACGCCCCTTCCAAGAGGCAGGTCAGACTCTCCGACATACCCAACAACGCCACCGAGTATGTGCTAGACGACATCGAGAGGGTGCTGCAGAGGCTGATGGAATGCGGTTTCAACTGCGTTGCGGTCGTTGATTTCACGCGTCCCGAGATCGGAGTCCCCGTCGTCAGGACGGTCGTACCCGGACTCGAGGTCATGACCATGGACCACGAGCGCGAGGGCAACCGTCTCTACGGAAGGCCCGCAAAACTGACCGATTACGACGATTGACGTATTCGGGGGCAGGCTCAATGGGAGCCATCATCCATAGTATATAATCCGATGCATTATGTATATAAAATCGGAAGAATCTGGCCAAACCGTCTTGTCGTAGGACCGGATAATTCCGAAAAGTCCCTCATTTTTGTATGAAATTGACAAGAATGGGTGGGTTTTATATTCAATGAACGAGATTACGAAATCGCAAGGGAACGGCGGTTTACGCGAGTATCCCGTCGGTTATAGAAAAAAACGGAGGTATGAAATGCCAAAATACAAGGACGTAATTGACCTGTATGACGACAGGGGAAAGAAGATCGCTTCGCAGATCCCCCTCGAAGCCATCAGCCCGTTACGCAACGCAGCGATTCAGAAGATCGCATCCTTGACCAAGAGGACTGTTGCAGTCAGCCTGGCTGGAATTGAGAACGCACTCAAGACCGGAAAGATGGCCGGAGACAGCACCCAGATCAAGGGAAAGGAGATCGACATCCCGCTCGTGAAGAAAGCCGACAAGATCGCAGCCAGGATCAAAGAGATGGTCCAGGTCTACGACGGTGACGACACCGTTGTCGAGGTCAAGTCCGGCGGAAAGAACATCGTCGTTGTAGCACCTACCCAGAGGCTCGCAGCCGGTGTCGAGTACACTACCGGATTCACCGTGACCGCAGCAGCAACCGTTCAGGCAATCATCGACGAGTTCAAGATCCCCATGTACAAGGCCAACATGGTCAAGGGAGCCGTGTGGGGAAGATACCCCCAGACCGTTACCTTCGCAGGTGCTAACGTCAAGTCCATCCTCGAGGTTCCTCAGAACAACGAGGGAGCTGGTTACGCACTCAGGAACATCATGGCGAACCACGTCGTCGCACTCGTTAACAGGAACGCAATGCAGGGAGTCGCACTTTCCGCGATCTTCGAGCAGCTCGGTTCCTACGAGATGGGTGACGCAGTAGGACCCTTCGAGAGAGGCGCACTTCTCGCTCTCGCATACGAGGGACTCAACGCCAACAACATGCTCTACTCCATCGTCAAGAAGAACGGTAAGACCGGAACCGTCGGAACCGTTATCGAGTCTCTCCTCGAGAGGGCAATCGACGACGGAGTCATCAGGGTGAAGGAGACCCTCCCCAGCGGATACAAGGTCTACACCACTGACGATATGCCTCTCTGGAACGCATACGCAGCAACCGGACAGGTCGCAGCCGTTATGGTAAACGTCGGAGCAGCAAGGGCAGCACAGGGAGTTCCTGCAACCATCCTGTACTACAACGATATCCTCGAGCACGAGACCGGACTGCCTTCCGCAGATTACGGCCGTTCGATGGGAGTTTGTGTCGGAATGTCATTCTTCTCGCACTCCATCTACGGAGGAGGAGGACCTGGACTGTTCCACGGAAACCACGTCGTTACCAAGCACTCCAAGGGAGTTCTGATCCCCGCAGTCACCGCAGCTAACTGTCTCGACGGCGGAACCCAGACATTCTCAGCAGAGGCAACATCGGGACTCTTCAGAGAGGTCTTCGGTGGAGTCGAAGAATTCAGGACGCCTATGCAGTTCGTTGGCAAGGAGGCCAAGAAGGTTGCAAAGAAGCTGTGATTTCGTATGAGCGTACCAGAGAGTAAAGACAACTATTCAGGAAAGGCCTATCCGCAGGTCTGGATCTCCACCGACCGCCTGCTCTCAGCAGACTCCACGGAGCGCGTGCTGAACATGCTGGCGGAGAACGAATTCATCCTCTCTCACGTGAGGAGGTTCGACATCAGGGGAGAGAGCATCCCGGCCACCATCAACTCGGGCCCCCACAAAGGCATCGCGAACAACCATTCCGAGCGCAAGATCATCAGATTCGGCACTCAGGAGGTCGAGCTCACGAAGTCTGTCGGCGATTTCTACCTGGAAGTCCTGGTAAAGGATGAGGCGGAACTCAACGAGGTGTTCGAGGAAGTCAAGAAGGTCTGCAATGAAGCTATCCTGCCCCTCGGGTTCGGATACACGTTGTCAGTCGGAAGGTACACGAAATACAGAAGCACAATTTCAGATTCATACTGAGGAATTAATATGGCATATCAGAGACAATTCTACCCTGGAAAGTCTATTCCTGCGATGAACAGGAAGAAATACATGAACCCCAAGGTCAAGCTGAAGCACATCAGGTCCATCTCCAAGGACGATGTCATCAAGATCATGGGACACAGGAACCCCCAGGAGGGCTACAAGTCCATCCACCCCCCGATCGACCCCGAGGAGGAGAAGGCAAAGTACAACTGCCCCATCAGGGCACTCGTCACCCCCATCTCCGGAGCGAAGGCAGGAGACCGTGTCAGGTACATCCAGTTCACCGACTCCGTCTACTTCGCCCCCATCTCCCCCTACCAGAGGGCCTGGATGTACATGTCCCGCTACCGCGGAATCGACACCGGTACCCTTTCCGGTAGGCAGATCATCGAGGTCCGCGAGCGTGACCTCGAGAGGATCGCCAAGGACCTTATCGAGAACGAGACCTTCGACCCCGCTCTGACCGGTATCCGTGGAGCAACCGTTCACGGTCACGCCTGCAGGCTTGACGAGCACGGACTTATGTTCGACGGCTGGCAGAGGTACCTGTGGGACGACAAGAAGAAAGAGGTCGTCTACGTTAAGGACCAGGTCGCTATCCCCATCGACACCAAGGTGTACGTTGGAAAGCCCGACTCCCAGAAGAAACTCAGGGGCCGCACCACCATCTTCCGCGCTGACGGCGTGGACATGAGGGACGACAAAGAGGTTACTGACTTCTACATCAGGATCCACTGGCTCAGAACCCTCGGCGGA
>Ga0310695_10010214_pt1 | contig 13795 bp, 10 predicted proteins | sample RumenRJG_04DNA_FD_203882 | JGI IMG/M metagenome (GOLD analysis project Ga0310695, IMG submission 203882) | Bovine rumen microbial communities from Lethbridge, Alberta, Canada - RJG_04 (v2) (version 2) | ecosystem: Host-associated > Mammals > Digestive system > Stomach > Rumen | place: Canada... | reverse complement strand
ACATACATTGCTCAGTGCCGCAAGTGGCGTTATGGCCTTTGTTCTCTAACAGCTCATCGGAATATACGCATTTGAACTTGTGTTTGGGGTATTGTCCGTCGCGTTTGAAACGCTTGCGGAGGGCACGAGCCAGCGGATCGCCCTGAACCTTCCAGAACTCGGCTGTCTTGATCCTTGTGGGGTCGAGTTTCAGAGCAGCACCCATAGAGGAAAAGAACTTTGCCTGTGTCTGTGTCGCCATCAGAATGAGCAGCGTCTTGTCTTTCAGCGAGTCGATGGCATCGATGATATAGTCGTAACTCCCGATATTGAAACTGTCGGCAGTCTCGGCTGTGAATATCTGTTGCAAAGCAGTGATCTCTGCCTGAGGGTTGATGCTGAGCAAGCGCTCCTTCAAGGCATCCACCTTCACACGACCTACGGTCTTCGAGGTGGCCATCAGTTGACGGTTGATATTGGTGATGCACACACGGTCGGAATCGACGATGGTGAGCCGTCTGATGCCTGAGCGCACCAGACTTTCTGCACACCAAGAGCCAACACCGCCCACACCGAAGATGATGACGCATTTAGAGGAAATGCGTTCCATCGCCTCATTGCCCAACAGCAGTTCTGATCTGCGGAAGATAGCTTGTGTTAATGCCATATTATTTTTTCGTAGCACCTGTTTCTGCATCTACCTGATTGGGTGAATCTCCCTTCACCTCACAGGCTTCGTATTTAATCTTCTTAAAACCTTCAATGATGTTTTGGACATTGGTCTTGTCGGCATCATATTCAATAACTACTGTCTTGTCATCAAGGTTGGTCGTAATCGACTTGATACCTTTCTCGAAGCGGATGTTGTCTTTGATCTTCTTCTCACAACCAGTGCAGTGCATCTCTGGATTGGTGGTAAGCACGACGGTCTTGATGTTCTTAGCGGCACAAACAGCAGCTACAGCCAGTGCCATGAATAATACTTTTGTTCTCATAATTTACATTTTTACTATTTTACTTCTTTTCTTCAGATCTTGTTCCAATTAACCCTTACACCGATGTAGAATACGGCACCGTGCACAGGACCATAAATCATGGTAGCATCAAAGTTGGGTCCCCAAGGGTTGTCTGCGCTGATGATGGCATTCTTCTGCTTGAAGCCCGTCAGGTTCTCTCCACCTGCATAGATGCTCCAGTGGCGGAAGAAACGGGTTACCTGAGCACTCACCTGCTCGTAGGCCTTGAAGTGCTCGTCCCAAAGGGGGATGCCATGATTATCAGGCAGTCGCCCACCACCATTCAGCTGCACGGTGGCATCAAACTGCCACTTACCCAGACCTGGGGCGAAGGATGCTGTGAGCAGACCCTTATAACGGCTGTTCATAGGCTTTTGTCTTAGTTCACCGTTGAAGGTAGCTTTCACGTCGTTCCACCTCCAGGCGGCAGTCACGTTGAGTTTTGGCAGGACCTCGTAGGTAGCATCCACCTGAATGGTGTGCGAATATGATTTGTCATCATCGCCCAAGCCGTGCACCGCAATCATCCCTTCAGCCACGTCGTAGTCGATGATAGCCTGCTGGATAAAATGGGTGTAATAGTACTCCATATTCAAATCGAGCGTCCGTCCGCCAACGGGAATCTTCAGCTGTGCACTGAGGCCGTAGTTCCAAGCTTTCTCCTGCCTAATATTCTCGTTGATCATCAGTTGGCGGTTACTGGCCAGCAGATAGCTGTTCTCTGCGAGAATATGGGGCGTGCGATAGCCTTTTCCAACAGAGCCGCGCAGCGTCAGCCAATCGATAGGCGAATACTTGACATGCATACGAGGGGTGACATACGATCCCCACAGTGAACTGTGATCCCAGCGCAGACCGCCCATCAGTGTGAATAGCTCACCTATCTTATAAGTATATTGGGCATACACGCCCGGCGTTGTCTCGTCTGTATCAGAACCGTCACTCAAATAGTCGTGGTTGAGGCTAAGACCTGTGGAGAGGTTGTGATGCTCGTCGAAATCGGTCTCGAACATCAGCGAGGCATAGCCGTTGCGCTGATCGGCATCATAGCGTTTGTAACCATAACTACTTCTTTCATGATGAATAGAGCCGCTCAGAATCAGGGCGATATTCGTCATGAACTCAGGGTTCAGGATGAAGGCGTTCTTGGTGAAAGCCTCATAGCGCTCATTGGTGATATCGATGAGATAAGGGTTGTGCACAGTCTGCCCATGTGTAATCTGTCCACCCTCGCGATGCTCCTTCAGTCCCTTGATGGCCATCTGGAACATATACGTGTCGCTGATATAGGCCCATCGGCTCATCAGCGAACCCTGCCGCATCTTGGGCATATCTGCAAAACCGTCGTCATTGTCATCGTGAGCCTTATCGAGTATCTCGTAATGACCTAAGAGGGCTGTACTCCACTTATCTGATAGCTTGAGGTTGGCGCCAAGATTGGCCTCCAACTTCCGGTCGCTGTTAAAATATAGGTTCGCGTCGGTCCACGGAGTAGCCTGAGGCTTTTTGAACTCTACATTGATCTGCCCCGTGATACTTTCATAGCCGTTTTTCACAGACGAAGCTCCCTTCGACACCTGAATGCTCTGCATCCAGGGACCGGGGATATAGCCGAGAGAATAGGGGGCTGCCAGTCCGCGATAGTTAGGGATATTCTCTGTGAGCATCTGAACATAGGTGCCCGAGAGTCCCAGCAGCTTAATCTGTTGGGCTCCTGTAGCGGCATCGGCATAGTTCACATCTACAGACGGGTTGGTGGTGAAACTCTCGCCAAGGTTACAGCAGGCAGCGCGCAACAGTTCCTTCGAACTGATAAACTCCGTATTACCCAGTCCGCTGGTTTTCACCCTTCCTAACCTACGCGACGATATCGTTACCTCACGGACAGCCTCCCCGTCGAGTGTTGCTACATCCGACGAATCCTGCACTGCAGCGACCTGGGCGGAAGCAGCATTGTGCAGAAATAGTAAAGCTAAGATAGCTAAGAAAAGTTTCACGGCTGCAAAGTTACGACTAATTTTAGAACTAATCGCCATTCGTGGGGAATTTTTAGTAAAATACCTCACAATTGGTATTTCCTAATTCCTCAGAAGTGCGTACCTTTGCAGCCGAAAACTTACAAAATACTAGGTTATGAGGAAAACGATATTATGGATAGCAGCACTCGTGGTGGGTGCGGTATTAGGACTGTTAGGACTGCATTGGCTCGACCAGACGATGGAGTTTGTGGCTGTGGTTTACACACGACTGTTCCAGTTGCTGGCCGTGCCTACAATCGTCTTGGCGATCATTACGACGTTTGCCACATTCGGCTCGAAGGGGTCTGGCAGGATTTTTGGACGTACGTTGACTTACACCCTTCTGACGACCTTTGCGGCAGCGACAGTGGGAGCTGTGCTCTATGTGTTGGTGGCTCCAGGCAATCTGCCTGCTGAGGCTATCGGACAGGGCGGGGAGGCTGTGGCAGATGCGCCCCATCTCTCTTATTACAGTCATCTGATAGGTCTCATACCGAATAACATCGTCAAGCCCTTTCTGGAAGGTAATGTGCTCTCGCTGCTGCTGCTGGCCTTTGCCATCGGCATCGGACTGTCGAGGTTGCCAGAATCCGAGAATAAGGCTGTTGTAGTGAAAGGACTGCTGGGACTTCAGGAACTGCTCTTCCTGCTGATTCGCGGCCTTATCTGGACATTGCCGCTTGGCATTGTGGCTTTCTCAGCCCAATTGTCGGCTCAGGTGTCGGCAGGTGTCGTAGCTGAGTCCATCGGCAAGTATGTGCTGGTAGTGCTGGGTGGAAATGTGATACAGTTCTTCGTTGTACTACCGCTGTTCCTGTTGGCGCGGGGCCTGAACCCTATCCATGTGCTGGGTCGTATGATGCCTGCTGTGTTGATGGCCCTCTTCACCAAAAGCAGTGCTGCCACGCTGCCCGTAACGATGGATACTGCAGAGAATCGTCTGGGTGTCAAGAAGAATATTGCCCGCTTCGTGTTGCCCATCTGCACTACCATTAATATGAACGGTTGTGCTGCCTTTATCCTTGTCACCTCGCTCTTCGTGATGCAGAATGGCGGCACACCGCTTACATGGTCAACCATCCTCTTGTGGATTCTCATCTCCGTCATCTCTGCCATCGGCAACGCAGGTGTCCCTATGGGCTGCTATTTCCTTACTCTATCATTGATGTCGGGCATAGGCGCTCCCGTCGCTATCTTGGGTATCATCCTACCCATTTATACCATCATCGACATGGTGGAAACAGCGGAGAATGTATGGTCGGATTCCTGTGTTTGTGCCATGACTGACCACGATTTAGGCTGATATACCAAACATGCGGTATATCGAATGACATATACGGGCTATTGTGGGTACTCAAAAAATGCCCTACCTTTGCACCCAGATATTTAACATTATTAATTTATAAAAGGATAAGATTATGACAAAGATTGTAAAACAGCTGACTGAGCTCGTCGGCAACACTCCACTTATTGAGCTCAACAAGTATTCACAGGCAAAGGGTTTGGAGACCCCAGTGATTGCCAAAGTAGAGTTTTTTAACCCCGGCGGTAGCGTAAAGGACCGTATCGCACTGGCAATGATTGAGGATGCAGAACAGAAGGGCATTCTGAAGCCTGGCGCTACCATCATTGAACCAACATCTGGAAATACGGGCGTAGGACTGGCACTGGTATCTGCCGTCAAGGGCTACCATCTTATCCTTACCATGCCTGAAACCATGAGTGTTGAGCGCCGTAACCTTGTGAAGGCTTATGGAGCCGAGGTACGCCTTACCTCTGGTAAAGACGGCATGCCAGGTGCCATCCGCGCTGCCGAGGAGTTGCGTGACTCGATCCCTGGCGCTGTCATCCTGCAGCAGTTTGAGAATGCAGCCAACCCTGCCAAGCACTATGCCACGACAGGTCCTGAGATCTGGCGCGATACAGATGGACAGGTTGACATCTTCGTAGGTGGTGTCGGTACGGGTGGTACTATCAGTGGTACTGGTAAGTATCTGAAGGAGCAGAACCCTAACGTGAAGATCATCGCCGTTGAGCCTAAGTCGAGCCCCGTCTTGAATGGTGGTCAGAGTGGCCCACACAAGATTCAGGGTATCGGTGCAGGTTTCATTCCCAAGACTTACGATGCTGACGTGATCGACGAGGTGTTCGATGTAGAGAATGATGAAGCTATTCGTACGGGTCGTGAGATTGCTCAGTCGGAAGGACTGTTGGTAGGCATCTCTGCTGGTGCTGCCCTCTATGCAGCTATTCAGGTGGCCAAGCGTCCTGAGAACAAGGGTAAGAAGATTGTTGTCTTGCTGCCTGATACGGGTGAGCGCTATCTCTCTACCGTTCTTTATGCATTTGAAGATTATCCACTTTAAGTTTTTGCCGGACTGACTGGTAACGTCAATATAAAGCGGGCTCCCTTGGTATAGGTTCCATCCAGTGTGATATGACCTCCAAGGAGGCCCGCTAATTTTTTGCATAGCGTGAGTCCCATGCCAAGACCCTCATTGAAATCATTGAGCTTGGTGAACTGCGTAAACACGTGCTCATGCTGATCCTTGGCAATGCCAGGACCTGTGTCACTGACGAAGAAGCTGACAGACTGACTGTCGAGTTGGGAGCAGCTGATGGTGATACTTCCTTCCTGAGTGTATTTATTGGCATTGTGAAGCAACTCGGAGAGTACTTTCAGCAGACATTCCTTATCGGTAATGATATGCAGACCGTCAGGCACGTGGCTTTCTATCTTGAGTGTGACGGTATTTGGGTTGCGGAGCGTGATGGTCTCTGCCGCTAGCTTGCACATCTCATTACAGTTGATCTCATCATGACATTCCACCTTATCGATACCCTCCAGTGCCAGTGTCTTCATCCAGTTGTCGATGATGTTCGTGATGGTATGGCTGTTCTGCATGATGTCGTGGGTGATAATTGCCATCTCTGTTTCATCCATTGTCTCATGGTCGTCACGCAGTACCTGAGTAAAACCTCCGATAATATTCAACGGTGTTCGGATCTGGTGTGACAGGTCTTGGATGAAGGCTGACTTTTTACGGTCTGCTTCTTCGGCCTTGCTCTTGGCAACAATCAACTCCTGGTTACGTTGCTCGGTTTCTTTCTTCACCTGCTCCAGATTATTAACGTAGCTCGTGATAGATTCCTGCATGCTGACAAAACTATTCTGCAATTGTCCTATCTCGTCGATGCGCTTTGTAAATCCAAGATGTCCGTGAAATTGTCCATCGGCCATTTTCTGAGCCTGAAAAGCTAGATCCTTAATAGGTGATACGGAACGGTTAACGACGAAATAGCTGAATGCCAACATCATCATCAGTCCGAATAGAATCAGTGAAATGACAATATATACCAATTGGTTGTAGCCCTTGAAAATATCCCTATTAGGACAGATATAAGACAACTTCCAATTCGTGTTTGGCAGTATCAGGCTTACCACAAGACAGTCGCTTCGGTTCAGATCCTCAGGCCGAGCCTTTTCATTACCAGAGGCAATGATATGTCCGTTTTCACTTGTCATGATGTAGTAGGCATTGGGATAGAGACGATTCTGCAGTAGTATCTGTGACAACTTGCGTTGGGAGAGGTCGGATGAGATGACTCCGATGATACGGCCTTTAGCATCGAAAAGTGGCTTGCCATAGGAGGCTATCATCATGTCGTAGGAGGTTCCAGGTGTATAGTCGTGGAAAGGATCCACCCAACAGGCTTTGCCCTGGCGGATAGGTTCCTTGTACCAGTCCATGTTGAAGTAATCGTAGTCGTCGCTTCCCTCCTGCTCAGTCTCAATATGTCCGTCTTCATTCGTGGAATACACAGAGAAATATTTTCCTTGGTCTGCAAAGAAATTGGGCTCAAAGGAAATGCTACAGCCATAAACGTCTGGGTTCAGTTCCAGAATCCTACGGGAGAGTGCCATGATAGAATCTGGTTGTAATTTGTGCTCGACGAGCCAGCCGGAGTTCTCGGTGGCAACCTCTACCTGGCCCATCACTCCCATGATGCTCTGGGCGGTATTGTTGAGAATCTGGGTAGCCTGTTCGGTGGCTGCCTGTCTGACAAAATGCTGCGAGCGGAAGAAGATAATTCCGATGGTAATCATAAAAATGATCACAGTGAAGGCTAGTATGCTTAAACTCAGTCTCAGTGACAGAGAGTGTTTGCTTTGTCTGGCGAGTTTACTCATAGGCTTGCCTCCTTTCTTCCTGAGCCGCTCTGATCATCTCGTCGAGGAGTATGGTGATTCGCTGGGCGTTATCTTGCATCTTCATAGTGGCCTCACTGATATCTGGGGCGTTTTCCCCTTCGTGTTGGCACACCAGTTTGGCTGTCGTAGAGATTTCTGCCACAGGGGCAGCCATCTTGTCGGGCATCTTATGGAGTATGGCTGTCTTCATACGTTCATCTTCTTTGGCACGCTCGTAGGCTTCAAGCAACTCCTGATGGCGCTCCTCAAGGGTGGTCGTCTCATTACGCAGTTCACGGGTGTAGGTGTTAAGAGACCGCTGCATCTTCGTGAAGCTGCGCTGCAACTGACCGATTTCATCATCGCGCTGTCTTTTCATCTTCGTGTCGGAGAAGTCGCCTCCTGCGATACGGTGTGTGGCCTCTGCCAATTGCTGGAGTGGCTTCATGCTGTTACGAATGGTGATCAGTGAGAAGAAGAGCAGCAAGAGCAAGCCTGTAGCCGAAATCCATAGGGTGTAGCTTTTCAGGCGTTGGTAAGGTGCAAGGATATCACTCTCAGGAATGACAATCGCAACGCTCCATCCTGTATTCTTGAAAGGCTTATAGAACACGTGACAGGGTTCTCCCTCATATTCCAAAATTGTGTGCCCGCTCTCTCCTGCCATCATTGAAACGCCGAGAGCTTCCTTCATCGAGTCTGGTTTCTCAAGCGTGTGGGTGAAGATGGTTTCGTAGAACAATTTTGTCGTGTCGGGGTGTACGAGATAAGAACCTCCTTTTCCAAGCATAACGCAGAAGGAATGAGGGTAGGGCTTTATTTTAGCAATGGTCTGGGTGAACCAATTGAGTCGGATATCGACGGAGAAAGTACCTACGCTGTTGCCCTTGGCATCGTGGATGGGGCGGCTGTAGGAAGAAAAGATATCTTTCACGATGATTCCCTCTGTCGCATCTTCCATAAAAGGTTCAATCCAGTAGGGACGGTCAAGAAGCTTGGGAATCAGATACCAGTCCATGCAGTGGTACTGGTAACTGTCGGTTCCCTCCTGTTCTGTTTGGATACTGTCACCGTTGTTATAGGCGTAAGCTGAGAAGTAACGGCCTTTCTCTTTATAGTAATATGGATCGAAGGAGATGCTGCAGCCTGTAAGCTCGGCGTTGTTTACAAGAACCTGCCTGCTGATTGAAAACATACTGTCAGGCTTTTCAAGGTTTCTCTCTATGACACGCAGAATATTGTCAGAGGCCACTTCAACACGGCGGAGGGTGTTGTCAATATGTAAGACGGTGCCTTCAAGTGTCTTCGTGGCTTTGCCCCAGGCCTCTTCTCTGATGATGTCACGTGCTTCAGAGAATACGATACTGAATGCCCCCACAAAGATGACAGCCACAAACAGCACCACAGCAAAGCTGAGACGTGCCGAGAGCGAACGGTGTAAAGTCGTAAATAACTTTTTCATTGGCCAGTCAGTTCTTTGTAAGTCACACGTCGTTTAATCATACCACTTTCAAACATCATCTGAGAAGCTTTCTCCACCATGTCTGGTCTGACGCGGAATTCGCGTTTCTTGGAGTCGCGGTCAATCTGTAGGCGAAGTGTCTCTTTGAACATCAGTTTCTGCATCACGGAATTAGTAGGTGAATTGTAACGATGTACATACTTCATTACAATCTCCATCGCTTCGTCAGGATGTGCTACCGCCCATTCCCATCCCTTACGGGTAGCTGTGGCGAAACGACGGCATTCGTCGCGATGAGACAGATAGTAGTCACGCATCACATAAACACCATTCTCCTGTATGTTGTAATCATGCTCACTAAATCTGTAGATACTTTCTTCGGTCATCTTGAAACCTGCCTGCTGAAGCTGATAATACTCATTATAGCTGAGGGCCATCATCGCATCTACTGCACCAGAGAGGAATAAGTTGATATTGCTTGTGAAACGCACCCATTCGAAATTCATATTCTCCCGATGGTTCATAATCATAGCCATATAGCTGGGGTCGGAATTGAAGATGGCCACCTTCTTTCCCTTCAACTTCATAGGGTCGGTGTCCCAACGCGTCACAAGGATATTGCTGCTATTCATTGAGTCCTGGAAGATGTTTACCAAGGGAATGCCTTGCGAGATGAAATCAATGGCCGACATCATCGACATCATGATGGCGTTGGTCTGTGCAGTCTGTAAACGGTGAAAGGCAGAACTGGTCAGTGTTGGATGCTGAATAACGATGTCAAGCCCAGCCTGTTTGTAGAATCCTTTCTCCTTCGCGATATAATATCCGGCGAACTGTGCCTGAGCTGTCCATGCTGTGGTAAACACAAACTTCTCTGCCTTGACTGAGCCAGTTGTCAGCCATAATAAGAGGGTCAGTGCCAAAGTGGCATAATTGAACCGTCTTGTTGTCCGTTTAGTGTTCTTTCGCCTCATAGAGCAGGGGAGCTACGGTTTATGTTATTTGGTTGCAAATATAAGAGAAAAAGTTGAAATTTGCAAGCAAATATCCGAATTTTTATAATAAAAACCTTTAAGATGACGTTATTTAGGTGTGAAACTGAATTTTTATATTATTTTCATACTATGTTTGGTTTCTTTGACAGCCAAGGCACAGTATGATGTCTCCTTCGCTCATTACTGGACGATGGAGCCGTCTTTCAACCCTGCTGCCGTTGGTAAGGAGTCCAAACTGAACATTGCCGGTGCCTATGCCATTCAGATGGCTGGCTTCGAGCATAATCCGAATACGATGTATGCTGCTGCCGATATGCCTTTCTATGCCTTAAGGTCCTATCACGGTGTTGGTATTCAGTTTATGAACGATGCCATCGGCCTCTTTACTCATAAGCGTTTTGGTCTTCAATATGCCTACCAGCCAAAATTGTGGGGAGGAAGGTTGAGCATGGGTCTCCAGGTGTCGATGCTCAGTGAGAACTTCGACGGCTCCAAGGCAGAGGTGATAGATCCTGATGATCCTGCTATCACCAGTTCGTCGGTTAACGGTTCCGCCTTTGACATCGGGCTGGGTCTGTATTATCGGCGTCACAATTGGTATGCGGGTTTCTCTGTATTACATGTCACATCACCTCGTGTGGAACTTGGTGACAAGAATCAGCTCGACATTGCCGCCACCTATTATTTAACAGGCGGATACAATATTCAGCTGAGAAATCCGTTTTTATCAATACAGACCTCTGTTCTCGGGCGTACCGACGGGGTGGCTTGGCGTGGAGATATCTCTGGACGTTTACAGTATTCGCATGAGAAGCGACATCTGTATGCAGGACTCACTTATAGTCCCACTACCTCAGTCACCGTACAGGTTGGAGGAGTCATCAAGGGTATCCGACTAGGTTACAGTTATGAGATTTACACTTCCGCCATGAGCGTCGGCAATGGAAGCCATGAGATTTCTGTGGGATACCAGATGGATATCGAGCTTCAGAAGAAAGGGCGTAACCTTCATAAGAGTGTGAGAATTCTTTAATTGATATAGTTGTAAACATCGGAATATGGGAACGAATAAAATTTTCAGCCTTTTAGCCTTGCTGCTTCTGTTAAGCAGCTGCTTCGGTAGTAAAATGGCTTCATCAAGTGGTGGCGAGGTTACGGGTACGGGTGGCCGTGCTTTCTCTGAGCCTACACCTTACGGCATGACACTTGTGAAACGTGGTCACCTGAAGATGGGTATGGAGAAACAGGATACACTTTGGGGAAAGAAAACGCCTCTGCGTGATATCTCCGTAGAGGGATTCTGGATGGACGAAACCGAAGTCACCAACTCGATGTACCGTCAGTTTGTGAATTATGTGCGTGATTCCATTCTGCGTGAACGTCTGTCGGAGATTGATGAGACCTACAAGAAGGTGAAGACGGATAAGGATGGTGAGGAGATTGGTAGTGTCATCAATTGGAAGAAATCTTTGCCTCGTCGTCCGAGTGAGGATGAGCAGGAGATTATTGATGGAATGTATATCACCAATCCGGTGACAGGAGAACGTATGTTGGACTATAGTCAGCTGAACTACCGTTATGAGATCTATGACTATACCACTGCTGCCCTGCGCCGCAATCGCCTGAATCCGCAGGAGCGAAATCTGAATACGGATGTTTCTGTGAATCCTAATGAGCAGGTGTGGATCTCCAAAGATACGGCCTATGTCGATGACGAGGGGCGCATCGTGCGTGAAACTATCAACCGTCAGCTAACAGGTCCCTGGGATTTCCTGAATACCTATATTGTGAACGTGTTCCCTGATACCACTTGTTGGGTAAACGATTTCCCCAATGCCGACAACGAGACCTATATGCGCTATTATTTCTCGAATGCAGCCTATAACGACTATCCCGTTGTGGGTGTCACCTGGGAACAGGCCAATGCGTTCTGTGCCTGGCGTACGGAGTACCTGCTGAAAGGACTTGGTCCTGCAGCGCGCTATGTGCAGCGTTATCGTCTGCCGACGGAAGCAGAGTGGGAGTATGCTGCTCGTGGTAAGGATCAGAACGAGTTCCCGTGGGATAATGAGGATGTGGCCAGTGGTAAGGGATGCTTCTATGCCAACTTTAAGCCTGATAACGGAAACTATACCAAGGACGGCAACCTGATCACCAGTAAGGTGGGTATCTATGCCGCCAACAGTAATGGCCTCTATGATATGGCGGGTAATGTGGCAGAATGGACTTCGACCATCTATACCGAAGCAGGTGTTGAGGCCATGAACGACATCAATCCGCAGTTGAGATATAATGCCGCTCAGGAGGATCCCTATCGCTTGAAGAAAAAGAGTGTCAGGGGTGGATCGTGGAAAGATCCTGAGTCGTATATCCGTTCGGCATGGCGCTCCTCTGAGTATCAGAACCAGCCGCGTTCCTATATCGGCTTCCGTTGCGTGCGTAGTCTGGCTAATACCACCAGCGACAAGATCAAGGTGAAAGGTAAAAAGAAGAAATAACATAAAGGTATAAGATATGACAACATATAGCAAAATCAATATCATCTATCGATTGCAGAAATGGATGGATAGTGTGCCTGGTCAGACGTTCCTGAACTATGCTTATAGCTGGGGTGCTTCGATCGTGATCTTAGGCACGCTTTTCAAGTTGACCCATCTGCCAGGAGCAAACTTCTTCCTTTTCCTCGGCATGGGAACAGAGGTGTTTGTGTTCTTTCTCTCTGCCTTCGATCGCCCGTTTGACAAGACAACTGATGGTATGGAGCTTGATGTGCATGCTGGTGCTGCTTCGAGTGAGCAGGTGGGGCATGCTGGTGGAAGCACAGTGATTATTGGTGGCGGTGCTCCAGCATCTGGTGGCAGTGTGCCTGCATCAGGTGTCAGTGCTCCTGTTTCAAGCGATAGTGCTCCTGTTGTAAGTGGTGGCGCTCCTGTTGGAGGCGGCACTGTGATTATTGGTGGTGGGGCCCCTGCTTCAGGCAGCGTTTCGTTTGGTGGCGGTGCTCCTGTCGTTGATAGTGAGGCTATTGCTGCTGTTTCATCTTCGGTTATTTCTGTATCGGGTGGAGGCCCTGTTTCAGGTGGTGGCACTGCTGCCCCCTCTGCTCTGCCGCAGATGACACCAGAACTTGAAGAGGCCACAGCCAATTACATCGAGGAGCTGAAACGTCTCACAGAGATGCTTTCCCGTGTATCCGAACAGACGGATAAACTCGCCCATGACTCTGAGGAGATGGAGAATCTGAACCGTACTTTGACTGGCATCTGCAAAGTCTATGAACTGCAACTCAAGAGTGCCAGCTCACAGATCGGTACGATCGACGATATTAATGAACAGACTCGTAAGATGGCTGCTCAAATTGCCGATCTCAATAAGATATATGCCCGTATGATTGAGGCAATGACGGCTAAGATGAACGTATAAGAACATGGCAATAAGAAAAAGACCCGTCTCCCCTCGCCAGAAGATGATCAATCTGATGTATGTCGTCTTGATGGCAATGCTAGCGCTGAACGTCTCTTCTGAGGTGCTCAACGGCTTCTCCATCGTGGAAGACAGTCTGAACCGCACTACCAATGGATCCATCAAGGAAAATAAGCTCGTCTATGATGATCTGGAGATGCAGATGAGGATCAATCCTGTCAAGGTGAAGGCTTGGTATGATAAGGCTCAGGAGGTGAGACGTATCAGTGATTCTCTCTATCATTTTGCCGAAGAGCTGAAACTGGCGATTGTGCGTGAGGCTGACGGTAAGGATGCCCGTATCGAAGACTTCCAGAATAAGGAGGACCTTGAGGCTGCCAATCAGGTGATGCTGGCACCAGGACGTGGTAAGGGTAAGGAGTTATACAATGCCATCAAGTCGTTCCGCGATCGTGTTGTCAGTATGACTTCAGATATGAGCAAGCAGCAGATCATCAACGCCAACCTGTCAACCACCGTTCCGCCTAAGGCTGAGGCTTTGGGTAAAAACTGGCAGGAGTTCATGTTTGAGGATATGCCTGCCATTGCTGCTGTCACCTTGTTGTCGAAACTGCAGAGTGATGTCCGTTATGCCGAGCGTGAGGTGCTTCACACGTTGGTTGAGAACATCGACGTCAAGGATATTCGCGTGAATGCCCTTTCGGCTTTCG
>Ga0310695_10010211_pt1 | contig 13801 bp, 12 predicted proteins | sample RumenRJG_04DNA_FD_203882 | JGI IMG/M metagenome (GOLD analysis project Ga0310695, IMG submission 203882) | Bovine rumen microbial communities from Lethbridge, Alberta, Canada - RJG_04 (v2) (version 2) | ecosystem: Host-associated > Mammals > Digestive system > Stomach > Rumen | place: Canada... | reverse complement strand
ATTTGCCATATTTATACCTTTAAAAATTCAATAAATATAAAAATAAATTTGAAAAATAATAGAAGAATTACACTTCTATTTCAATGTTTTTAGCTTCCTCTTTTCTGAGACAAACAGAGTATCCTTTTACCTTAACTTGAATAGGATCTCCAAGAGGTGCCACTTTTTCCACTTCTACATCTGCACCTTTTACAAAGCCCATACCAAGCAAATGTCTTTTTAATTCCAAGTCACCACCGGAACCATAAGAAGCTAAAACTCCGGTTTCTCCAGATTTGAGTTCGTTTAATTTTTTTATCATTTATATAACCTCTTAAGAAATTTTATAAAATAAATATCATGTCTGATAAATTACCGATAAGAATTTTAGAGCTTTCCAAGGATTTTCTCTAAAAAACATACCAATAAAGTAGGAAATTTAGGTATACCTAAATCTATATTAGACGAAATCTCGTTATTTTGAGGTATTTTGTAGTTTAATTAAAATTTTTAAAATTTTGTTTTAAAAATGGGGATATTTTTAAAATAAAATGTATTGCTTTTTAAAAATATTTTTGGATTGTTAATTAAAATGAAAATAAAAAGATTACCCTACATAGATTAATTAGGTATACCTAAAACCTAATATTATTTTTGTTTTCATAATATATAAAGTTTAGGTTTACCTAATTAAATCTATGAAATATTGGTGAAAAATAATAAAAAAATTAAAACAAGGAAATGGCCCCAATAAACAAAACAAAAGACAACAAAAAAGAAAAAAAATATTTATTATATATATTTAATATATTTAATTATATAAATATGTTTATTTAGGTAAACCTAAACATTTAAATAAAAACAAGTGAAGATATAATAATAGAATCTGAATAGTGAAAGTTTGCAATGGTGAAAATTTACTTATTCAGATTAAAAATTAAAAATGGTGATAAAATGTATGAAGAAATTAAAGACAAAACTTTTGAACATAAGCACGCATTGATTTTTGTAGGAGGAATAGCTGCTGCAATGGTAGGTAAAAAAATCTTGGAATCAAAAACCACTAAAGACTATGCTGCAAAAGGTATGGCTAAAGTTTTAACTTGCAAAAGTGAACTTGAAGAATCAATTCAAGACATTAAGGATAATGCAGAAGACATCCACACCGATGCAAAAGCTGCAAAAAAAGAAGCTGTATGCGTTGATGTGACTGCTGAAGATGAATAAATAAATTATAAAGATATTGGATAGGCAAATCTAATAAATTAATAAATTAATCAATCAATAAATTTTATAATTTTTATAAATTTTAAAAATTTATTCAATTCAGAGCCATGATTTACGATATAGTATACGATAAGGGCACTCGATTAAGAGTGCGTGCAGGTAAAGAAGCATTTACCAAAGAAGAAACTTATGGCTTAAGTGAAACCTTGCTTGAATATGCGTTTATAGACGAAGTAAGTATTTCCCATAGAAATGGGAGCATATTAATAAATTATAATGATATAAGTAAAAAAGGTGAAATTCTTCATATTCTAGATAAAATTTCTCAAGCAGACCTTTACGAAGGAAAAGCAACAGAAAATATAAGCTTAGCTGAAATATCAAATGATTTCTTTTTCAAATTATCTAAACATGCCTTAAAAAGATATCTCTTTAAAATTATCCTGCCAATACCATTTAGGAAAGTGAGAATGTTATATCACGCTGCCAACTACCTATATCACGGATTGGATAGTTTAACCGGTTTCAGAGTGGATGTTGCACTTCTTGATGGAACTGCAATAGCTGCATCATTAATTACTCGAAACTACAAGTCTGTAGGTTCAATGATGTTCTTATTGTCTATTTCAGATATGCTAGAGGACTATACAATGCAAAAAACAAAAAGCACTTTAAAAAGTAGCTTAGCATTGAATATTGATAGCGTATGGAAGGCTGATGTTGATGATGAAGGAAATGAAATCGAAAGTCAATTCCCATTGTCTGAGATCAAAAAAGGAGATAAAATAAGAATAAGAACTGGTGCAATCATCCCTGTTGACGGGGTTATTGCAGATGGGGATGCTATGATCAATGAGGCCTCAATTACTGGAGAATCATTAGCCGTGCATAAGAGTGAAGGAAAAGCTGTTCATGCAGGAACCGTTGTTGAGGAAGGGTCAATAGTCATCGAAGTTCGTTCAGTGAACGATGAAACCAGATTGAATAAGATCATCGATATGATTGAAGATTCTGAGGAATTGAAGGCAAGCATTCAAAGCAAGGCAGAAAAATTAGCTGACTCAATTGTGCCTTATAGCTTGCTTACAACAGCATTGACCTATTTGCTTACAGGAAACACCACTAAAGCTTTAGCTGTACTGATGGTGGATTTCTCATGTGCAATTAAGTTAACAACTCCGATTTCAGTCATCTCTGCTATGAAAGAGGCATCAGACAATAGGATGATGGTTAAAGGTGGAAAACACTTGGAAGCATATGCCAATGCAGATACCATAGTATTCGATAAAACAGGAACCTTGACTAATGCCCATCCAGTTCTTGAAAAGGTCATCCCATGCGGAAAATACGAAAGGGATGAAGTATTAAGAATTGCTGCATGCATCGAAGAGCACTTTGCACACAGCGTAGCAACAGCCATTGTGAAAAAAGCTGAAGAAGAAGGATTGCACCATAAAGAGGACCATAGTGAAGTGGAATACATCGTTGCACATGGTATCTCAACCACATATGATGGCAAGAAGGCAATCATTGGAAGCAGACACTTCGTAGAGGAAGATGAAGGCATTAGGTTTACCAAGAAGCAACAAAAGCTTATTGAAGAGAATATAAAAGAATATTCAGTTATCTATCTTGCAATAGGCAAGAAACTTCAAGGAATCCTTTGCATTTCAGACCCAGTAAGAGATGAAGCTCATGATGTAATCAGCCAACTTAAGGAATTAGGCATTAGCAATGTAGTCATGTTAACTGGTGACAGTGAAAATGCAGCAAATAAAATAGCTAATGATTTAGGCATTACACAATACAGGTCACAAGTTCTTCCAGAGGATAAGGCAAGCATCATTCAAGAACTAAAAGATGAAGGCCATCAAGTCATTATGGTTGGAGACGGAATAAACGACTCACCGGCATTATCTGCTGCTGATGTATCAGTGGCAATGAGAAACTCATCAGATATTGCAAGGGAAGTTGCAGACATTTCCCTACTTTCAGATGACTTATATGATTTAGTTACTCTTAGAAAGCTCTCAACTGGAATGCTTGATAAGATAAATACCAATTACAGACACATTGTAATGTTCAATGGATCTTTAATTGGACTTGGATTGCTTGGAATCATTCCACCTACTACAACTTCATTGCTCCATAACTTGTCTACAATGTTATTTGGACTTAGAAGCACTAAATCTGTTTTAGGTGAGGAAGAGCCAGTAGTCATTGACACTCAAGTTGTAAGCAATCAAGATGCATTGATTGGTGAAGCTGCAAAATAAAATTCAAATATTTCATGTAATTTTATAGATAAAACTCTATAAATTTACATTTTTTTTACTATTTTTAAAAAAATAAAGATTTAAAAAAATTTTCTTAAAAAAAATATTTTAAAAAATAAAAAAAATAAAAAAGGCTATTTTTATGAAAAATTATTTATAATGAATATTGACATTTTCTAAAGCATTAATCCTATCAAAATTGCTATTCAGATAATAGATTAATATTTTTAATGTTTTCTCTATTCCGCTCTTCTGACGCATGTACAAATTATTGGAATCCGCATCAATTAAATTAGCACTTACATCAGAACTTGTGCTTATAATTACATCATCATCAACAATAGCGATGCCACCATATCCAATCCCTGCAGTTGTACCTATACCTATAGATGTGTTGGCTATTTTTTTAGCAGCTTCTGCCATTAGGATAGACATTTCAATATCCCCATCGTCATCATAAACTTTTATTCCTTTCACCAATTCCAATGGCTCTACTGGATTTTCAATTTGGAGAATGGATTTAACTGCATCTAAAGTAGGTATGAACAAGCCACATGTCACACTCAAATCAGTCAGATCAAAAATAGAACATTTATCCTCTATAATTGCATCCTTTAGGCAATCCTTTTGAACCTTATTGACTAAATAGGAATAGTTAGACCCAAAATTATCTTCATATCCTTGAGCAAGGACATGAATTTCCCGAGCCAAAATTCCATGGGTAAAGCATTCGGCAGTAGCTATTGTAATCATTTCCAAACCTTCAGAAAGAGCTCATTATTCATTATTCTTTTCAATCAATAATTTTAAGGCCTCTTTTGTAATTATATTTGCAATATCATCCAAGACATAAGGAGTGATTGGAATTGCATCTCTAATAAATGTGCTTGTGGTTAAAATCAGATGATCCTTTACTATTCCCTCTTTTCTTAGTTCATTGACAGCAGGATTGGAATCATCAAATTCAGAAATGTCCTTTACCACTATTTCCTCATCACCAATTCCAAAGATTCCTGCAGTTCCAATTGTCTTGGAACCCTTTTCATGTGCCTTTTTAATGATGTTTGCAGCTGTAGGTATTGTGTTGCCTCCAGCTATTTCAATAACGACAACATCACCAGTAATCAAATCAATATTATCCTCAGAAATGTCTTCAGTTATAGAAATGACTTCTCTGAAATCAGGATGATGAGTGGAAAGTTTCTTTAAGAAATCAGCCTTATAGGTACCTACTTCAGCACCTTTCAATAAGAATATTATGTCAGATTCGGAAATCTTTTGACCATCAATAACAGTTATTTTAGAGGGTCCGCCTCTATGAATTTGAATGAGATTAATCCCAGTTCTTAAGCCTAATCTACCAAAACCAACTAAGTCTATACTTCCCTTTGGCATCAAATTATTTTCCATTTCTTGAATCATTTTATCACAAATCAAATTATAAATTATAAACTAAAATCATAAATCTAAAAGTTTTAAAAAGAAAAGCCAAATATTTTCAAAGATTAGAAATCCGCAGAGATATATTTCCATGGAACTCCTGTGTCTATCATTTCTACAGGAACATCAATCTCATGATTGTTCTTTAGCATTTGTGTTAAGGCAAACAATCCTGGAAGTTCTATTATATGATGTGACACATCAATTAGGGTGACTCCTAATTTTTTAGCTAAAATTGCATTTGAATGGTTTAAGTCTCCAGATACGAATGCATCAACAGACCTATCCTTTGCCAATTTAATAAACTCCTTATTGCTTAAGCCGAATCCAGAGACAATAGCTATCTTTCTAAGCATCTTATCGAAATCCCCATCATTAACCAAGCGGACATTTTCAGGACCGAACTTATAGCAGACAAATGCTAAAAACTGGTCCAATGTCTTTGTTGAAGAGCAAATTCTGCCGATACCAGTCTGCTTATGGAAAATGGACATTGGCTTTAAACCTAAATAATAAGCCAAAGCATCATTTGAACCTCCATTAATGATATCCCAATTCGAATGGACAACATATGTTGGAGTCTTTGGCATGAACAAAGGAGGATGATGTGAAATAACCAGTTCACCTTCCTCAAATTTCAAATCATCTTCAGGCAATAAATCCATCAAAACATTAATATTCTTAATATCTAAATTTTCATAATTTTTACTGAAATATCCTATGTTGTCATTTTTCAATGCATATTTACGAGGAACCAATTCATCTATAACATTAAAAATATCATTTGCAAACACAATACCACCTAACTAATATCCCTAAAAATTCTTAAAAATAAAACTATAAATAAAACTCATTACCACCTAACTAATATCTCTGAATAAATCTCATCAATAAACTCATTAATTATGCCATCACAGTCAAATGGCTGGATTGTTGAAACCTTTAGGACTGGTGATTCTATCAATCTAAAGAATTTCTCCAAATCCTTTTCCTTGAATATGATCTCTTCATAAAATGTCATTTCAGATGCACAATAAAGAACTCCATCTCTAGCCAATATACTATTCATGGATTGCCTTAAAACATCTATTGCTAAAGTCATTGTTCCAGATGTTTTTGTATTCAATCCTTTGGTTTTAAGAACATACTTATTATAGGAATTAACCATATTTGCCCTATTATATATGTTATTCTTGTCCTTAAGCAAAGCATCATTCTCTTCAGCTATAGGATCCTCAATCAGGAATACCTTTGTAAAAATGGCTTCAGACTGGTTTTCGTTTATTCCTCCAAAGCCAGTGGTGTCTATGACAACATCAGCATTTTTAATCAATCCCAAGTCTGAAGAGAACTTTATATTCTTGAAATTCTCTTTGAATATGTCTTCTTTAGTCTCATCTCCAACAGTAAGGGGATTTCCTAATTCTGAATCTATCAATCCTTCCAAATGAGGATAAATATCCACAATAGTTATGTCCTTGAAATTATTAAATGACAAATATTTTGCAATGGCTATTCCTGTAAAATAGGTTCCAATGATTACAATAGAGCTTTCCTTATCGATAGTTCCATCATCATTTAGACTATTGAATAAGCTTAATGCAGCATTTGCTTTCTTTTGCAAAATGAGATTGAAAATGTCAATCAATCTGACATTTGATTTGACTGTAAAAACCTCTGAACTTATTCCAGTATCATAATCATTATTGCTCATTAAACCATCTCAAGAATCTAAAATCAAATATCCTCATCACATTCAAAGCCAACTTTCTTTAATGCCTCCAATGTTTCCTTATAGACTGTCTCTTCTAAAGACTGCTTGTGAATTACATGTGATGGAGATGAAGCTGCAGTGAGAATTCTGGACTTGTTGTCCATAAAAACCATAAGTGAGCCAGAACCAGGAATCCCTAAACGGCCTCTGGCAATTACTAAATCAGCATCTGATTGATCCACTGCAATCATGGCTTTTGCAATTGCAGGCATTCGACTGAAATCAGCGTAATTGGTATTGACTTGCAAATATTCTGCAGATGGGATATCGAATCTATTAAGAACTTCATTGATTACTTCCACTTTTATCCCATTCTTATTGGGAACTACAATCTTAGCACCACGAATATAATCTTGAATAGCTCTAATCTCTTCAATAGTATCTCCTTTACGAGTGCCTTCATAAGATTGGATGGATGCTTTTCTAATGCTTTCTTCAAATGCCATTTTACCACCGAAAATAAAAAAAGAAAAAATTTCGTGAATGGAATTAACCTCTTTTGATGATGAATCTAAGCGTGAAGCTGAACTTCAAGGCCTAAGTCTTCAACAACTGAAATCACTTCATGCAAATTGCCATAATCAGGGTTTCCTACTCCCTTAACCACTAAAGGATAATCCTCAGGAATGACAGTTGCCAAGTTGTTTGCACCTGCAAGCAAAGGAAGCTCAACATTCTTAGGACCAATGGTTGGTGTTGGAACAGTGATTCTAATGCGAGGATACATGATTCTTGTAATGGCTATTGTCTTCAATTGCTCTTCAATTGAACAAGGAGGATGATTTTCCATTGGAGTGTCAACATAAGGATTGAATCCCATAATAGGAATCTCTTCCAAGCTGTCAAAAGTTCCTAAGAACAATAAATGGTCAACCCTATCTTCATAAGACTCTCCAAGACCAATCAATAATCCAGAAGATAATCCAATGCCCGCATCAGAAACCATCTGACAGATATTAATACGATCAGATAATTTTTCACCAGGCTTTACAAAATTGAAAACATCTTCATTGATTGTTTCTAAATTGCAACAAACGGTATCAGCATTGCATTTCTTCAACTCGTCAATAGCCTCTTGAGTTAAGTCAGCACCGACATTAACTAAGATCTCTAATGAAGTTTCTCCTTTTACAATTCTTGCAGCATTGACTGCCTGCTTGCCTTTATAACCATGTCCTCCAGAGCAGCTTATTCTAGGAATGCCTGATTTCTCAACGCATTTAGCTGCCTCACGTATTTCCTCATCGGATTTATAGAATGCATCATAATATCCGATTGAAGAAGTCTTTGCAGCAAAGCCACAGTATTTGCATCTTGGTTGAACTTGACATTTATTTGTAAGATGAATAGTTGATGTCAATTTGATTACATCAGAACATTCATTACGAATTTCACAAGCGACATCACACAATCTCTTTAAATTCTCTTCATCATCTATTTCAAATAATTGGATTAATTCATTTCTACTTAATTTTTCTCTATTTTTAGCTTTTTCTAAGATAGATTCTATCAAGTTAACACCTTACACTTATGAATAAACAAATAATTATTTAATAATAATTAGATTAACATTTCACAAATTCCAATTCAATAAGCTTTATAAACATTAATCTGCTTGCATTAAAATAATTAAAATATTAATCTAATTACATTAAACAGAAAAATAAAAAATTTTAAAACTTATGAATAAATTATAACAGAATCATCTTATTTTTTAATAGAATTATTAAAATGATAATAAATTTTGAATTATTTTCTTAAAATTCTAAAAATTATGATAATAAATAAATAATAATATATACAAATATTTATTCATTAGATAATTCGTTATTATTTTCCATGAGTTTTCTAGAATTTAAATAATAACCTATTATTTAATGCAGCTAAAGAATTAAATTAATAGCATTAATCCCAAAATTCACAAAAAAGATTAATGACTATTAAATTTAATTTCTTTAGTTTTTGGTAGCTAAAATTTCTCTAAAGAGCAATTTCAACTATTATAACTTGTAAAGTTATAATTCTTATTTTAATCTATTTCAAGACTAAATAATTATTTAATCTTTTAGACCAAACTACTTTTTTTAATCTTTTAGACCCTATTTACTTATTTGGATCTTTTTTCTAAAGATTCTAAGATAGTAGGTACAATTTCAGATAATGGACCAAAGTTCATGGAGTCAGCGGTACCTAATAATGCACCAGGGTTTAATGCATCATCCATTTTGTCAATACCTTCATCAGCCATTAATTTGGTTACGTTAGTTAATGCTTCGTTAGCCATCATTTGTGCAAATCCTGCTGGTGCACCTAAGATTTGGGTTACAGTGTCTCTGTAAGATAAAAGACCAGCGTAGGTAATTGCAGTTACTGCGGAACACATGTCACATACAGGACCTACCATGTTTGCAGGTAAGGTGAATGCGGATCCTCTTGCTTTGGTACCTAAGTCTTTTAAGGTTTCAATAGATGCAGCGTCAGCAAATCCTTCTGCAATGTAAACTTGACCTTTCATTTCAGGTACTGCACCTGGGTGGTAGGAAGCTACATTTACGTTTTTACCTAAGTCTTCGAAGATTTTGTTTAAGCTAGGAGTTGGAATGGTACATGCGTGGGTTACAATAGCACCGTCTTTAATTACATCAGCGAATTTTTCGATGATTGCAGGTTGCATACCTCCTTCTGGTAACCAGGTCATGATCCAGTCAGCGTCAGCTACTGCTTCACGGTCATCAGTGGTACATTTCATACCTAAGTCTTCTGGGTGAGTGAAGTGAATAGCTCCACCAGCTGGTTTAGGTACAGTTTCAGCTAATTCTCCTACTTTTGCTCTGATTGCAGGCATTACATCTTCAGGAGTTCCTGCTTTGTGTGCTGCGATTACTTCTGCATAATCGAAGTCTTCTACTACAGTGAATTCACCATCGAATACAGGGTCAGCTACAACAACTTCGTCTACACCTGCTAATTCTAAAAGTTCAGCACCCATTTCAATGGTAGAGTGGGTCATAGAAATGTTTTCTTTACCAGTTGCTTCTGCTACTTCACAAGCTCTAGAGAAATTTGTAATTCCACTAGCTGCGTGAGTTCTGTAACAGCCAGCACCTAAAATTGCTACTTTCATTTTTAATATCTCCTTTATATTTTACCACTTTGTCAGAAAAATTTAATTATATATCGTATCACCAATTCTTAAAGGAAAAAAACTTTTGATTATATTAGGGAAAATATATGAAATCATGATTAAAACATGATTTTAAACATTTAAAGTTTTAAAAGCCCATTAAAATCTATATATTACTAATAAAAATTCAGTTAAAAACTAAAATTATCAAGCAGTAATACTTAAAGGAATTTTTTGAGATTTTAGTAATACTAATTAACAAAGTAGTAATAATAATTATATCGTAATACATATTTAAAATTATTTATTACTCTTTGAGCCATATGAAACTAAAAGTAATACTGCCAAGAGAATAATCGAAAAAGCACCAAAAAGAGTTAAAAAATAACAAAATTTTTATATTATAGAAAAATTAAATAAAAAAATAGCAATAGTAATAAAATTTTATATAAAAGTATTACTTTTTTATATGTTTTCTAGATTTTTGTAATAATGCCTAGAAAAATTTAATAAAATCAAAAAATTTTTAAAAAAGATACATACTGAAAAGACTCAAAATTGAGGGAAAAAATGTACGAACTTATTAAGGAATCAATTAATAGTGACGAAAGTGCTTTGGAATTGGCAAAAACTGAAAAAGATGTAGTGGCAGTTGTGGACGCAATATCCGATTTAAGTTTTGAAGACACCATGAAACTCGGAACCCGTTTTAAGAAGTTCCCTATAGGATGTGACTTAACTGAAGTTGTGGTTGGAACCTGTGCATCAGATTTGGAAAAGATGGAACTGTTCGGCAACTGCATGCTAGCTAACATGATAGGGGCACCAATACACATTTGTGCATATGCATTTTCAGACATTGCAGAGAAATATGGTCAAAGAGGAGTAGAGATAATGGAAGAAGTCTATAACATCACTGATGTCCCATTGGATCTTGACCATTTCGGAAAATACGGTGCAATGAGATTCCCTAAGCACATTGTAGGATGTGGAGGAGACTGTTATAACAAAGGCCCAAGCTTTACAGAGTGTCCAAGAGGAAGGATACATGAAAGATTGATCGATAAGGAAAAGGCCGAACTTGAAGATAAGGAAAAATGGGTTCAATTATCATCATCTGTTGCAATCAACTTAAGCAGTGAACAATGCAACGACGGACATGCTGCACCTCTTGAAGAGGCTGAAGATTTGGCAAACCTTGCAAAAAAATATGGGAAAGGACTGGAAGCAATCATGTTTGTCGGTGATGGATACGATGAATTGATTACTGGATTTACAAAAGCAATAGAAATGGGAGTGGATGTCTTCGTCATTGAAGGAGGACCATTCAACAGATGTGAAAACACCAATGAAAGCTTTGCAAAGGCAATAGCAATGAGCAGAATATTATGTCCTGGAAAAGTGGTTGCAACCAATGGAGCTTATGAAAGTGAATGCAGGGCAGGACTTAGATCTGGATTGAATGTAATCATCACCGGTTTTCCTAAAAATCACCATGGATACATGTGCGGTTTTGAACCAGGAACTGCAAGAAGAGGAAAATTTGGTCTTCCAAGAGTGATAAAAATCATGAATGAGGAAATCCAAGGTGGGCCAACAAGAGTCCCTGTTCAAAGAGAAGAATTGCTAGCGCTTACCCATGCAGTTAAACTAGCAGGGCCAGAAAACATTTATCCAAGAACAATTGGTTCATTTGCAATTGGAGATGCACACTGGGCAACAATACAAAACTCAAAAATGTATAAGGAAATGTATTTGCCAAAAACCTTAGATGAAATTGCAAATAGCGTTAATGGAAACACTGTTTCACTCCATGGCGGAAGGTTCGTTTCATGGCTCGTTGCAAAGGAATTGGATAAGCGAGGAATAGATGAAATCATCATAACTGACAGCAATCCATGGATTGAAAGAGTCACTGTAAATAACTTGCAGGAAGAATTGAATGCTTCAGTCCATATAGGACATTGCAATGATAGGGATTCCGGATATATTGCAAAAGAATCCATTATCACTACAACAATTCCTAAAATACATAATGCAATTAAAGAAAAAATACCACATGCTATAAACATAATTTAGGATGCAAACCAATAAAACAAAAAGTATAAAAAAGTGTGAAAAAATCAATCGTAATACAAATTTATAAAAAATTATTAAATAAGTAATACTTTTTTATAAAAAAGTAATAAAGTTTTTATATGAAAAATAATATAATAAGATATGTGTTTAAAGAGAACTATTTTTTAAACTATATCGCTCAAATTAAAAATAAAAAAATATCTCTTTAAACTATGAGAACAATGTGTCACCTAAAACAAAACATTGTTCTTATTTATACTCATCAGAATTTTTAATTTATAAATCAAACAAATAAGTCAAAACCAATTTTCTTCCTCCTTATCACTTTATTTTAAAAATTTAATCCACCTGCCAAACATCATTAAATCAGCACATTATCATTAATTTCCACAAAATTAATCAGAAAAAAAAATCATATTTTTGGCTCTAATTTTTTTATTGCAACCCCTAAAAAGACAATTATAGTAGGGAAAAATACAGAATAAAGAACCAATATCAAATCACCAGGAACCAAATCGCCAATCACTACAGACGCTGCAAGAAGCATTGTCAAAAGAATGACCGGTGCTAAAATAGCTAAAAAGGTATAAATCATAACAAATGCATTCAACTTTTCACTATACTCCTTCAATTTCATTCTAATGTCAAAATTCACATCATCTGCAATTATGCTTAAGGAATTGGATAAGTTTGCTCCAATCCTCAAGCTTGTTAGAATTTCATATATCACTCTTGATAATGCCTTTGAATCAACTCTTTTTTCAAGATTCAAAAATGCATTTTCTGTACTTTCCCCATATTTGATCTCTTCAAGGACTCTTGAAAACTCTAATGACAAAATGCCATAATCTGAGCTTGCAACAGAATCCAATGAATCAAACAAGCTTCTACCAGACCTAAGTTCAGTTGCCAATTGCCTTAATGCATATGGAAGTTCCTTTGAAAATGAAGCATATTCGTTTTGCTTTTTAATCTTCGGATAATAGAATATTGCTATTGAGATTAACAGAACTGAAATGAAAATTGCGATACCCAATTCCAATGAAACAAAATAGCTAATTAAAGCAATGATGAGTGTTAGAATAAAAAATAATATTGCAATAATTCTTAAAATGTAATTATAAAAATTAGATTCATCAATTTGAGAGAAATTGTTGTTTAGCAAAAAATTAATCAATTTTTCTTTAAGGGCATCTAGAAAATTACCATTAGTTTCATTATTGTCCATTTCCAATGATTCATCATTTTCATAACTTGTGCCTTTCAAACTGGTGAAAATATTTTGAGAATCCTTAGATGAATTCAATCCATTTGAAGATGATTCCTGCAAATATCTATTTTCCAGCTCTACAAATATGCTATCATTTTTTAAGAGATCATTTAACTTAAAAATCCCCCCATTAGTTAAATTGAACTCATCTTTAGAATTATTTTCTTCATTTAATCCATTATCATTATTATTATCATTATCCCAATTGTTTTTATTATGAAATTTATCCAAAATGAAAACAATGAAATCAATGACTTTTATGAAAAAACTGATTAAAAGATCAGTTAATTGAATAAAAAATTCATCCAAAATAACAATCACCATCATCTAAAAATTAAGTAAAAGAATAAAGTAAAAAATGAAAAGATAATTAACTATCAAAATATTAAAAATACGTCTAAATAAAATGAAAATTTTATAAGAACTATTAATCTAATCCAACACCAATCTTATTTAATACATAGTCTGGATTGAGATAATAAGTTTCAAGAATTTTAGATATATCTTTTTGGGAAGATATGTTATTTTTTACCAAATAGTTCAAAACCAACTGTCTTCTTTTCCATTCCTCATTCAGTTTAGAGATATGAACTCCCTTGAGATTAGCCATTTCCTCCAATGTTTTGCTAACT
>Ga0310695_10010208_pt1 | contig 13803 bp, 9 predicted proteins | sample RumenRJG_04DNA_FD_203882 | JGI IMG/M metagenome (GOLD analysis project Ga0310695, IMG submission 203882) | Bovine rumen microbial communities from Lethbridge, Alberta, Canada - RJG_04 (v2) (version 2) | ecosystem: Host-associated > Mammals > Digestive system > Stomach > Rumen | place: Canada... | reverse complement strand
GTGACCTTTTGTGTTACACCGAATTTCACCAGGTCAGGATCTGATGCGACGAATGCCTTTTTGAATCCTTTTGATTTTACAATTCCGGGAATTTCATTAATTGCGCCATGACCATGGAAAGACATGCCATTTAATACGAAACGATTTACTGCCATTTATGTTATTTCTCCTTTGTTTTTTCGGGTAAACACCAGCTGAAGCCGGCGATTAATTTAGATTAACTGCATTTTAGCATGATTCTGCAGCAGATGAAAAGATAACAAAAATCATGAATCTGCTGAAATATTGCAGAATCATGAACTCATCGCTGTAAATTCTGAGGATTCTTTTATTTCCTTTTTGAAAAAGACGAAAACTTTCGGAGTAACGAAATGAACTTCGGCAGGCTGTGAACAAACAGATCGTATCCGGTTTTGCTGACCGGCAAGTCCCAGGCGCCCGGGGTGATGACCACTTCTCCGCCCAGGCCCCGTTTGAATTGATAGACACCCCACATGCGGTCGGTCTCGGTGAATTCATCCGGTGCACCCCAAAGGTCATAGGTCCTGCAGCCTTTTTCCTTGGCAAGTTTGACCGCTTCCCATTGGAGCAGATAGTTCGGCATTTTTTCACGGTGTTCCGCGCTGGACATGCCATAGACATAACGGGCGGTGGTTCCGGTGACGAAAATCATCACTGCCGCAATCATTTTCCCTTCCACTTCCGCAATCAAAGGCGTGAGCATGTCAGCCTTGTAAAACCGTTCCCAGACATCCAGATAATAATCTTTGCCGCGGATCAGAAAACCGTCGCGGGCTGATGTTTCCGCATAGAGATCAGCGATCGGGCTGAAGTCATCAGGCGTTCCCCGACGGACGGTGACCCCCTTCTTCTCTGCGAGCCGAACCTTATAACGGGTCCGCTGTTTCATGTTGGAAAGCAGCTGATCCAAATCCGGTTCCGTGTTGATCCATACCGAGTTTGCAAACTGGATCTGCTGCGGTGAATGGACCCATCCATGAGCTTGATAGTAAGCAAGCAGGCTTTGGCCGGCGTGATTTTCCCGAAAGTCTTCCGTACCGGGTTCCCCGAAAGAAATGGGTACATCCGGATCGATCTTGATGAACAGAGCACCCTTTTCCTTTGCGAAATCCGCCAGATCCCCAAGGATCCGGTCACGGAGCGCTTCGTCTTCCCAATTCATCAGGGGGCCACGGGGAACGTAGAGAAAGCTTTTGCCGCTTGGGATCGGCCCGGCTTTGAGCGGACGTTTCAGGATCAGCGCGGCAGCCTCCACTGTACCGTCATCCCGTTTCCACAATTTGGGATAAGCCTCCCATCCGACACGTGCCTTTACCTCTGCCCATTGAGATGTCTGCAGCAGGGATGCCCCGGGCAGTTCTGCAATGATCCGGTTCCAGTTTTCGGGGAAAACAGTATCAGCACCCATCAGGAGGCACGCTTTCTTCTCTCTGCATCTGCGAATTTTACCGCTTTGTACAGCAGCGGGGAATAGACAAAATCATAAGAACCCATGGTCCGTTTGACTTCACCGCCGAATCCGCGTTTGAAACGGTAGACAGGCCACAGACCGTCATGCCTATCCTGGAACTGTTCCTCAAGAACAGATTCCTCTTCATCCGGAATGCCCCAAAGGTCATATTCGGTGCATCCGGCTTCTTTGCAGATCTTCATCGCTGTCCATTGCGCGAGATGATTCGGCATGCGGTTCCGTTCTTCATTGGAGGAAGCTCCGTACAGGTAATAGCCCCGTTTCCCCTCGATGAACAGCATCAAAGCGCTCAGCGGTTTTCCTTCATAACGAACCAGAATGATCCGGCCCTTTTTCCCCTCACGGAAACAATCAAGGCATTTTTGATAGTATGCTTCTGAGTGGATCCCGAATGCATCACGGCTGCCGGTCGCGGTCATGAGGTCATGAAAAACAGCGGTATCAGTGCTTTCTTCTACAGTGAGATCCTTTTTCTGAGAAAGACGGATGTTGTAACGCGTTTTCTGGTTCATCCGTGTGAGCCAGTCTTCCTCACTGCCATCCAGTGAGATGAGGATGGTCCGGGGCGGCTGGACTGTAGCGAAGGACGGGATAAAGCCTTCCATGCTGTATTCCAGTGCGTCGCTTTCCGGTGTACCCTGCCAGAAATCAGGCTCCACGCGCAGAAAAATAGCGTGTTTTTTGCGGCAGAGGGCATGGATCTCTTTCCACAGCGGCGAAAAATCTTTGCCGAAAGGTCCGCGCGGGATATAAGCGATTTTCAGCCCGGCAGGCAGTTTTCGGAAAAGAACCATTGCACCGGCGGTGCCTGCCTGAACATAGGCCGGCTCCCATCCAAAGGATGATTTCAATTCACCCCATTCCGCATCCTGCAGTAAGGAATGCTCCGGGTTTTCAGCGCAGAAGGATTTCCATTGTTCTTTCGTTATTTCAGCCATATTGTATCAGGTATCAGTTGTCCAGCAGATTGGCATCCGGGATGATGCCGTTCAGCAGTTTCCGGATCTCATCTTCTTTTTCGTTTTCAGCCAGTTCCCGCAGCCGTTCGACCAGCGGTTCCAGTTTGTCTGCGGGGATCAGATCATGCCGCTCCAGTTTGAAGATATCCGGGTGGATCGTCGGTTCCAGCACCTGGCCCTTGTTCCAGAGGTCTTCGCTGAGCTTTTCTCCCGGTCTGACCCCGGTAAACTGTATTTCAATGTCGCGGCCCGGTTCAAGGCCGGAGAGCCGGATCAAATCTTCGGCAAGATCCAGGATCCTGACCTGCTTGCCCATGTCCAGCACAAATGTTTCACGGTTTTTGCTGAGCCCGGCGGATTCAAGCACCAGATAAACAGCTTCCGGAATGGTCATAAAATACCGTTCCATTTTCGGGTCCGTGACAGTCACCGGTCCGCCTCTGCGGATCTGTTCCCGGAAGATCGGGACCACGCTGCCGCGGCTGCCAAGCACGTTGCCGAAGCGGACGACTGTGTATTTGGCATCCGTATCGATGGATTCGTTGAGCACAATGTTTTCCGCCACCCGTTTGGATGCCCCCATGATGTTGACCGGACGGACTGCTTTGTCGGTCGAGATCATCACAAAGCGCTCCACATTAAATTCCTTCGCGGTGCGGACGACATTCTGCGTACCGATGATGTTGTTCGTGACAGCTTCTGAAATGTTGATTTCCATCAAATGAACGTGTTTGTGTGCAGCTGCATGGAAAACGATCTGCGGATGATGTTTTTCAAAAACCCGGCGGAGCCGTTCACGATCCCTGACATCTACGATGACAGGTTCAACGTCCAGGTCCGGAAATTCGCTGTTCAGCCTGAATAATGTGCCGAAAATGCTGTTTTCCCCATGACCGAGCAGCAGCATCTTTTTCGGATTCCATCGGGCTGTCTGACGGGCGATCTCACGTCCGATCGATCCGCCAGCACCGGTGATGAGGACGATCTTGTCACGGAGAATGGGACCAACGTTATCCTGATCCAGCTTGACCGGATCCCGGCGGAGCAAGTCGTTGATTTCCACCTCTCGCAGACGGTTGATGTTGACTGAACCGCCCAGCAGCTCATAGATCCCGGGCATTGTCTGGAAAGGAACTTCCTTTTTGCGGCATACGTCGGAAACCAGACGGACGACCCGTCCCGGTGCGCTTGGAATTGCGAAAAGGACAGTATCGGCATAATAGCGGTCGATGATGGAATCCGCCTGGGAGATAAGACCAAGAACACGAACCCCGTTGATTTCCTGGTTGATCTTGTTTTCATCATCATCAATAAACCCGATTGGCTTCAGACGAAGCTGGGGATTTTTGAGCATTTCCTTGCAGACCATCACACCGGCTTCTCCGGCACCGACGATAAGCACGCGCTTCATGTATTTCTGAGCGGCACGGGTAGCCCTTGATGACTTCTGGAAAGCGAACAGCCGGATCGTGAAGCGGATGCCCCCGACAGCGAGCAGAGACAGGACAAAATCGATAATGGGAACCGAACGCGGAAAACCGGTGAAAACCGAGAGCTTGCTCAGGATCAGCATGATCAAAGTAATACTGCCGGAAGCCGTGGCCACCGCCATGACGATGAGCCGCAGCTCATCAATACTGGCATAAGCCCAGAGGTGGCGGTATAACCCGAACCGGATATAAATAAGCGGCTTTATGACCAGGCTCAGTCCAAGCATCCAATAAGCTGAACTGAGATACATGCTTGCCAGTTCCTTGTTAAATTCAAAACGGAGCAGATAACTGAATATCAGGCAGACGACGATCATCACCATATCAATGATGAAGATGTAACGGTTCCGTATACCTTGTTTAATGCGCATTGAAAAAATCAGCGTCCTTTCAATCCAAAAATCGTCTTGAAGGTATGGAAGAGAATGGAGAGATCCATCAGCAAACTGCGGTGCTGAATATAGTATAAATCATATTCAAGCTTTAGTGTGTTCTCTTCTGTTCCGGAAGCATAGTTCTGATTGACCTGTGCCCATCCGGTGATGCCGGGGCGGACCAGCAGCCGGGCACGGTAGAACGGAACTTCTCGCTGCAGATCCTTGACGATTTGCGGGCGTTCCGCGCGCGGACCGACAAGGCTCAATTCCCCGCGGATCACATTGAGAAACTGAGGCATTTCATCCAGGTGGGATTTTCTCAAAAAGGAACCGACTCTGGTAATCCGTTTATCATGTTCCGATGCGGGACGTGCTATCCCATCCATTTCCGCATTCTGGATCATCGTGCGGAATTTGAGAATATTGAATGTACTGCCGCGCAGCCCCAGCCGTTCCTGAGAATAAAAAACAGGTTTTCCGGTATCAAGCAGTATGGCTGCTGCCACGAAGGGAGTTACAAGCCCGCAGAGCAGAAGCCCTATCAGACCACCGAGTACATCAAAGCTTCTTTTTGCGATCTCAAAAAAGAGACTGGTGTGGGACATGTCATAGAAAGAGCGCAGCAGCCAGTCCGTATTCAGCAGATGGACCGGCACCCGCCCGAGCAATTCTTCGTAAATCACCGGCATAGTCGTCACAGTGATCCCGCGCTCTTCGGACATCGTGAGTGCCTCGAAAAGACGATCATCCAGATGATTACTGATTGCCATGATGACCTGAGTTGCTTTTTGGCTTTCGATGATTTTGAAATAATCTTCTGATCCGCCTAAAACAGGATATCCTTTGATTTCTGTACCGATCTTCCATGGATCATCGTCAATGAACCCGAGAATATTGTAGGGAGCACCTTCCGTGTTTTTGATGATTTCTGCAACTTTCTGTCCTGCTTTTCCGGCGCCGACGATGATCGTATTGATAAACGCATTTTTCACAAAGAAAAAATGCGTAAAGATGCGCCGCCACAACAGTGTGAATACAGCCGCGGCGATAAAGAATACAATAACACCTCTTCGAGGCAGTGTTTTTGCCGGTGCGAGGAAAAAAATCAGAAGATAGATCGCAATACTAGAAGCCGCAGCAGTAATGATGACGCGGAGAGCTTTCTGAAAATGATGTACTTCCCGCACGTTATAAAGCGGAACCATCAAAATGAGCCATAAAACCGGCAGAAGATAAAACCACGGTTCCGGGCGTTCCAGCAGGAAAGAGAAAGAAAGGCCAAGCCAGTCATCTTCTGTTGCCCAAGAGAGCAGTGAAATTGCTAACGCCAGCAGAACTGCAATAATGTGTCCGAATATCAAAATGAAGCGTCTTTCCCGAGGGGTCAGCCGCTGTTTGAAAGTTGAGCGTATCGAATTAGACTCTGCCATGTTTTCCGCCATAATAAATCACATCCATGCCCGGATGCGATTTAATAGACTTTAATCATATCACAAATGTGCAGGATAAAGGAAACTGACCTGATAATTATGTCTGATGCATGGAACAGATATAATTATATCGAAAGGATTTCCGGCAAAATCTGTTATGATACAAGAGTGCGATGAGAGTCTTGAGCATGAAAAAATATTTATCTGATATTGGTTTGATCGGGAGACTTGTGCTGCTTGTTTTGCTTTTGGCGGGCTGCGGGAGGAAATGCGGACTGCCGGATCCGCAGGTCGTCGCGGGACCTGCCATTCTGTCGCGGACGGTCACTTCGACAATTATGGTGACTCCTTCTCCGACAGCTTCTCTTACGCCTGCAGCACCTGCGACTGCTGTTCCGACACTGGAACCGAGTCCGGTACCGGTGATGATCGATTATGATGTTCCGGTTCTTTCTCAGGAAGGATTGCTGCTGAACGGTGCGCCTACAGGAGTGGGGTGTGTGCCGGTTTGCATTGAAATGATGACTGCCTATTGGAACAGTATCCATCCGGATCTTGCTGTGCTTACTGCACAGGAAGTTATTGACCGGAATGCAGAGCAGGGGCTTTATGTGGCAGGACGGGGCATGTCCTCGATGAGCGCGGCAGATGAGCTGGTCGAAATCGGTTATTCTCATGAAATGATTTTTAACAGTTCCAAAGACGAGTTGATCTCCGCACTTGAAAAGCACGGACCGGTCGGTGTTCTTGTGAAGACCAATTGGGTACCGACAACGATGAATCATGCCGCAGTCCTGACGGGATATGATCAGGAATCAGACACAGTCACGCTGAATGATCCCTTTTACGGAAGCGTTGTGCGATGGGACTGGAAATCATTCGACGGTATATGGGGATTAAATTACGCGGGTGACCGCGATTACACCGGAGAAGTCGTCCGCAGGGTTTATTTTACGATTTATCCACAGCAGTGGGATAATTGACAGGCGGCGTTATTGGAACAGGAATATGGAGTGATTATGGAATACAGAGTTGAACATGATTCTATGGGGGAAATGAAGGTCCCGGCGGATAAATACTGGGGTGCACAGACCCAGCGCAGTTTTCAGAATTTCCGTATCGGTACAGAAAAAATGCCGAAGGAAATCATCACTGCTTTTGCTTACCTGAAGAAAGCGGCTGCCCTTGCCAATTTCCGCCTTGGAAAGCTGGACCGGAAGAAATTTGAGGCGATCAATGCTGCCGCGGATGAGATCCTGAATGGGAAGCTTGATGACAATTTTCCGCTGGTCGTTTGGCAGACCGGTTCCGGTACGCAATCCAACATGAATGTGAATGAGGTTATCGCCAACCGCGGCAACGAGATCGCGGGCAGAAAGCTGCTTCATCCCAACGACGATGTGAACAAATCACAGAGCTCGAATGATACTTTTCCGACAGCAATGCACATTGCTGCCGTACTGGAGATCCGGGGCAGGCTGATCCCCGCCATGGAAACGATGATCCGTACATTTCAGCGTCTGGAAGCGGAAAATGAGGGCGTCGTTAAATCCGGCCGTACACATCTTCAGGATGCCACGCCGATCGGTTTTTCTCAGGAAATCAGCGGTTGGCGGAATATGCTTGAGGTGGATCTGGAGCAGATCCATGCTGCCATGCCCGGAATTTCCCGCCTGGCCCTGGGCGGAACGGCTGTCGGGACCGGTTTGAATGCTCCGGAAGGTTTTGATGCTGAGGCCGCAAAAGCTGTTTCCGAACTTACCGGTTATCCGTTTGTGACCGCGCCGAATAAATTCCATTCGCTGACTTCCAAAGATGAACTGGTGTTTATGCACGGTGCGCTGAAAGCGCTGGCGGCGGATCTGATGAAGATCGCCAATGATGTCCGCTGGCTGGCGTCCGGCCCGCGGTTGGGACTGGGGGAGATCTATATTCCCGCCAATGAACCGGGCAGCTCCATCATGCCGGGCAAGGTGAATCCGACCCAGTGCGAGGCGCTGACGATGGTCGCCGTTCAGGTGACTGCCAATGATACGGCTGTTTCCTTTGCGGCTTCCCAGGGAAATTTTGAACTGAATGTTTTCATGCCGGTCCTGATTTACAATTTTCTGCAGTCTGTCCGGCTTTTGGCTGACGGAATGCGGTCTTTTGAGCAGAATTGTCTTGCCGGACTTAAAGCGAACCGGGAAAAAATGGACCACAATCTTCATAATTCCCTGATGCTTGTCACCGCATTAAACCCTTATATCGGCTATGAGAATGCCGCAAAAACCGCAAAAAAGGCATATGAGGAAAATATCAGCCTGCGGGAAGCCTGTGTAAAACTTGGATTCCTGACGGAAGAACGGTTTGATGAGGTTTTCCATCCGGAATTGATGATTTGAAGTGTTCGGGTTCGTTATGGGTCTGTTTCGTTTGCTGCTGTTGGAATTGCCGCCTTTTTTGCTTTTGGCAGGCAAGGGAAAATGGTCTTTTGCGGTCAGTGCGCTGATCTTCGCTGTTTTAATCATAGGTGCGGAGTTTATACGGCAGAAAAAACATATCCGGAAAGATAGAAGCCTTGAATATCCTCTCCTGAGCTGTCTGGTCTGTCTGCTTTTTGCGGCTGTATTTATCGTACGCTGGGGAAGTTCCCAAAGACTGGAACCCTTGGTCAGAATGTTGGATCTGCCCTCGAAGCAGGTTTGTTTTCTGGCTGCATTTTTGCTTGCCTTTCTTTCTCTGCCTGGTGTGGATCATCTGATCCACTTGATCAGTGCAGTCTTTCATTTTCAGTTTCCTCTGAAAATGGAGGATCACAAGGCGGCTTTTGCTGTTGTCCTTATCGGACTCACGGCATTCCTGATCATGCTTTTGAATTCAAGGAGCTCTCCGCTTTACCCGATCAACGACTGGGTCGATCCCAATACGATGTTTACGGTTGGAAAGGGTGTGCTGAAAGGATTTGTGCCCTATCGTGACCTTTATGAGCAGAAGGGACCTTTGCTTCTCTTTATTCATACGTTTGGAGCCTTTCTTTCCTATGATTCATTTACCGGTGTCTGGATCGCAGAGCTTGTATGCTGTTTTGCAACACTGCTGCTGGTCTATAAAATCACTTCTTTATTTTTCGGAAGCGAAACACTGATCGTTGTTCCGCTTTTTGCGGCGTTGATTTACGGGACGCAGGTTTTTTCTCCGGGCGATTCTGCAGAGGAGTACTGCATTCCGCTGCTCGCACTGGCTTTTTATGCCGGTGTCCGGGCTGTACATGAAAACCGCCCGGCGTCGAGAAGAGAATTCCTTTTGACAGGTGCGGCGGCTGGCGGTGTTTTTTGGATAAAGTATTCGATCGTTGGCCTTTTTGCCGGCTGGGTCCTGTTCTTTCTGGTCCTTGCTATCCGTGAGCGGAAGCTCCGGACTTTTTTCCGGGGATTGTTATGCCTTGGCGCGGGATTTTTCCTCGTGTCTGTTCCTATACTGGTTTATTTTATGGTCCATTCAGCTGCCGGAAGCCTGTTTGAAGTGTATTTTTACAATAATATCTTTCTTTATTCCAACCGGCAGGTATCGCTGTTTGACCGTTTATGGATCGGTTTTGGTTATTTTCTGCGTACCGCACGGGTGCAGGCCCTCTTTATTTTCGCGGGAATATTATGGATCGTGATCCGGAAAAAAGGAAAACTGTTTTTGTATGTCCTGATGACTTTCTCTCTGTCAGTATTCTTTATTTACCTTGGCGGCGTGATCCATGGCTATTCCGGCATTCCGCTGGGGATGTTTTCGGTTTTGGGTTTCCTTTGCTTGTGTGATATGTGCTGCAGGATCCTTTTTATTTCTGCAAGGCTCCGCCGTCGGGAACAGATATTTTCCGTTATCACTCTCTTTGCTGCTCTTGTGCTTGTCTGTCTGAATTCGCACAACATGCGTTATCTGAATTACGGGAAGGACGACTGGTTCCAATATCAAATGAAAGCTGTGATCGACCGGTCCGGGAAAAAAGATCCGACGATCCTTTATTACCATATGGGAGACGGGGGCGTAAATACCGTATCCGGACTGATCCCGAATCTAAGGTTTTTCTGCTATTATCACAATCCGAACCTCGCAGAAATGGAACAGGAACAGACATCGTGCATCAATAGTCAGTGTGCCGATTACATAATCGCATATGCACAAAATGATATATATTATCCGGAATTTGAAACGTATGAACATGCAGGGTATTTCGTGGGGATCCCTGAAGAGGGATATCCCTTCTACCATTATTATGTTCCGGTAAAATCAGAAAATATATCGTTTTAAAGGGTATACTTATCAAAAATGCATGATCCCGCTTTGTAAAAAACTATTATAATATGTGATATATTGGCAGGGGTTTGGCTTCTGCCGGGAAGAAAAACAAACAGGATAGAATATGAGTGAACAATTCAATCTCAATAATCGTTATCAATTCATGGGGCTAATCGGTAAAGGCCGATTTGGCGATGTATACCGCTCCGCGGATAACTTTTTCCGCAGAGAGGTGGCCTTGAAAATGCTGCGCAGGGAAACCGCATCACCGGAATTTCTGCAGTACTTTTCAACCCGCTATGCACAGCAGGTCGCCATGGTCGGAAAACTCAACAACCCTTCAATTATCAAAACGTACGATTTTACTTCACTGAACGGTGTTCCCGCTTGGACCATGGATCTTTATTCCGGTACGAGTTATTCACAGTATGCCGGAAAGCCAATGCCGGTAGAGCAGGCGGCGGATCTGCTGATACCGGTGGCGGATGCCCTGAGCTACGCCCATCAATACGGTGTGTTTCATGGCAATTTGAAGCCGTCCAATATATTGATCGGAAACAATCAGAATCCGGTTTTGACGGACTTTGGCCAGACGCAATGGCTGCGGGATAATGGCCGCGGGTATGGACAGTTTGAGGCTGACGCGGGCATTGGTTCTCCGGAATATCTTGCACCGGAACAGGCACAGGGCGGAAACATTGACGCACGGACTGATGTCTATTCCCTCGGGATCATTTTCTATGAGATGGTTACCGGCAGACGTCCGTTTTCTGCCATGTCTCCGTTGGAAACGATGGCGCGGCAGATTTCTGATCAGCTGCCTTCGCCGCGTTATTATGTGCCGAACATTTCACAGCAGGCCGAACAGTTCCTGTATCAGGCAACTGCGAAGAATCCTGATCAGCGCATTGGTTCCATGAGTGAAGCGGCAATGATGCTTCGAGCACTTTCAAACCCAGTCTCAAATGGGGCTTATTATCCTCCGGCTTCTTATTACAACACAAGTGCGCCGGTAGAAGAGGATGATGACGATGATGAAAGCTTGGGCGAAAAGCTGAACTCAGCTCTTGGTGTTGTCAAAAGAAACAAGAGTGCAAAATATATTGGAGTGGCTATAGCTCTTCTTGCCCTTGCTGCCATTGTGATCCTGATTGTATCGGGAAATAACAAGAAAATTGAACAAATGAACGCTGCCGCAACTCAGGAAGCCATTATGGTTGAGGAAACCAAGAATGCGGTTATTGCGCTGGTTGAAAGTCAGAAGAAGCAGACCCAGGAAGCCGAAGAATTGGCTGCAAAGCAGACCAAAGAGGCTGAAGAAGCAGCCGCTGCTGCTACTGCCGCTGCTGTTCCGCCTACGGCTGAACCTGCTTCTGTTCCGACCGCTGCGCCTGCTGTGGTTCCGACTGCTGCGACAGTAGCTGCCGGAAGATTCCAGGGGCAGATTCCTGCCGACGGTTCGAGTTTCATCATGGGTGAAGCTTTTACTGTCAGCTGGTACATGGAAAATACCGGGACAACCAACTGGGGTGAGGATTTCAAACTGGTATTTGATGGTGGTACGAACTTTACTGTCGGGCAGATCACGGAACAGTACACGAACACGATCATCTATCCGGGTGGTGCTGCACCATTGTCTTTGTCCTGTATTGCGCCTCTTGTGCCGGGACAATATATCATGTACTGGCATGTGGAGGATAACAACGGGAATACAGTTCCGTCTGCTGCCAATCTGTCAATTTCGATTCATGCAGTCGATGGTGTGTTGACACCGACGCCGGTGCCGACTGACCAGATGCAAATTCTGCCAACTGATACACCGAGTGTTTATTATAACCCTGTAATATAGGGCAGATTGTGCACCGCATCGGATTATGATTGAAAGCATAAAAGCTTACAGGAAGTGATACTATGAAGGAACGAACAGGACGTAACCGGGTCAGTAAAGCCGATCAGGCAGCCCGGAAAATCGGAAAAGAAGAGCCGGTACAGAGCAGCCGGAGCAGGATCAGCAAGGTGGACCAGGTGTCCCGGAAGATCGGCGGAGAAGAGCCAGTCCAGAGCAGCCGCAGCCGGGTCAGCAAAGTTGACCGGATCAGCCAAAAAATCGGGGAAGAGCAGACGGTACAGAGCGGCCGCAGCCGGGTCAGTAAAGCCGATCAGATCAGCAGAAAAATAGACTCCCCGGTTTCACAGCCTTCGGATGTCTCAGCACGGGTGCGTCCATCCAGCAAGGTGGAGGAGATCCAGAGAAAGATCCCTGTCAATCCGGCACAAACCGCAGAAAGGCCATCCCGTCCGGATGTGCCTCAGCCCAGTGCCAGAGTGACTCCTCCTTCACCCAAACCGGAGATGTCAAGAGGACGCTCCGGCGGATGTTGTCTGCTTCCTTTTACGCTTGCTGTTTTGGTGGTAATTGGCAGTTTTTTGATGATCTTTTGACCGGCAGTTGTTTGAAAATCTGAAGAAAAGGACTGTTTGGAGTGAATTTGATTTCACTCCAGACTGTCCGTTTTGTTTTTTGTCGTGGTGTATAACGGTTTCCTCTCAATCTTTACAGTGCCGGACAGACTATTTTGTCTGGTTTTGAGCGGTAACCGGTAAGGAGAATTTATGGAGAAAATAGCTGTCATCGGCTGCGGTATCAGCGGTATGACACTTGCGAAAAGACTGCATGAAGCAGGCTTCGATGTTGACATCTTTGAAAAAGAAGCTCTTCCGGGCGGTATTGCGCGCGGTTTCAAGGCAGAGGGATGGAAGGATTCTGTCGAGTTCTTTTATCATCACTGGTTTCAGAAGGACAATGATTTACTGGGGCTTATCAGTGAATTGGGACTTCGGGACCGGGTGAAATTCCGTACCCCGAAGACAGTGATGTACCATAAAGGGAAATTCTATCCTTTTGATACGATCCCTGCAGCCATTCTTTATCCTGGCTTGGGGTATGGTATCCACAAACTTCGTTTCGGGCTGGCCGGCATTTACCTCCGGCTGACCAGGAATTGGCAGCAGCTGGAAAAAGTGACAGCCAAAGAGTGGATGACGAAATACGCCGGTGAGTTCGCATACAAGACCATGTGGGAACCGATGATGGTCGGCAAATTCGGACAGGAATATGCTTCTCAGGTGAACATGGCCTGGCTGTGGGCACGGATCTACTCCCGCTCGACTTCACTGGGAACCTTTGAAGGCGGGATGCAGGATCTTTTTGATCTGTTCTCCGAACAGCTTCAAGCCTCCGGTGTCCGGATCAATTTTGATACGGAAATCCGCAATATTCAGCGTACTGAAAACGGTGCCTACCGACTTGTCAATTCCGGCGGGGAATACAGCGGTTATGACAAGGTGATCGTCACAACCTCGCCGCAGTCGATGCTTGCATTATGTGACCAGCTGCCGGATAATTACCGCTCGCAGCTGTCTGCTTTGAAGCATCTTGGCGCTGTGGTGCTTTATGTACGGCTGAAACAGCCGCTTTCTCCTGAAGGATATTACTGGTACAACCTCCCGAAAACTGAGGGATATCCGTTCCTGGCCTTGGTCGAACATACGAATTTTGTACCGAAGGATCATTACAATAATGAAACCATCGTTTACGCGGGGGATTACCTGCCGCGCGGTCACGAATATTTTGATCTCACGGCAGATGAGCTGCTCCAAAAGCTGATTCCGGGCTTCAAAAAGATCAATCCGGATTTCACCGAAGATTGGATCATTGGCGCGGGTAAATTCCAGGCTGATTATGCCCAGCCTGTTCCTTTTGTCAACCACTCCAAAGCGATC
>Ga0310695_10010205_pt1 | contig 13804 bp, 11 predicted proteins | sample RumenRJG_04DNA_FD_203882 | JGI IMG/M metagenome (GOLD analysis project Ga0310695, IMG submission 203882) | Bovine rumen microbial communities from Lethbridge, Alberta, Canada - RJG_04 (v2) (version 2) | ecosystem: Host-associated > Mammals > Digestive system > Stomach > Rumen | place: Canada... | reverse complement strand
TATCTTCTGTGAGTACCCACGTTGACTTACTGTCGACGACTACAGTCAGGTTGTTCTCACCTTCCGAAACGCCGGTCCATTCGGAACCGTTGGTCAGGTATACCTCTGCACTGCTGATCTCATCGGTGTAGACATTGCCCTTCAGTGTCTGTTTGATTGCTGTCAGCTCCACGGTTCCGCCGTTCTTGCCTGCGCTGCCCCAGTTGTTGGAGCTGTTGCCTGAAGCGTTGAGCAGCTGAACGTTTTCACTGTCAAAATCGAGTTCTGTATTCTGCAGAACTATGTCGGCAGAATTGTTGGTAACGTAGAACATCGCGCCGTCTGAGATCGATGTCTTCAGGATTGAGTCAACCGCTTCAAACTCGCATGTTTCTGCTGAAGCAGTGTCAGCGTCTCCTGATGTCGACTGGTACAGGATTACTCCGTTTTTGATCGGGTCGCTTCCTGAAGTGTTGTCGTTTGTGCTCTCAAGAGTTGAGTTGTTAATGACAATGCGGTTCTTTCCTTCTATTCCGGCAATCTGGCTCCCGCTTGATGTGCCTGTGACATTGTCCACTTCTATGTCACCTGTTGAGTAGATCAGCGGTGATCCGTTACCTGCAGTCTCGAGGCTGCTGTTTGTCACTGAAATGTATCCGCCGCCTCTGTCAGTTGCCAGAGCCGCGCAGTGGTCTTTGGCAGTGCTGATCGTCAGGTCGTTTCCGTATATTACTCCGCCGTATGTTGCGTCGAGCCCCCTCGAGTTTGAGCCTTCAGTTGTAGTGATCTCAACGCTGTTCAGGTAAGCTGTTCCGCTGTCAGTCGCAAAAACCCCATTGTTTCCTTCTCCTGTCGAGCTGATCTTGCTGTCGGAGAGATACACTTCCGAATTCTCGCCTGTCGCGAGCACGCTGGAGTTAACTCCGTAGAAGTTGCAGCTGTCGCCGTTGCTGTCATCTCCTGATTTCGTTATATCCGCGCCGGTAACCTTGAGCACTCCGCCGTTCTCTGCCAGCAGAGCGTTCTCGTCAGCAGTGGTTGATTCAATCTTCTCACCGTCGGAAGTTACTTCCTTGCCGTCGGCTGTCAGCTTGCCGCTGTATTCGCCGCTGAAGTCAAATGACTGTGTATCCGGACCGCCCTGTCCCGGAGCTCCGCCGCTCGGTGCCTCTCCGTTCGGCATTTCAGGCGGCTGCCCGCTCGGTGCCTCGCCGCTATCGTTATCGCCTTCCGGCTTTTCCGGCGGCTGTCCGCTCGGTGCCTCGCCGCTTGGAGGCTGCCCGTCCTGTGTCTGGTTATCCGCGGACGTGTCTGCCTTTGCAGTATCGCCCTTGAGATCTGACGGCGACACATAGTCCCAAACGACCGATTTGGCCGTGCTGCCTGAGCTGTCGTCGCGGACCTCTGCCATGTCTTCGCCGCAGCCGCTCATGAGGAGCGAGGTTGCAGCAAGCATCAGCGTCATTACAATTGCTATTATCCTTTTCATTTTTTGTCCTCCATGTTGACTCTTTTATCGTTCGTCAAGACAAATGGTAAACGCCGCTTATGAATGCGGCGTTATTGATTTATGTTGAGTTTGTGATACTTTTCTATTGGTTTCCTGTACGGTCTTCAAAAAGCTCCTTGAGTGATTTGCCCTGATCCTCGGGGTCAAAGTCCACATTTTCAGCGCTGCTGCGCCACTCGTTGTCCTCCGACAGTATCCTGCACGCCAGGTTGTGCTGTCGCCACTCATAAGCCATGTCCTCGGCCGTTCTGTAGGAAACCATGTCGCTTCCGTGCACCGTGTGAGTATCGATAAGCGCCTGACAGATTATGATCATGTCGTGCTTTCTCTTTATTTTATACGAGTCATAGATAGTCCAGTTGTTAGGGAGATACTGGGCGTAGAACGTCTCGCCCCTGTATGTGAAGGCGTAATTTACTCCTCCGCCGTCCCTGTCGTAGAGTCCTATATCCTCCGTCGAAGACAGACTCGCGTATCCGGAGCTCTGCCCGTTACCGGAATCGGAGCTCTGCGTTGTCTCAGTTGCGGTCTCCTGCTCATCCGATGCCATGTCCTCGCCGCAGGCCGGCATCATCAGAGCGAATGACGCCAGAAGCAGGAACATGGCGAGCCGGACTGCCTTTGCCCTTCCTGTCTTATTATTGAGTTTCGCGCCGGTGCTCTTCATCTCCGGATCCTCCTTATCACTTACTTTATCATACTTTCGCCTGCAGACATAGTAAACGCCGCATATGAACGCGGCGTATTACTATTGTGTGCTATTTGTGATTGTTAATGGAGGTGCACTTATTCAAGCCCCGGCCTTTTGCGCCAGGCCATCTTCGAGAGTCTGACGTTCGGAATCTGTATGCTGACGCCCGTTAAGAGCTTGATCAGCCAGATGAAGAACATCAGCACTGCGATCGGGATAGCGCACGATGTGACGATCAGAACGGCTATTGACTCTGTGAGCCTGTTCAGCGTGTTCTCGAACTTTTCGAGCTGACCTGTTACGCCGCCCTTCACTTTCTTCGTGAACTTCTCAATGACATTGTCGTCCTCAGACTTGCCGGCTGCCTTTTGCAGCTTCTCCGTGTCATTCTTCGTGTCCTCGATCATCTGCTGCATTGATGCCTGGTAACTCGCGTCGATTTTCTCTGTCACGACGACACTTGCCGGTACGATGGCGAACATCATAAGCGCAAAGCATATAAGCTTGATGCCTACGGATCTCCACGTTTCTGCCGCAAAGATCGTCGCTGCGATAAGGATGGCGCACGCTACAGGAATCAGTATTTTGAAAGCCAGTGTTCCGGTGATCGTAACCATCCATTTTTCCAGACATATCGCTCCCAGGATGAACATGAAGTACCCTGACAGATCAGCAAGCTGTTCGGCGACCGGTGTACCGGCGTCGCCCGGCAGCAAGGAGATTGCCGTTGATGACGCCGCTGTCACTCCCATAAGTTCCGTGACTGTCGTCCGCTTCTGATCAAGCGCCGCGTACGTACCCGGGAAGTTTTCCTCGGACGATGCGAATCCTGAGATCAAGAACAGTGAGATTAGCCCAATTGCGACCAGGATTGCGACGATTATGATCGTCTTGTTTCTCTCTTTCACTTCCATAGCAGGCCTCCTTTCCAGAAAACCAGAGCTATAACTGTTTATATAAAACCCCTTTTTTTATATGAAACCCCTATGTGTCGTTATTACATCAGATGGAGCTCGCCAATTAGCGGCAGCGGATCCGTCCTGTAGTTCGCGGCTCTGTAGATGCCCATCACGATGAACACGAATGCCGCTATACCGGCGACTGCTGAAACGCTGTGCCCTATCCCCGGGAGCGCCGCGCACAGTCCGCCCGCGATTTTGAGCAGGTTGATCACCAGCGCCTGATTCAGATGATGCAGCGCAAAGGTGTCAGATCTGTCTCTCATGAAGAAGGCGATGATCCAGCCGACCCACGTGATGTAGGAAACGACCGCGACTGTTCGCGATTTCTTTTCATATTCAGTTCTCTCATAAAGTCTTTCGTACATTCTCTGCCCCCCTTTTCCTCAACGAAAAAGTGATATTCTTCTCTTTGTGACTATATGATAAATCCGCCGCGTCTTCTGATACATCGCAGAAGGTGCGGATTCGGACGCATTTTTACCGCACTTTTCGCGCAAAAGCAGCCTAAACGGCACAAAAAAAACGGCGGCCGCTCTTTGGCGACCGCCTTCGTTAACTGATTTCACTAATATGGTTGTATTCTGCGATGGAGCACCCTCGTCTAAGCGAGGACCTGATCAGTGTATTCGAACAGGCAGAGGTTCACTTCATAGATATCGTATATCTTATTCAGAATGCAGTAGACAACTATCCTGTCGAAGAGTATGCTCGGCGACAGCGCGTAACCGGCTCTTCTGAGCAGATCCATCGTTTCATCGAGATTGAGGCTCAGCGCCATGGCCAGAGCCAGAACATTTTTCTTGCTTGGTATATAGCCTTTCTTGCTCCTGATCTTTGAGAACAGCTTTCTGTCCATGTTCGCCTTCTTGTAAACCTGCGGATCCGTCAGGCCCTTCCGGTCGATCAGTCTGAACAGCATCTCCTGGAAAGTCTCTGTCTGAGGATTGATAGCGCCGCGAAGCCTGTCGTCCCATTCATCCTCCGGCGCAGCAGATTCCGTCATGAGCACTTCAGGATGTACCGGCTCGGATGCAGGTATGTCCATGTCCAGGGAATATGAGACATCTTCCTTGCTCATCGCCTCCTCGATCAGCAAACTTGCTGCTCTTTCTCTTCTGGACAGTATTTTTGAAGACTTGGAACGTTTCTGATACAGGGATCCGCCCGCAGCAGTAGAAACATTTCTTTCTTCTCTGCTAAGCCTCCGCGGTTTGACGTCTTTCTCTTCGATGAAAGTCCGCACGCCCTGAAACGCCTTGCCCGAGAGCACAAATGACTCCTTGTCGTAAACGACCATATACACGGTCATCTCGTGTTCAAACAGGAACGAGCTGATTTCGTTTATGGCTATCCTCAGCGCGTCATCCTTCGGGAATCCGTATGTGCCTGTGGAAATAAGCGGGAAAGCTACAGACTCGCAGTCCTTCTCGTCCGCGATTCTCAGCGACTCCCTGTAGCACGACGCGACGGCTTCCCGTTCACCGTGGCTTCCGTCGATCCACGCCGGACCTACCGTGTGGATTATGTACTTCGCGTCCAGTGCAAAGGCAGGCGTAACCGCCGCCTGTCCCGGCTTCATAGGCCCGATCTTCTCGCGCTCCGCCAGCAGTTGATCAAATCCGGCCGCTTTGTAGATTGCCTCGTCCACGCCTGCTCCCACAGCTACTTCAGGATTCGCGGTGTTGACGATAGCGTCCGCTTTTACTTTAGAAATATCGTTTCTGATTATCTGTAATGGCATTCTTCTCTACCTCCCTCTTTCATTATACGCTGTGAAAGAGGAAATTGCTTTTTCGCCTTATTCAGACGCCTTTTCAAAAACTGTTCTGACTGATTCCTTGATATCCTCGTATCCCTGCGAAGGATCCGCTTCGTATATCTTTTCTTTGCCTATGAACATGCTCGGAACATAGTAATAGTTATAACCTGAGATGCCGGCAGGCGGATCGAGCTCATTGATTCTCTCAATTTCAATGCTCCCGTATGCCGGATTTTCCTGTATCAGTTCCTCTATCGCCTTGTTGGCATTTTTGCAGTAAGGACAGCCCGGAAGATAGAAGAATGTGATCTTTTTGCCACTGTGTTTCTCAAGCCAGCCTACCGCGTAGGAGCAGGTTGCCCTGACTTCTCCGCCCTTGGCTTTGATATCATCCACCGCGGCCTGAACCAGCTTTCCTGCAACGCCCTGGCCTCTCAGGGATCCGTCAACTATCGTATGGTCAATCGTGTACACGCCCGGCTCAGTCTCTGGAAAAGTAATCTCCGCTAACACCTTTCCGTTTTCATCCGTTCCGTAAATACGGTTTGGTTCATGTATGAATTCCATTCTGTTCACTCTCCTTTTTGAAACATTTATCAGAAACCGGAATCCGGCTTCCCCATTTCCTTCCATCCGTATCTCCAGATGGAAACGAAAATCGAGCCCAATGTGATGGACTCGTTCAGCACGCCCGCCCATGAACCAATCAGGGCGTCGTATACGAGCCAGCACGGTGAGCCGCAGACCAGATTTCCAAGCCTGATTTTCTGGGCGTTATCAGTCCAGTACGTTATGGTCGTTCCCACAACCGCGGCGTATGGCAGCAGGCTGATAGGCCCCTGCCACGTGAAGATGAACGCTATGGTGAAGAAAACCAGAAAAATGGCTATCGTCCATTTTGATCTTATCCACGCCCAGTCGCGGTACTTCATCAGCAGTCCGTTCCGAACGATGATCCCGATAAGATTGGCCGCTCCGCTCGTAGCTCCAAGGAGCAGGAACTGACAGCAAAAGGTGGCAGTTCCAAGCAGCTGAAGCAGAAACAGCTTTTTGTTCGACTTTATCTGATAGGAAATGATGAAGAACAATACTCCAACAAATCCGATTGCCTGAATGATTATGGGGTTCATCTTCCCTCCCCGTCCGGAAGGAATTCAACTGTTCCGTCCTCTATGTGATAGATTGCGCCGATTACCTGCAGACCCTTCTCGTCATCGATCGGGTGAATCTCAAACTCATGGCGGATCCGCTGAACGCCGTGCTGAACATTCAGGCAGCTGGCCTTGAAGTCGTCCTTTTCATCACCGATCGCAGCAGCGATATCCTTCAGGATGTAATCGACTAAACCGCCGGAATGTCCCGCGATAACAGAGCCGACCGCGCCGCAGCGGGTGTGCCCCAGCATGACGATCAGTTTCGTTCCCAGATGCTCCGCGGCGTACTCTATGCTTCCAAGCTGATGGTTATCGAGTACGTTTCCCGCAACCCTGATTACGAACAGGTCGCCGATCCCCGCCGAAAAGATGCTCTCCGGAACAACCCTGGAATCGGAACAGGTTATGACAATGGCGTAGGGGTGCTGCCCCTCCTTTGCCGTTTTCATACGGATCGCCCTTGAAACATCCCCTATTCCTGCTTTTGCATCAAGGTACTTCTGATTGCCTTCAATCAGTTTTTTCTTGGCTTCTTCTGCTGGAATCATTTCTCGATTACCCTTTCTGAATCTTTTTTGAACTAACGGTCGGTTATTTAATCAATTTCCTTATTGCCTGATCACTCGCGTCAGGCAGAATCTCATGAAGGTGCTCGCAGATACGCGCATAGGACTCTTCCGGCGTGCGCTGATACACCTGATTTGTGAAGTCGCTGCCCATGAACTGCTCCGGCGTTGAATACTCCGCAACGCCCCATCCGTACTCTTTGCCGTTTTTGTCGGTCATGTAGACAAAGTCGCTTATGAGCACATAACACTGGGCCTGCAGCCGGTTGATGACTGTATCAAATCCCCTGTTGCCACCCTTTCTGTAGTTGCCGAGATACTTCAGGCGTTTCGACAGCACCGGGCCCTCGCTTGTGATCAGATCGTACATTGTCCTGTCGCGATAAGCAGCCAGCCCGTCCTCGAATCTGGCGTCGAAGTCGTACCCGTCCCGCCGGTAATTCGCAAAATCCGGGAACCATTCTTTGCTGATGTAAACCGCCTTCTTTTCGAAGAACTTGCCGTAGGCGCAGTTCAGCTCGTTTATGACCGGACCTTTCCACTCCCAGGTTCCGGGTTCGTCACTGAACCAGGCCTGCGGGGCCACATGCTCCTCGATTGAAAACCCGGGTACTGAGTTCGCGAAATACGGCAGAAAGCCCAGCTCCTGCACAGCCTGCTCTAGGTCCTCTATTGAACTGATGTATAAATCATTGATATTCATGCAAATCCTCACTAACCAAAGTATACACCCGACTATGGTCTGACGCCACGCTGTAGCTGTTTTTTGGCAAACTAAAACTCCGGGAAACTGAGTTCCCGGAGTTCTGATTTTTCGTTTTTTTATCTTACAACGCACTTGCTTCCAATGGATTGATAGTACTTGTTCAGTGACTTCTTGGAGAAGGAGGAGAGATATCCGCCGATGATGCAGCAGATTGCGCAGACGATCATCATTGGTACGAACGGCAGGGACAGTCCCAGCTGAGGCCCGAGGAATCCTACGATCATGTAGGAGATTCCCATGAATCCCATGGTTGTTCCGATGTCTCTCGCAGCATATGCGTCTGTCATCATGATCGGGTTCAGTGTTGTCATACCATTGTATGTGAAGCCCTGGATAATGCAGATGATAGCGTAGAACATGAAGCTGTGCATGCCGCAGACAACCAGAAGCAGCAGCAGAATACCATCGATGATACCCATCCAGAAAGTTGTTCTGTATGGTCCGATACGGTCAGAAATGAATCCGATGACGACCGCGCCGATTCCCGCGCCTATACTGAATGCGGATACGAGCCATGCGCCCTGTGCCGCTGTTGCGTGGTACTGACTTTCCGCCAATACGGAGACGTCTGTCAGCAATACGTTACCAATCATCTGGATCAGAATTATGGATACGAACAGAATCCAGAAGGATGGATGTCTGAGAGCAATCTTCCAACCCATGGTTGGCAGTTCTTCTTCGCTTTTACCTTTGATTGCTTCTGCAGCCTCTTCTGCCTCCGCCTCTTCCTGTGCCTTTGCGAGGGCTTCCTTATCTCCGCCCGTCGGGTCTTTGATCAGCAGGCAGCAGACGAACATAATCACCGTGAAAATGACGCCCTGCCATACCAGTGCCGCGCTGACGTTGAAGCTTTCGATGAAGAAGTTGGCAATCGGCGCCATGAATGCCGCGCCGGCAGCCTGTGTTCCGTAGAGCAGACCCATGACCAGGCCTTTGTTCTTCGGATACAGCACATTGATGATGGCCAGTGTGCAGATGAACACGCCGTACATGGCCAGTGATCCGATGATACCCTGACAGATGACGAAGACGACCACAGACGAGGTCAATCCGCTGAGCAGGATTGCAAGTCCGTACATGGTGCCGCTGACGACCAGGATCTTTCGCATTCCAAAGCGGTTCATCAGCCATCCGCCGAGCAGGAACGCCGGGAACTCACAGAACATGGCTACAGAGTACGCCATGACGATGGAGTTCATCGACCAGTTGTGCGCTTCGTGCAGAGGTCCAACATAAACGGCAAGAACATAAATGTAGTTGCTGATGACTCCGATAATCAGAATCATAATCAGACTCAAAAGTTTCGTGCCTTTTGAGATTTCAGGTTTTGCTTGAATCGTATCTGGCATTTTGTTTTCCTCCTTTAATCAAGCGGTTTCATATTTGTGATCAGTTCTGCGTAAGCCATACCAATAGGCCGCAGTCCCGGAACATAAACTTTATCTAAGGTGTCCGTATTGTGGAACAGGTACATCGGCGCTGCCAGAATGCTGACCACCGGGATGCCCACTGCGTCGAAGACGTAGGCGTCCGAACAGACATCTTCGTGGGTGTATGCGCCGGCGCTCTCTCCGTGCACCGGGAATACGAAGGTCTTGTCCAGACCGTACTTCGCGAGGAGTTCCCGCGTCTGCGGAATGAGTTCGCCTTTGTCGCTCACGTACATCATCCGCGTCTCCGGCTCGTCCTTCATTACGATGTTGTAATCTTCATCCAGATCCATCTCCCTGGCGATGTGCTCGATGCAGCAGTCCAGAATGATGTGGTCGCCCTGCTTCTTCCGCTCCTCCACAAACTGAGCGTGACCTTCGTAATCTGTGTAGTGGCTGTCCGTCGCCGCGAACATCATGGTGTGCTCCCGCGCCTCTTTCGGCAGTCCCGCGAAGTACTGTGCCAGTGCAAATACTTCAGACATACCGCTGGCATCCTGCACGGCCCCTTCACAGACGGCGTCGTGGTGGGAGTGAACCAGAACGATGTCGTCGCTCATTCCCGGCAGTTTCCCGGATACATTCAGGGCGTTGCGTTCTTCATAGACTACTTCAGTGCAAAAGCAGCAATCGGCGCTTTGCCCTTTCTGCAGATTACCCAAAACGCGCTTGCCATCCTCCCGTGACATCCAAAGCGCAGGCATGGACATGTATTCGTTTCCGAACATATCGGTGATTTCCGTGTAGTCTTCATGGTAGTAGTTCTGGTCCATGAAGTTGTGCAGGATTCCGACGAACCCTGCCGCCCCGCCGTTCAGGGCGCGGTAGTAGTTGTACGGCCAATTGTTCGGCGTGTATATATCGTATTTGTTCAGAGGTCTGTCGATTTTGCCTTCCGGATCGTAGACCTCAGCGTCTTTGTTCCAGCCCCAGAGATCCGTCGGGTGGGATGTCAGGAACCAGATATCGCAGAGCACGATCTTACCGCTGACATCTGCGCCGTCGAAGTCTTCCTCCGCTCCGTCGCCAAGATAGATCATCTCCTGCGGCGTACCGTCGCCTACCTTGAACGCTCCTGTCCGCGCGCCGCGTCCCGTGCCGTTGGCGAAAAACACGTCAATTTCCTCGCCGCCGATGGACAGGTTGCTCTTCCTGACGTCCATGCAGACGGACTTGGCCGTTTCTATTTTCACGTCTTCCATCCCCATTGAGAGGAAGGTGTCGCGCACGTATTCCGCTGATATTCTTCCTTCCAGCGTACCCGTCTTCCGATGCGGCAGTCTGGTAAAACCCTTGATCCACTCCAGATACTGCGCTTCATCCGCAAAGGTGATCATCCCCATCTCCTGCACGGCCTTCAAAAGCATGTCTGTTTCTTCGCGCAGGATGGTCTGCAGAAGTTCTTTCTCTCCCGCGATGGTCCTGGCCAGATTCTCCGGTGCTACGTCTTTCGCTGTCAGCACGCTGCGGACCTTACCCTTCGACCAGGTCTGCGGATACTCAGTCATAATTTCATAGATGATATTGCATACCGCGTCGCCGAAGTTGGCCGCTACCGCTGCGATGTCGACCTGTGTCGGATCATCTTCCAGCGCCTGCACCTTGCGGATGTAGATCTTATGTCCCACATCGAACATGCCGATTAAATCTGTCGTCAGCAGATCTGTTGTCTTGCTGACTTTTTTGTTGAGCGCACGCAGGCGTCTGCCGATTTCCAGTGAACGTTCTTCGGATACCGGATTCTTATTGTATGCCGCAAGCCATTCATTCATGGCTTCTGATGCCTTTGCAAAGGCATCCAGCGCGGTTTCATAGTCTTTGTGCTCGATTCCCCAACCGTCGAGTGCGGCCGTTTCTTCCTCGGTCAGTTCCATGACCTTGGCGCGAGCCGTGAAGTCCAAAGGACAGACCGGCAGCTGATCCAAATAGCGTCCCAGGGCGCCGAACCACTCGTTATTGGTCGCAAGGGCTTCGTAGCAGAAGATGCTCTCGTCATCGTGGTTGGAATGGTCTCTGCCGCAGTACGGTGACGTCTCGTCGTAGATCTGCTCACTGACAGAATCGTTCATGAAGATCGGAATGCCGTCGGACAGGAACGCCGCTGTATCGGTCCAGGTAAAGAGATAGTAGTCATCTCTGTGGACGTCGCGGTCAACTTCCTTAAAGCCAGGCGCGCTGTCCGGCATTGTTTTCATAAAATCTTCGAGAACACTCGCCGTTTCATAAGATGCCATGCCGCGGAATTTATCCAGCGCCAGGGCCGTGTATTCGAAATTGATGTCCGCGATGATCTGGTCACGCCACTCCGGCTTCAGAGTATGCAAAACGGACCAGGCGCCGAACAGATCTGACGGCGTCTTCGTCATATCGCCGATCTCATGGCTTCCGTTGAAGACGAAATCTATGGTTCTGTGCGGTCTGTAGCCGCTCTCTTTCATGTCCTTTGCAATGGCAAGCAGTGACGCAACCGATGAGATGTTGTCCTGCATGCACCTGAAGAAGTGATCCAGATGCCCTGTGTATAGGATTCGCTCATCCGTCTCGCCTTTGATTTCGCCGATGACTTCGTAGGTCTTTCCTCCCGTGCGTTCGTATTCCGCGTCGACAACGAGCTGCGCAGTTATGAAACTGTCGCTGCCTGCGCTTGCCTGGATGGCGGCCTGAATGGTCTTGGCATCTTTGGCGCTGATCGCAACTACTGGAATTCTCATTTCTCCTGCGCTGACAGAGGTGTTTATTGTATCTTCGTTTAAGGTACTGGTGCAGTTGTACAGGATGACGCCTGCGGCGCCTCTGGCCTGTGCCTCCAGCATCTGATAAGCCGGCAGAAGATATCCTCCTTCGAACTCTTCCCGCGTCTCCACGAGGACGAGGTTTCCCTCGATGTCCGCGCCGTCTGCCGCGGCCATAGTTTCGTAGTCCTGCGCCCTTCCGAGTCCTGCGTCGATGATCTTCGCTGTGATGCCGTCTGCTGCCGTTCCCGGCGACGGGCATCCATATGGGTAGATAACTTTGTCAGTCGCACCCTGCGCATTGCGCAGTTTGAGCTCGGCATCACTGAACTGATACCTGCTCGTTTCTATAGGAAGAACCTCCACGCTGTCCAGACCGATGGCGCGGAGTTCCTTCGCGATGTATTCCGAACCCTGGCGCTCCGCGTCGCTGCCGCAGTGTTTGCCGCCGTAGCGCTGGCTGTCGCCGAGGTTTGCGTATTCTGTTACGATTCTCTTCAGATAGTCCTGGTTACTCATATCTGTTCTCCTCGTGTTCAGTATATTATCCTATTTTGCTGACGTATATTGCTGTTTTCCCTAAGATTTTGAACGATTTCTATAAGAAATGACAAAAAATCATTGTTTTTACTGCTTTTGCAGTATATATTTGCTGTATGAAGACACTGGCAGTAAAGGAACAAATCAAATTCGAACCCGGGATTCCTGTCCATGTGGAGTTTTTCCGCGCCGGGCACTACCCTGCACATTTCCACCCGTCCACACCGGAGCTTTTGCTTTGCCTGGAAGGGTCGGCGACCATACGTGCCTGCAACGCTGAAAAAGAACTTCGGCCGGGCAGCACCTTCTCCATGGACGCTTCAGATATCCACTGTATCTATTCCGACGAGGATAATATTCTCATGTCGCTGCACATCGATCCGTCTCAGCTGGACGTACCTCCGGACACGATGACCAACTGCTTTCTGGAACTGAATGACGCGGAGGTTTCATCACTTCAGATCGAGCCGCTGTATCAGGTACTCGACCGCATGATCAGCGTTGCCTATGAACTCATCGCAAGCGATGCGGGTATCGATGCGGGGATGGCTCACGCAGAAACTGTACGGACACAGACGAACCAGATTGTGGATCTGCTCCTGCGCAATTTCGACTGGCTCTCCTTCGTTCCGGACCCTTACTACACGAACCGACAGTTCCATGAGCGATGCAAACGCATAATGGCTTATTGCCTGGAAAACTACACACAAAAAATCTCCATCTCCCAGGTTGCGGAGATGGAGCATATTAACGAAAACTATCTTTCTGCTTTTATGAAGCGAACCAGCCTCGGCGGATTCAAGAACAGCGTCAATTTTATTCGCTGCTATTACGCGGAACACCTGCTGCTCAACACGGACGATGACGTCATCGATATTTCCAGCCAGTGCGGCTTTTCTGATCCCAAGTACTTCTACGCCGCCTTCAAATCCATGTGGGGCAGTACCCCGGCGAAACACCGCAAGTGGTACAGGGAGTACGCTGCTGAGAGGTCTGATGTGCAGATTCTCGGACCTGCTGAAGCGAAAGCCGCATTGGACCGCTTTCTGCCCGGTTACCATCTGCAGAAGATGACCACACTGATGGATGTTTAAAAGAAAAACAACTCCGGAGCCGTATCTCCGGAGTTATTTATGAGCTCATGATATCAACTACCTTTCGCCTGTCTGTATTATATCAAACGAATAAATAATGTCAACTATGTATTGTAAATAATTTACATTTATGGCAATATATCCTTGTTGCTACCTCCAGACTGGCAACAGAAAGGAGGTGAGCTTGTGAATATATCAACTGCTTTTCTGATTTCGCTCGCAGCAAGTGTGGTTGCCTTCTGCATTTGCAAGTGGCTGGAGCGATTTCTAAAGTAGCAACCAGTCCTTTAACTCCGGAGCCGTATCTCCGGAGTTATCTATTCAACGGTTTCTGAGCTCTTCCAGTATTGCGCTTGCCGTCGGAGGACAGCCCATCACGCATCTTTCGGCCCCCTGGCAGCATCGTCCGATTCCGAGGCCTTTCAGGGTTTCCCCCTGGTTTCCCTGCCCTATGTGGATTTCTTCAGGGATTCTTATTCCCTCTTCCTCAGCCTGATAAAGAGCGCGTACGAGAGCTGCGAAGCAGGCGGAACACGCGCTGTCCGCTCTTACGTTCCTTATCAGCCTTTTGACCTTTCCGGAAGGCTGCGGATACTCCGCCGCAAAGGCAGGCTCATTCAG
>Ga0310695_10010201_pt1 | contig 13809 bp, 13 predicted proteins | sample RumenRJG_04DNA_FD_203882 | JGI IMG/M metagenome (GOLD analysis project Ga0310695, IMG submission 203882) | Bovine rumen microbial communities from Lethbridge, Alberta, Canada - RJG_04 (v2) (version 2) | ecosystem: Host-associated > Mammals > Digestive system > Stomach > Rumen | place: Canada... | reverse complement strand
CGAACAGACAGCATCGCAAATCGTAAATAAAGCAGAATCGTCAATAAATAGTAAATCGTAAATCTGCAAATCGTAAATAAAGCAGAATCGTCAATAAACAGTAAATCGTAAATCCGTAAATCGTAAATAAAAAATGGGATTCTTTTCATTTAGACAAGAGATAGCAATGGACCTTGGCACGGCCAACACCATTATCATCAGCGACGACAAGATCGTCATCGACGAACCCTCTGTGGTAGCCCTCGACCGACGCTCGGACAAGATGATCGCCGTGGGCGAGAAAGCCAAGTTGATGTACGAGAAGGAGCATCCGGGCATCCGCACCGTGCGCCCGCTGAAGGACGGCGTGATAGCCGACTTCACGGCCTGCGAGCAGATGATGCGCGGCATGATCAAGATGGTGCACACCCGCAGCCGACTGCTCTCACCGCAGCTGCGCATGGTGATTGGTGTGCCGTCGGGCTCGACGGAAGTGGAGCTGCGCGCCGTGCGCGACTCTGCCGAGCATGCCGACGGTCGCGACGTCTACCTGATATTCGAACCGATGGCTGCCGCTATCGGTATCGGACTGAACGTCGAGGCACCTGAGGGCAACATGATTGTCGACATCGGCGGCGGAACGACGGAGATTGCCGTCATCTCGCTCGGTGGCATCGTGGCAAACAACAGTATCAAGGTGGCAGGCGACGACCTGACGGCCGACATCCAGGAGTATATGAGCCGCCAGCACAACGTGAAGGTGAGCGAGCGTATGGCTGAGCGCATCAAGATAAACGTTGGCTCGGCCCTGACCGACCTGGGCGACGAGGCTCCCGAAGACTATATCGTGCATGGCCCGAACAAGATAACGGCCCTGCCGATGGAGGTGCCGGTGTGCTATCAGGAGATAGCCCACTGTCTGGACCGCACGGTGGCACGCATCGAGGCCGCTGTGCTCAACGCCCTGGAGAACACTCCGCCCGAGCTCTATGCCGACATCGTGAAGAACGGCATCTACCTCACCGGCGGCGGAGCGCTGCTCAGAGGTCTGGCCAAGCGTCTGACGGACAAGATCAAGATTCGCTTCATCGTGGCCGAAGATCCGCTCCACTGTGTGGCAAAGGGTGCCGGCATCGCACTGAAGAACGTCGACAAGTTCTCGTTCCTCATGAGATAAGAATCAGCAAGCCATCGTGCATCTTGCATTAAGCATTAAGCATTGAGCATTAAGCATTAAGCATTGTGAAGAATCTGTTGGCCTTTCTCGCCAAATACCACCACTGGCTCTTGTTCGTGGTGCTGGAGATTGTGAGCCTCGTGCTGCTCTTCCGCTTCAACAGCTATCAGGGCAGCGTGTGGTTCACTACGGCCAATGCCGCCGCAGGGAAGTTCTATGAGGGCTACTCGGAGGTGGAGGCCTTCTTCGGACTGACCAAGCTGAACGAACAGCTGACCCAGCGCAACCTCTACTTAGAGAAGCAGGTGAGCCAGATGGCTGAACAGCTGACCGACCTGACGCGCGACTCTGCCTACCTCCATCAGAACCAGCTGCAGCTGCTCAGCGAGTATAAGCTCATCCCAGCCAAGGTGGTGACCAACTCGCTGCACAAACGCAACAACCTGATCACCCTGGACAAGGGACGCGCCGACGGGGTGCACGAGGATATGGGTGTGGCTTGCGGAAATGGTGTGGTGGGCATCGTCTATATGGCTTCGGAACACTACAGCATCGTCATACCCGTCATCAACACGGAGTCGAACATCAGCGTCACGATCAAGGACAAGGGCTACTTCGGACATGTGACATGGAACGGAGGTGCATCTGATATGGCCTTCGTCGACGATATTCCGCGACACGCGAAGTTCCGACTGGGTGCCGACATCGTCACCAGCGGATTCTCCTCCATCTTTCCCGCCGGCATCAAGGTGGGGAAGATTCTGCACGTCTTCAACTCTACAGACGGTCTGTCGTACCGCATACAGATCAAGCTGAGCACCGACTTCTCGCGGCTGCGCGACGTCTGCATCATCGACGACAGCAAGATGCAGGAGCGCATGCAGCTGATGCGGGCCGCGAAAGACTCGCTCAAAGTGAAGGACGAAGAGTGAAGGAATTAAGCATTCTGCATTATGAATTATGAATTGTTAAAGCGTTTCGGCTCATTCTTCATTTTGTGTCTGGTACAGGCTTTGATTCTGAACCAGATACATCTGTTTGGTGTGGCTACGCCGCTGCTCTTTGTCTACTTCGTCATCACCTTCCGCCGCAACTACCCCAAGTGGGCCATCCTCGTGTGGTGCTTCCTCATGGGCATCTGTGTCGACATCTTCGCCAACACCCCCGGTGTGGCAGCTGGCTCGCTGACACTCGTGGGAGCCATACAGCCCTATCTGCTCGAAGTGTTCACACCGCGCGACAGCGCTGAGGATATGCCTCCCACGATACGCACGATGGGTGTGGCGAAATACGTCTACTACGCTTCGCTCCTCACCCTCATCCTGACGCTCACCTTCTTCGCCCTTGAAGCCTTCAGCTTCTTCAACTGGCAACAATGGCTCTGGTCGACGGGCAGCAGCTTCCTGCTGACCATCGTCCTCGTACTGGCTATCGGCAACCTTTTCGACAGGAAACAATGAAAGGCGACTACGAACTGGACAACCGGAAATATGTGATTGGCGGGGTGGCCATCGTGGTGATCGTAATCTACCTGATCAGGCTGTTCACGTTGCAGATCGTGAGCGACGACTACAAGAAGAACGCCGACAGCAACGCCTTCTTCAAGAAGATAGACTTCCCCGCACGCGGCACCATCAGCGACCGTAAGGGCCGCCTGATGGTGTACAACCAGCATGCCTACGACATCATGGTGATCCTGAACGAGGCGAAAGGCCACCTGGACACACTGGAACTGTGCCAGACACTGGGCATCGAGCGCGAGGAGTTTGACGAGCGGATGGCCAACATCAAGGACAGGAGCAAGAACCCGGGCTTCTCCAACTTCACGCAGCAGCTCTTCATGAGCCAGCTGACGGAGGAGGAGTTCAGCGTGTTCCAAGAGAAGATGTACCGCTTCCCCGGCTTCTATGTACAAAGGCGCAGTCTGCGACAGTATGTCTACCCCTATGCTGCCCACATCCTGGGCGACGTGGCCGAGGTGTCGCCTGCCGATATCGAGCAAGACGACTACTACCAGCCGGGCGACTATATCGGCAAACTGGGCATCGAGCGCTCTTACGAGAAGGAGCTGCGCGGCGAGAAGGGTGTGCAGATCATGCTGCGCGATGCCCACGGACGCATACAGGGAAGCTACCAGAACGGGGCCCTCGACCGCAAGCCTGTGGCTGGCAAGGACCTGACGCTCAGCATCGACGTTGAGCTGCAAGCCCTCGGCGAGCGACTCATGGAAGGGAAGATAGGCAGCATCGTGGCCATCGAGCCCAGCACGGGAGAGGTGCTCTGCATGGTGTCGTCGCCCACCTACGATCCGCGTCTGATGGTGGGCCGACAGCGCGGCAAGATTCACCGCATGCTGCAGAAGAACCCCCGCAAGCCACTCTACAACCGCTCTATCATGGGTATCTATCCACCGGGCTCAACGTTCAAGACCTCGCAGGGAGCCACCTTCCTCACCGAGGGTATCACCAACCCCACGACGACGCTCTATCCCTGCCACCGCGGCTTTGTGTGCGGCGGTATGCGCATGGGCTGTCACGGACATGCCTCACCGCTGCCCCTCATCCCTGCCATCAGCACATCGTGCAACGGCTATTTCGGCTGGGGTCTCTACTATATGCTCAACAACCGCAAGAAGTATAAGACCATCCAGCAGGCGATGAACACGTGGCGCGACTACATGGTGTCGATGGGGTTCGGCTATAAACTCGGCATCGACCTGCCGGGTGAGAAACGCGGCATGATTCCCAACGCCGACTATTACGACAGTCGTCTGGGTCGCTGGAATGCGCTCTCCGTGATCAGTATCTCCATCGGACAGGGCGAGGTGTCGCTCACTCCGCTACAGATAGCCAACCTCGGGGCCACCATCGCCAACCGCGGCTATTACATCACGCCGCATGTGGTGAAGCAGGTGAAGGGCGAACCGCTCAGGAAGGAGTTCCGCGAGAAGCACTACTCGAAGGCTGCCCCCTGGGCCTATGAATATATCGCCAAAGGTATGCGTGCCTCGGTGTTGGGCGGAACGTGTAAGGCACTGAACCGTGGCGACATCATCATCTGCGGCAAGACCGGTACGGCGCAGAACAAAGGGCGCGACCACTCTGCCTTCATGGGCTTTGCTCCGATGGACCATCCGAAGATAGCCGTCGCCGTCTATGTGGAGAATGGTGGCTTCGGTGCGCATTTCGGTGTGCCGATAGGCGGTCTGATCATCGAGCAGTATATCAACGGCAAGCTCTCGCCAGCCTCCGAGCGGCGAGCCAGCGAGTATCAACACCGACATATCGCCTACGGCGACGGGGAACGGTGATTGAGAATTGATAATTGAGAATTGACAATTGATAATTGAGAATTGAGAATTGACAATTGAGAATTGAGAGTTTGGCATGAACGAGAATAAAAAACAACCTGGGATACTGCGGTCGCTCGACTGGCTGACCATCCTTATCTACATCGTCCTCTTGGTGTGCGGATGGTTCAGCGTCTGCGGTGCCAGCTACACCTATGGCGACACCGATCTGCTCAGCCTCGACACGCGCTCAGGGATGCAGGTGGTGTGGATAGGTACGTCGATTGTGTTGGGTTTCGTGCTCATCATGATAGACGACCGTCTGTACGACTATCTGGCCTACGTCATCTACGGTCTGCTCATCCTGCTGCTCATCGCCACCATCTTCAACCCGCACGAGATAAAAGGATCGCGATCGTGGCTCGTCATGGGCCCGCTGCGAATACAGCCCGCAGAGTTTGCGAAGTTTGCAACGGCCCTCGCTATAGCAAAGTTTCTCAGCACCTATGGTGTCACCATCCACAACTGGAAGCACTTCGCCATCGCTTGCGCCATCGTCGTGCTGCCCATGCTCTGCATCGTCCTGCAGAAGGAGACCGGTTCGGCACTCGTCTATGTGTCGTTCTTCCTGATGTTCTACCGCGAGGGAATGACGGGTAGCATCCTGTTCACAGCCGTCGCGATGGTGGTCTACTTCGTTGTCGGCATCCGCTACGAAGAGGTGATGATCTGGTCGACACCCACCTCGCTCGGTAAGTTTGTCGTGCTCGTCCTCGTACAGGTGTTCACCGCAGGCATGGTGTACGTTTTCTGTCACAACCGGAAGATGTGCTGGCAGATCATCGGCATCAGCACCCTGGTGGCGGTAGGGGCGCTGCTCGTCTCGAAGCTGATTGTTCCCTTCGATGTTGTATGGGTGATGCTTTCGCTGGCGGCTGCCACCATCGGATATCTTGTGTTCCAGGGACTCAGTACACGTCTGCGCAACTACTATTTCATCGCGCTCTTCGCCCTTGGGTCGCTCGTCTTCTTCAATGTTGCCGACTATGCCCTTGAGCATCTTCCGAAGCACCAGAAACAGCGCATCCAGCTCATCCTCGGGCTGGTGACCGACGAGAAAGAGGTGCGGCAAGGCATCGGCTATAATGTGCATCAGAGCGAGATAGCCATCGGTTCGGGTGGTCTGTTGGGCAAGGGATTCCTCAACGGCACACAGACGAAGCTGAAGTACGTGCCCGAACAGGACACCGACTTCATCTTCTGTACCGTCGGCGAGGAAGAAGGCTTCCTGGGCTGTGCTTTTGTGTTGCTGATGTTTCTTGCCCTTATTCTTCGGCTCATCCATCTGGCTGAGCGACAACCGTTCAAATTCGGGCGTGTCTATGGCTATTGTGTGCTTTCCATTTTCCTCTTCCATGTCTTCATCAACGTCGGCATGGTAGTGGGACTGACGCCTGTCATCGGCATCCCCCTACCCTTCTTCAGCTATGGCGGCTCGTCGCTGTGGGGTTTCACCATTCTGCTGTTCATCTTCCTCCGCATCGACGCAGGACGCAACCTCATCCGCAGCTGAAACGTTCCTTTGCCGAAACTATCGCTATCAGCTATTGCCGGAAATACTTGAAGGTCAGTTTTTGCGCACTATTTTCAGTCCGACATTGCTGATGCCGGGCAGGATGTCGCGCTTCATGTCGTGACGGATGTCAACGCGGATGCTGTCGCCCCGCCGAAGGTCGATGTCGGGCATGGCAAACGAATATTTATAGTAGCTGATGCCACGTCGGCGAACCAGTGCATCGCTCTCAGTGAGTCGGCAGTGGAGGGTGAGCTTCTTTCTTCGGTTGCCGGGGAACACCTGTTGCACCACCGATAGGCTCAGCGACGTGAAGGGGTACGCCTCGTTGACGCGCAAATCGAGCTGCTGGCTGTAGCGTCCCGGCTCCGCCATCGGGCTGACAACGAACGAGAGGGTGTCGGTCTTCTCCCATCCTGTCTCTGGCGTATTCTCAAAGTGGTGATAGACGGTGGCATTGTCGCATGCCGTAAAGACGGTGATGGCAAATACCATCACCGTTGTTACGACGAGCGAGAAGAGCTTCGTTTTCATCAGCGCGTTTTCCTCCTATAACGATACGGCTTGTTGTGGTGCGTATCTGTTTTTTTCTACTTGTTGTCGGCTGGCTTCGGTCTGGGCTGGCGGGGAGCCTGCGTCTTGGGCTTGCCCTGCTGTCCCGAAGGCTGCTTGGCAGACGGCTGTCGGCCCTGCTGGGGTGCAGAGGGCTGCCGGTCTTGCTGTGGTGCTGAAGGCTGACGGCCCTGTTTACCTTCAGCCTGAGCCTTGGGGCTCTGCGGCTTGCCCGACTTCTTTTTCTTCTTTTTCTTACTGCGGTCAAAGCGCGTGATACTCTCTCCGGCGAGGAGGTCTACGGGACGTTCGGGCTGTCGCTGGGCGTGGTCGTCGAGGAGCGAGAGCGGTTTCTCTCCCGCCTTGTTCATCTCGATAATCTCCCACGCCCTTCTCACCGAGATGGTCTCCATGTTGGCAGGGTTGCCCTTCTCGGTAGTGTACGACACCAGCTGAGCCAGGGCGTCGCTCTTGAAGAAGAAGTAGTCGCTGTCGAGCGTCTGCAGGACGATGTCGCGTGCCGGCAGCTTCTTGTTGGCCTCGATATAGTCGTCCACCTCGTAGTTGAGACAGCACTTCAGCTTGGCACACATGCCGGCGAGCTTCTGCGGGTTGAGCGAGATGTCCTGAAAGCGTGCGGCATTGGTGCTGACGCTGACGAAGTTTTTCATCCATGTAGCGCAGCAGAGCTCCCTGCCGCAGGGTCCTGTTCCGCCGATGCGTCCAGCCTCCTGACGAGCACCAATCTGCTTCATCTCGATGCGCACATGGAAGGTGGCGGCAAGGTCTTTGATGAGCTGGCGGAAGTCTACTCGCTCGTCGGCGATATAATAGAAGATGGCCTTGTTGCCGTCGCCCTGATATTCCACATCGCCTATCTTCATCTGCAGGCCCAGGTTCTTGGCTATCTGCCGGCTCTCTATCATCGTGCCGTGCTCGCGGCTCTTAGCCTCCTTCCATCGGTCGATGTCGTTCTGCCGTGCTATGCGGTAGATGCGTCGGATGTCGTCGCTCGACTTGAGGTTGGCTTTCTTCAGTTGCAGCTTGACGAGCCTTCCTGTGAGCGTCACCACGCCGATGTCGTGTCCGGGATTGGCTTCGACGGCCACGATGTCGCCCTTCTTCAGCTCGAGGTTGTTGACGTTGTGGTAATAGCCCTTTCGGGTGTTCTTAAACTGCACCTCGACGAGGTCGGTGTCGTTGTCGTTTCCCGGCACGTCGGCCAACCAGTCGTAGGTGTTGAGCTGCTTGTCTTGCCTTCCGCAGGCTCTGCGGCAGAGTCCGCGGTCGCAGCCGTTGCAGATGCTGTATTTTAAGTTCTGATAATCCAATGTTATTGACGATTTTACGATTTATATTTACTTTACTATATATAGGCGATTTTTGCTTACTGTCGATTTTCCGAATAGCCCCCCGCTCCTTGCTTCATCACTTGCGCAACAGCAGCATGATGACCTTGAGCGACATGTCGAAGAACTGTATCTTCGGGTTGGCATTCTGCCCGATGTCTCGGTAGACGCGTGCAAAGAGCTCGTCCATCTCGACAACGTTGGCCTCGTTGATGAATCGTGCAAAGTTCTTGGCAAACTCCTCTTCCTCCTGCGTCAGGTAGTTGAGGTCCTTGTTGTGGAAGTTGTACACGAAGTTCTCCCTGACCATTCTCATGAAGTAGAGCAGCATGCGCTTCTGTCGCTCGCGACCATAGGCTGCCACTGCCTCGCTCCAGCGTTTCAGCTCTTTGGCATTGCGCTGGTAGGCTAGCCTCATGAGCATCTTGAACATGTCGAAGAAGAGCCTGTTCTCGTTGCCCGTATCCAGCTCGTCGAGAGCTTTCAGCCAGTTGCCGTTGGCCAGTCGGGCGATGCGCTGCGCCGTGTCGTCGTCGAGTCCGCGCCGCTGGGTGAGAGCCTCTTTCACGGCGTTGTCGTCGATGCGTTTCATAGCGATGCGCTGCGTGCGGCTCAGGATGGTGTCAAGGAGCCTGTCGGGAGCCTCACATACCATGAGGAACACCGTCATTGCCGGCGGTTCTTCTATCAGCTTGAGCAGTTTGTTGGCACATTCCAGATTCATTCGCTCGGGCAGCCAGATGATGCACACCTTGTAGCCGCCCTGGCTCGACTTGAGTGCCATCTTCCTCAACAGACTGTCGCTCTCGCCCACACCCATCAGTGCCTGCTGGTTGGCGGCACCCATGCGTTCGAGCCACTGGTCCATCGTGAAGTAGGGTCCCTCCATAATCATGGCATTCCACTCGCGGGCGAAGTCGTCGCTCTCCATCTTATGGTCGCTGTTGGTGCCGGCAGGGCGGATCACGGGATAAGAGAAGTGCAGGTCGGGATGCTGCCATTTGGCCAGCATAGCCTCGGCATTGCGTCGCTGCGATTCGTCGCGCGTCAGCAGATACGAAGCGAACGCCATCGCCACAGCCATCTTCCCACAACCTTCAGGGCCGGTGAAGAGGAGGGCATGTGGCAGCCGCTGCTCGTCGGTCATCTTCACCAGACGGGCTATCGTCTCTTGCTGTCCTATCACTTCTTTGAAGTCCACTTCCTGATGCTTGTTGCTGAATGTTTGGAAAATCGAGCGCAAAGTTACGAAAAACGTGCGAAATACAAAAGAAATCTCTGATTTTTCTTCTTATTTCATAAATTTTTCTTACCTTTGCCCCCGTATGAAGAAAATATGTCTATTGGCAGTTGCCGCCCTTCTGACGACGGCCTGCCACGAGAGCCTGGAAGACCGGGCAGAGCGTGAGTGCCGTGAGCAGACGGAGAAATACTGCCCCGTGCCTGTATCAGAGTTTGTTGTCTCCGACAGTATGACCTTCGAGCGCGCCACCAAGACGTTCCACTATTACTACTCGCTCCGAGGGGTAGCCGATACGACGGCCATCCCGGAAGCCGAAGCACGCAAGGAGATGCTTGAGGGCCTGCGCAATGCCACCCACCTGAAAGCCTACAAGGACGCAGGGTTCAACTTCAAGTACACTTACTTCTCGACGAAGCATCCTGGGCAGAAGCTCATCGACTTGCTTTTCACTCCGAAAGACTATCAATGACGAGGTGCGTGGTACGAGGTACGAGGTGCAAATTTAAATAACGACAAGACATCATGAGACATATCCTGATAGCAGCTGCGGCAGCCCTGATGACATGTGCCTGCAGCAGTCCCCCGAAACAAAGTGACGATACGAACATCGGCACCAGTACAAAGATAGAGGGCGACTCCACCCTCTACGGTCTGGCCTGCGAGGGATGCACCGACTCTGTCTTGGTGTTCCTCCCTGGCAGCGGCGGCGATCCCGTGACGTACGACATCATCGATGCTACGCTCCACGGGCGCGTCATCGGCAAGCCCAAGACGGGCGACTGGGTGGCCGTCGTCCTCGACAGCAGCAATCCGAAGAAGGGCGACATGGTCATCAATCTCGACGAACTGAAGGGGCAGTGGGTAGAGCTGGTACATCCCACACTGCGCGACCGCTCCTCCAACATCGATGTCAGCGACAGCGAACAAGCCGAACTCGACTCACTCCTACGCGAGCGCATGAAGCCTATCGAGATGGGCTTCGCCCTGAAGCGTCACTATGTGGCACAACCTATCGGCACCTTCCGAGCCATGAGTCGTGGCGACGACGACCCCGTTGTCTTCCCCGTCCCCAAGCGCTATATCGGATGGCATATCTACAACGGCCAGCTGGTCCTGCAGATACGTCCCACGCGCGACGATTCGCTCCACCAACGCCTCAACATCTGCGACACCGCCCAGTTGTTGCTCCTGACGCGCGACTCGCTGCGTCTGCGCTTCAGCGATGGTCCACGGGGCTACTATCGCAAAGCTGATAGTTGAAGAAGCGATGCTCGGCCATCTGCTCATAGCGTGTGCCGGGCCTTCCGTAGTTGGCAAAGGGATGGATGCTGATGCCTCCACGCGGTGTAAAGAAGCCTGTCACCTCGATATATTTCGGGTCCATCAGGCTGATCAGGTCGCGCATGATGGTGTTCACGCAGTCTTCGTGGAAGTCGCCATGGTTGCGGAACGAGAAGAGGTAGAGCTTCAGGCTCTTGCTCTCCACCATCCGCTTGTCGGGTACATACATGATGCGTATCTCTGCAAAGTCGGGCTGACCCGTAATGGGACACAGCGTCGTAAATTCCGGACAGTTGAAGCGCACCCAGTAGTCGTGCTCGGGGTTCAGGTTCTCGAAGGTCTCCAACACCGACGGATCGTAGTCGGTAGCGTAGGGTGTCGGTGCTCCCAAGGCCTGCAGCCCCTCATGTTTTCTGTTTTCTGTGGACATATATTCCTTAGCTATCAATGTTTAAAAGTGCAAAGGTAGCACTTTTCGGGCAAACGGCATTCGTTGTCGCTCATCATTTATCAAAAATTCATCATCACGCCAACCTTTTTTAGAATAATTGGCAAAAAAACATCGTAACCCTCTCATCATGGACAACATCCACCATCTCGACATCTCCGACGAGCAGGCCCTCGACAATGCCGGTCTGCGCGTCACTGCTGTGCGCCTGCTCATCTGGCGTCAGGTGCGCCATGCCTTCCACGATGCCTTCAGTCTGGCCGACCTCGAGGCCGCCCTTCCTACCGTCGACCGTTCTACGCTCTTCCGCACCATCGGCGCACTCACCGACGCCCATCTGCTCCACGAGATCGACGATGGCTCGGGCGCTCAGAAATATTGTGTGTGCCACCACGACGACACACGCCATTGCCGCGGCCATGTTCATCTCACGTGCCTGCACTGCCATCGCACCTTCTGCCTCACCAACGTCGAGATACCCTCTGTCCCCCTCCCACAGGGTTTCCAGCCCGAAGAGACGGAATATGTCGTCAAGGGCATCTGCCAGCAGTGCCGCCACGCATAGCAGCAGTCTCCTGCCTTGCTGCCAGCATCAGAAGTCGAAGCCCAGGTTCAGGTAGAAATACGGCTTCTCCGTATGGTTGCTGTAGCCCACGGTGGCTCCCACCGGTCCGAACATCGTATTGTAATAGTAAGCCAACTGGGCACCTAACAACGTTCTGCGGTCGAACAGGTGCCGCAGCTTATCAGCTTGTTGTGCCCCTGCCAGTCGCAGCAGCACGTAGTTGTTGCTCCCTAAGCGCTGTTGGGCCTGCAGTTGGGCGGCCACAAAGTGAGCGTCGACATACTCGATATTGCCGATACCGGCGAAGGGCATCTGCTGCTCGACATACCGGCCAAATCGGTTTCCGCCAATAGCATTTCTGAACACCGGTGGCAGCACTTGTCCGAAGAGCAGCCGTCCGTAGAACATCGGTTGCAGCGTAAAGCGGCTACTCAGAGAGAAGGCCATCCGCCAGTGGGCGCTCACATCACTCATTCCCTCCTTCCATCCTATGTTGTTCCCCTCGGCATCGCGTTCTCTTAGTCTCGCGAAGTCGTTCGTCAAGTAGGCATACTCAGCATTGAATCTTGCCCCGCGTGTGGGGAAGTACCAGCTGTCCTCACTGTTGTAGCTCAGCCGCGCACGGTAGCTGAAGAAGTGTTCGTTCTCCAGCTGCACCCCGTTCGATGTCTTGGAGCCCAGCGTGCTGCGGTAGTGCATGAAGTCCCACCTGACGCCTATCTGCAGGTTGAAGTGTCTCAGGTCAACGTTGATCGGCGTCAGTTCGCTCTGCAACTGGTTGTACAGCACGTTGTAGGCCCGCTCGCCCTCCATGTAGATGTCTACGTCGTTACGGCAGAACTGTATGCTCAGCGTCGGACGGATGAAGCTTCTGGGGTGGAAGGTCAGGTCGCCACGGGCTATCAGTCGCTTTCCCAACCGCAGCGTCAGCTCCGTGTTCATCGGCGTGGCCGACTTCATCGGGATGTCCAGCCCCACCTGCACAGCGGCATGCTCCTCCGTGTCGTAGCGGAAACCGGCATGCAGCTGCACCGACTTCCGCTGGCCGGCCGTGAGGATGGCACGCACCCCGTCGCCGTCGGGCACCAGGTGGCACTCCGCCGTCTGGTAGAACAGGTCTACGCGCATGGCCGTCGTGAGTTGCTGTTCCAGTTTCGCGTCGATGCTGTCCATCCGGCTCAGGTGGAACTTCTCCCTCATGAAAGCCTCTGCCTGCGGTGTCATGTTCTCAAAGACAAAGCTCGTGACGCGTTGCTTCTCCGTCATCACCTTCGGGCGGAGCGGCTGCAACACGACGGGCCGGAACGAATCGCTCACGCCGATGCGCCTCTTCAGTGCCATAATGTCGTCCCAGTGGCTCCTTGCCAGCTCCTCGCCGCGTCTGATGAGTGTGTCGATGGCTTCCTTCGAGAAACTCGCCGACCCGTAGCCCTTGGTGTCCACCTGCAGGTGGAGGTCTGTCATGGCCAGGTTCTCGTCGTATTTGTTCTTACAGTTCACGTCGATAATCTGACTCAGGATGCTCATCGTGCCACCCATATCCTCGGCCATCTTCGGCTGTCCCTGCACCGTCACACCGATGATGATGTCGGCTCCCATCTCGCGTGCGATGTCCGCCGGATAGTTATTCTTCAGACCTCCGTCAACGAGCACCTTGTCGCCTATTCTCACTGGCGAAAAAGCTGCAGGTATCGCCATCGACGCCCTCATCGCCTGCGGCAGTCGTCCGCTGTGGAAGTCCACCTCGCTGTTGTCGATGATGTTCGTCGCCACACAGGCAAAAGGTATGCGCAGGTCGCGCGTAAAGTCGAGCGAATCAGTATATCCCGTGCAGAGCTGCTGGAACAGTTCCGCCAGGTTTTTACCTTTGATGAATCCCCCCGCCCGCAGGTCACGCTTGCCGATGGTCAGCCCTGTGGTGAAAGCGTACGTATTTTGTTTCCGCTGGTCGGCAAGACTCTGTCGCCGCAGGTCCTCCTTGTCCGTAATCACGTAACTCCAGTCCTGCACCCTCACCATCGAGTCGAGTGCGCAGGCGTTATATCCTATGGCATACAGTCCGCCGATGATGCTGCCCATCGACGTTCCCGTGACGATGTCCACTGGGATGCCAGCCTCCTCCAGCACCTTCAGCACACCGATGTGCGCCATACCTTTCGCCCCACCGCCGCTGAGCACGACACCCACTTTCTTTCTTCCTTCAGCGCCTTTGTCTGTCTGCGCCGCTACGGTACACGTCATGAGTGCCGCCACCACTATCAATAGTATTCTCTTCATATCTTCCGTTGTTTTTTCTTGGCTGCAAATTTACGGATAAATATCGAAACGGCAAAAAATGTATCAAAAAAAAAGC
>Ga0310695_10010200_pt1 | contig 13809 bp, 12 predicted proteins | sample RumenRJG_04DNA_FD_203882 | JGI IMG/M metagenome (GOLD analysis project Ga0310695, IMG submission 203882) | Bovine rumen microbial communities from Lethbridge, Alberta, Canada - RJG_04 (v2) (version 2) | ecosystem: Host-associated > Mammals > Digestive system > Stomach > Rumen | place: Canada... | reverse complement strand
CCGGCAGTCCAAAATGGGGCGTAATTCTCTTTAGTTATTTATAAGGCAGCTGGGGGATTTCAGGCGGAGGAATTTATCTGTAAATCAAGGAAATACGAATCATAAGCACTTAAAAAAGTCAGCCGTTTTCAAAAAAAATCTCGAAAATGGCTGATTTTTTCTTGGATTTCTATGGTGTTTTTGTATCTTTGCACAGCAAAAACAACGGTGTTATGGCATATCAGAATATCATAGGTCGAGAAGAGGAAATCAAGCAGCTTGAACGTTTGTTGAGTACCTCTAAATCGGAGTTCGTGGCAATATATGGCCGTCGGCGCGTGGGCAAGTCATACCTTGTGGAGGAGGTCTATAAGGACAAGATCACGTTCCGTGCCATTGGATCATTCATTAAAGCCAACGATGAAAAGACATACAAGCAAACGCAGCTGGATCATTTCTATGAGAGCTTGTTGGACATTGGGATGGCTGAGGACACGCCACGGCCTACCAACTGGCGGGAGGCGTTCAGGTTGTTAAAGATTCAACTCGAAGGCATTCGCACTAAGCGTCGCGTCATCTTCCTTGACGAGTTGCCGTGGCTTGCTGGTCCCCAGTCCTCTGAGATGATTGCTGAACTGGGCTATTTCTGGAATTCCTGGGCAGACCGTCAACGCAATGTGGTCTTGGTAGTATGCGGATCAGCCACCAGTTGGATGCTTGATAATGTGATTCGGGACTATGGTGGACTTTATGGCCGGCTCACGGGAACCATACGCCTGCTTCCTTTTACGCTGCGTGAATGTGAAGCTTATTTCAAGAATCGTGGTTTCCACCTGTCGCGTTACGAGATAGCTGTAGCCTATATGGCCTTTGGTGGTATTCCATATTATCTTGACCGAATAGATAACGAGAAAAACCTGTCGGAGAATATTGATGATTTCTTCTTCAAGGACGAGAAGAGAATCCACCAGGAGTTCCGTGATGTCTATACGGGACTTTACGCAACGTCTGAGCGATACCTGGATATTGTAAAAGCCCTCGGCTCAAGGTTCTATGGCATGACACGACGAGAGCTGGCCAGTGCTGTTGGGATTGAGCTCGGCGGGACATTCAGCAAGATACTTGACAACCTTCATGAGTCGGGCATTACCCGTGAATACCCACGCTACGGCAAAGAACGTGTTGAGACTGTCTATCAGTTGAAGGACTTCTTCTCGATTTTCTATCTGCACTTCATCCAAGGTAAGGGCACCGATGCCGGAAACTGGCGGACTGTCCAGCGCACCCCCACGTTCTACACCTGGGCAGGGAACACCTTTGAGATGCTGTGCATTGAACACCTGCAGCAGATGAAAGAGAAACTTCGCATAGCGACCATCAACCGAAACTATTGCTGGAAAGGGGCTGCCCCCAGTGGTGAACTATGTCAGATCGACCTCGTGCTGGAGTGGAAGGGTGAACGCACTGACTATCTGTGTGAGATGAAGTTCAGTGAGCATGAATTCACGATTGACAAGCAGTACGAGAAAGAACTGGGCAACAAGATCTATGCTTTCTTGAACAGCAAACAGCACACCAAGACCCACTCCATCCAGTTGGTAATGGTCACGACAAATGGTGTCATCCGAAATGAGCATTCAAAGGATGTCAACCAGCAAATCATTCTTGACGACTTCTTCGTCTGAGTAGCGACCTGCTGGCACTACTTCGGCACAACCTCAAGCAAAGAGGTGTCCTCTGACATACTTTGAAAATCCTCCGACAGTCTCAGACTTGTTTTTCAAAGTCTTAGAGAATCATCCGACTTCTCAGAAACTTTTTCGGATACTTTCAAAGAATCTCACAATACGGGGTTTACCGATGGCTTACGGCTTGAATATGAACAGTGCCCTGATTTATGCACCGTATCACTATAGATGGTTAGTTTCTTCAGCCTTCGCTGTTTTCGTCGATTTCCTGCCAGATCTTTTCGTAGATGGCATCACAGGAGGTGATTGAACTAAGCCTCGACGGTCGGGTCCTGAAACTGTGACATTCAGGACAACGCTGAGGCACACTCAACATAGTGCCGGCATACTCGATATCAGGAGCCTTAAAGTGGTTTCCACACTCGGTACACTTGAATAATATCGTTCCTCGTTGCATATCATGTATTTTCGAGATTATCTAATTCCTCTCTTTAGAGACTTTATCGCATTCTCAGGATCGCGAACTAACCAGTCCAGAGTAATGAAAGCACCTATAGCTTTCATCCCATAGTCTTTCCTCAGTTGAGAAAATGCGTAGCCATGAACCTCAATGTCTGGTTCTTTCCCATTTGCAACCCATCCCTCGAAAGCCTTTTTGATCTTTGGTTGAAAACGATTGATTTTTTCAATTGTCTGTTCAATCATATGACTCGGGTAGCCAAAGTCGATCAAAAGTTGATGTAATTTCTGCTTATCCATATACAAGTTCTCCTTTTCTCATAACACTATCTGCAAAATAGTTTGCATCTTTTTCAATTTCCTGATTTTCGTATGCTTCAAAGTCATCTTGAGGTGAGATATAATTATTGAAGTTATCTTTCCATACATCGATGATGTTTTGCTTGACTGTTACAGAATCCGGGTTTTGAATACATTTATTTTGGAATGCATGCCGTGATTCATGCAGAATCGTATTCATTAACCTCCGGCAATCATTATTCTCAAGAAAACTTGAATTCAATTCCATCTTATTGGTTGCCGGATCATAACCACCCAGACTGTTTTTGGGCATATCTGAAAAATCGAGTTTTGCATCAATGCCCATTTGTTCTTTAACCTCATCATAGAAACTGGATGCAATTTCACATCGTCCTTCAAGTCCCTTCTCGGCGAAATCCATATCCAAACCCTCACCGAAGAAGTTTTGAACGACTTCAATGCATCCTTTCTTCATCTCAACATCGTTGATCACTTCATTACCGGTTGGTGTTTCATTCCACGGTAATTTGAATTCACCGAAGGGGTTGAACGACTGAACCTCAGATGTCATTGCTTTTGCAAATCCCTCTGGGCGTTGACTGATTTCCCAATGCCCAGCATTCAGATATGGACTGTTCGGCTTGAGTTCTATGCCGTGAATTGCAAACTGCTGCATAACCTGCCTTCTGCTCTCAGGATTAGTCATCAGATTATACTGGTTGACACCCATCTGGTGAATATTCATAGTGAGCCGCTCGCCTTTGGGGATGATATTACCTTCCCCCAAATACATTTGATTACGGGCAACAAGTTCAAATATAGCCATAATTATTCTTCAAATTCTAAGATATAACTCTCGTCAACAATAATGTTTGATCCCTTGACAAGTATTGCAACTCCCTGTTCTGACCACTTAGTGTCACATATAATAGCATATGCGCCATTTTGAAAGAATAGAACTTCTTTCGGGATAATAATACTAAAAGGATTGTTAACGCTCACATCTTCGCATTGACTCTTAATGAGCCCTTTTTTATTGTGAACGAAGTCATGTATTTGGCCAATAGTGGAATCACACAAAGGTTTAAGATTTCGCTTGAACTCTTGATAGGCGTTCTCTTGCACTTGAGTTGGCCGCTCGTCCTTTTTGCATGATATTCGTATTCTTAAAGTATAGTCTTGACCTTCCCATAGTGTTAGTTTTTCATATTTTATCCAACCTATGTGGAAAGTCAGATTGCCAAGTATATGATTATATAGATTGCACATAGTTATTGAGTCTTTTTAATTTCAGAAATACCTCCACTGTGAGGAAGCCAATTATGAATATCGCGGGGCACAAGATCCATTGTTTGGCAGTCTGAGCGTTCGTGCCATGTATATTGATTATCCATGCGCCATTCCTTAATCTCTTGTTTTGAACAATTGCGTTCTATTGAAAGCTTTTCATCTGCTTGATCAAAATTGCCGCCAAGACCATAACGGCAATCTGAAAAGTTTTCTATTTCAACAGTTCCTTCTGAAATCTCCGAAAAATTAGGTTCACCATTATTGAATTGAATACCATCAATTCCGTGTTTTTGAAACAATTCTCCAGCCGATTTCCCATCAGGATTAGAGTAATTCCTATTCTCAGGGATATAATCCTTGTCTGGCTTCCACATTGAGTTTCCAACTTCACCACTCCATTCGCCGCCAGTACGAGGAAGAGTTTTTGAATAGCCCTCTACTGATTTGCTCAATTCTCTATCAGAAAGCACGGCTTCATTTTTTGATAATCTCTCAATGGGGGTGAGATCCTTATCAAGATTGTACCCGATATCATTAAAATCTCTTGCTTCTAATGATTTACTTAATGCTTTGTCAGGAAGTATCTGTTCTCCTTCAGCCAACTCAGCGAGTGGGGATAATTCCCCACCCCCGAGTTCAAGTGTTGTTGTGGCTATTTCTAAAATCATAATACACGGTTTTTGATGGATTTGTACCAAGCCGAGAAGATTCGCTTTTGGGTTTCCCCTTTCCGCATACCATAGTCATGCATGAGGCAATGACATGCTGGGAGAATGAGAGGTTGTGGAAGTTCCTTGACCTTAAACTTGATCATTTCAAATAATATGTCTGTCAATGATTCAAAACTCGTCTGTATTTCAACCTCATGGGCAACTTCGCCTCTTAAGCTTAGAATTTCGGTCACAAGCCAAGCTAATTCCTCAAAATGATTATCTGACCACAACTTGAGGCTGTTAGATTGCTTATACTCTTTTATCGCCTTGAAAATTGCAATTTTAGTTACCGTTGCCATTGGCGAGTCACTCAATTTAGTGATGATATCATCAACTTTGGGCTTAGGTGAAATTTCGGCCTTAGTCCTTCCCATCAGTAATAATTTCAGAGTCTCAAGAGCCAATGTTGGGTCATCGTCCAATTGTTGATTGTTATCCGGCTTGTACTCAAAAGGTTTCTCTTTGCCATCATATTTACCAATCTTGCACAAGACAGGTTCTTCCCAGTTGTTTTGGTAAACGACAGCAACTCCTGTGGCAAGCTTTGCAATCTCGTCTACCTGATTATCCTTCATAGCTGAAGCCTTGCCTGCCACCTCGCGGTCGGTAGTCTCGGGTAATCGCATAATAATCTTGGTGTTGGTGTTGCGAATCGCTGAGATATCAACTGCACCTGGCGACTGATCAACAATAACAAAACCCTCGCCGTATGTCCTCATCTCGGCTATGGCATTTGATATCATTTCAACAGATTTGCCAGCAATATTAGCACTATCCATGCTCTGTTCCTGCGATGTTCGTTTGAGGATGTTATGGGCCTCTTCGAGTACGGTAATGTGACGCAGTGGACTATTATGCTTGATGTCACTATTAGCACGATACTCGCTAAGACGCATAACCAGAATACCCATGATTAGCGACTTGGTCTCCTGTGAGCCAATGCGGCTTAAGTCTATGATAACATTGTTGTCAAATAGAACCTTATCGCCAAGTTCATTATGGCAAAAGATCTGTCTGCAGATACCATTATTGAGTGACTTGACTCGTGTTACTAGCGAGCCTTGGTAATTGCTCTTGACTTCTTCAGAATATGCTGAGTTGCTAATAACCAAGATCAGTGAGTTTTGCAAATCAGCAAACGTTGGGAACAGTTCATTAGAGTACTTGTTCACTGATGTATAGAGATCCCACCCACAATCCTCATAGGCATTAAGTATGGCTTCTTTTAACACAGCGGGCATAGCCGCATACATTGGCCAGCAAACATTGAAGATTTCAATCAAACGATCGATATGCTCCAATACGTGAACACCTTTAGGGAAACGGAACGGGTTAATCCTTAATAGGTCTGTCACCATAGGATTTGTACCGTAAACATAGGCAATCTCCCCAAACACATCTTTATATTCACCCTTGGCAGGCTCAACGATCAAGAATTTCAGGTCAGGATTATTCTCTTTGATTTGGTCAAGCAAATAATAAACCGTATTACTCTTGCCACAACCGGTTGATCCAGTAATGAACGTGTGCTGAGTTAGGCTCTTCGTGTCAAGGAATACTTTATTGTCCTCATATTGCATGCCCTGATCAACGATGCATCCAAGTTCAATCCCGCTGCTTACCGATGCACCACTTGTGAGAACAACTTCCCTTCCAAGTGAAACATGTTCGACAACTGGAAATCCTGGTACAGATTTACGGGGCAGGCCAATAAGCATGGCGACCTCCTTACTGCTAAGCATCGACGTAGCCAATAGTTGGGTCTCATTTCCTAATACAGGGCTATTGTACTTGAATGTCGGATGCGTCAATGTGCTAACAGAATCTATAATGTCTGTAAACTGTTTATCATTGTCTTGCCATGTATTCACGGCTGAAAACTCTACACCAGACTGTTCACCCTGCATAATAGAACGGAATATTGCAGCCCCAACCTCTGCATTAGCTCTATCTTGGCCGTACGAGAAGAAGTAGGCTCCAGTAGACCATAATCCAGTACTTTCACAAATTTCTAGTCTTTCCAGTTGTTTTTCAATGCGTTTCTGTATCTCTTGGATATGCTTGTCTTGAAGTGTTATCGTAAAATTCTTGGAAGCACCAATTTGTGATGTTGTCCCGTTTTGTTCAGAGAAACTCTCGGTTTTTCCTTTTGCTTCAGAGTCACTTGAGTTTGTGGTATGAGTATCACTTGAGTTTGTTGTGTCCGACTCATTCTTTGCTACACTATCACTTGTACTTTTGTTTAAAGTCTTGGCGCCAACAACCCCACCGATTGCTGCAACTCCTCCGGCTACCATCATACCAATTCCAAATGGTCCGCCTAGAACGGCGCCCGCCACCATCAATGGCTCTGCAAGTTTCCCAGCCTTGCCCCAGAAATTATCCTTTGATTCACCCTTGGTTTCAGTATGAGTTTCTGTTGTTCCAGAGGTATGACTTTGGCCCTCGGTATGTGCATCACTCATACCTTCGGTATGCGTATGTGTTAGTGAGTTTGATATACCTTTTGTTCGGCTATATGCGTTCGACAAAGACTCATTGGTGGAGTAGGCTAACTGTTTGGTTGCCATCGCTGACATCTCTGAATAAATGGACTCATAACCGGCACGAATTGCAACAATTTCTTCAGGCTGGGTATTAGTCGCCAAGATAATAGCGGTGTACTCTTTACCTTGCATAGCTGCCGCAAATTTCTCAATACCCTGAATGAAATTGTCGTTGGTATATTCACCCTTACTGTTCTTATATGAAGGGATACCGACACAAGAGCTCACACTGACAGCTTTCTGGATTCTCCCTTTCAACAATTCATCATGAAGCTTAGTCGTGGCATTAACCCCTTGAATGGAGAAATCCTGAAGTTCTGCTCCAGGGAATTGGCCTTTTATAGAATCTCTCAGAGCATCAGCAACGGATGAGGCTCCTCTTTCTTCATCATCATTGGCATTCTTGATACCGAGATAAAAATCCGTGTGGTTTTTGTGGCTATCAACAATGAGGAAAATCGATGCGTTGCAATAGGTCATAGCACTGACGACACTGATGAATTTATCAGTAGCGAATTCATCTTTCTCGTACACCATCTTATTGATTTTGAAGATACGGATGTTCTCGTCATCTTCCTCAAGGGGAATAGGAATAACATCTAAATCCTTGAGTTTTGTAAGATAGTGTTTCATCACAATGTCATCAACTAGATTCAATGCCTGTTCTGATTGGACTTGATAGCTCTCAAGTTCCATCTGATGAGCATGGGCCTGTTGTGGTGATTCAACCGGTAACTGTTGAGGAACTGGCTGAGTGGGCAATTGCTCTTCTGCGGGTCGTTCCTCTAACTCAGGCTCCAGAACTTCTTCAGGTTTTGAATTTTGTTTTCCGTTGGCAAGAATCTCCATATTCTTGTCATCATCATATATCGAACTCATTTCTTCAAATCTTTATAGATCAAACAACCACCGACTACAACTCCAGCAACACCAACTGATGCTAATACTGATGCTAGTACTATCTTAGCAGCAGCTGGCGCTATACAGAATCCGAGTGCAGTGATAGCCGCACTGCCTGCTGCAATACCAACATATGCAGGATTGGGTGATTTCGTTTTTTTGCTATCGGCAGTCTCTTGATGAGCATTATAAGTATAACTCAATCTTGGCCTGTCAATTGAACTTGGACGTTCACTGCGAGATGAGGTCGGGATTCTGGGTTTGGGTTCCTCTTTTCTCAACTCTTCCGCTTTGTCTTTTAGGACGTTTTTTGCAACCCTCTCATAATAATCCAGCCTTTCTTTGGAAAAATTATAATTGAGGTCGCTCTTTACCTGTGACAAGTAATCCTCATTCCATGAGGCCTCGTCAGTACTATAGCTGCCGTTGTCGTCACATGCTTCAAATAGATTGGGCAGCCTCGATGCAGCATAATCCAGCATCTCGTGAAAACTATCGCCTCTGGGATCTAACATTAACTCATTAGCGATCATTAGTCGGACTGCTACTATGTCGCCAGCCTCAACTTTATTTCTGAATTTTGTTGTCATAACTTAAAAATTTATGATGTCATTAACTCGTTTCTGTATTCCGTTCATCCACTTGAGATTTGCCTCTTTCTCAGCAATCTCAGAAGCCTTTAATTGGCCTTCTGTTTCCGCTTTTGAAAGTTCATCAAGCTTGCGATCAAGCACCTTGTCAATCTCAGAAATGCCAGATTTAAGAGCAGCAGCCAAACGCTTCATCTCTTTCTCTAAGTGGCTTTCTGCTGATTTATTTACCTCGACAAGATTCTGTTGGATGGGCAATAGATAATCTTCTGAAACAGTCTGCATATCAACGTAATCGGTGAATTTAGACACTTTCTCTTGATAACTGCGGGTCTCCCAATGGTCTCCTTCATTAAACCATGTCCAAGGTAATAGGAGGTATCGTGTGTCCTCTACCCATACTTGTTTTTCTTTCGTTACATAGTAACTCTCATCTACGGTCTCAGTGGCATCGTTAATAATTGAGCTAAGGTCAGCCAACTTACTTGAAACAAGGTTAATCGGATTAAACGAGAATGTGCTGTTGTTAACGCCGATATTCAGTTCTTTCAGATACTGCTTATATTTCTCAATGGTTTGACCAACGAGATTCTTATATGCTGTATCAAGAATTTTGCCGACTTCAACCCTGATTTGAGATGGTAATGCCTCACATTGCCTTCTGATTTCATCCGTTTGTTTGATAGCTGATGATTTCTCAATCTTGCTGCTGCCTTTATGTTTGGCGAGAATTCGGTTGATAATACCCCCCACCTTATGAATATAAGCACGGATTTTTTCTCTGGCTTCAGTCATATCAATATCATCAAGATTAAGTTTCTGAGCCTGCTGTGCTGACTTGATTTTAGCCTTAATCTGGACAATCTGCTTGTCCAACTCTGCCTTTTTGTTCTTATCCTTTCTTATATCTTCCTCGAGTTTGGCTACAGCTGCTAAATCGTCCAATGTCGAGTTAAAGGAATCAACCAAATCACGGACTTTGGTAGCTCTAGCATACTTGTTGACATACATACTGATGGCCTGCTCGATGGAAACGATGCCAGAATAAATCTCTATACGATCTGATTCACTACAATTGGCGAGAATACTGTCAATTCTTTTGTGAACACTTTGGGGCAGATGTGAGTAGTCACAATAATTCTCAAACTGCATCTCAGGGTATTTACTGCTCCTTTTTAAGAAACTGCTTAATGCTACGTGCTCTTCATCTTTTATGCGTTGCTCTAAAGCAGGAAGAGCGGCTGCTGGGAACACGTTAGGATCATATATACCCCTTTCTTTAAGACTTTTAACAACTTCATCAAGTGCTGATCGTATGCAACCAGGGCCATCTTCGTCCTCTCTTGGATCGTTATCATCCATCTTATTAACGACAAATAAGAATCTCTCACGTGATTTCTTACCCCCGCCTTTCATCTGTTCACATACGTAGTCAAGGAGTATTTTATCGTCAGTGGCACCTAATTGGCCGGCATTCATCACATATAATACAAGCGATTTATCTGAATTAGCAATCATTTGGTAGGTCTTTTCTTGGTGGTTCTTGTCCCTTGAGTTATTCGGTCCCGGAGTATCTACCAACACCAGATGCATACCGACAGATTTTACAAAAGGAATATTTCCTCGTAATTCTACCATAGTCACTTTCGGGTCACTGTTTAGCATTTTCATGTCCTTTAATGTGACTTTATCAAACGATTGTAGTTTATGACCATTTTCATCAAATGCAACAGCCGAGAAGTTATCCTGCTCTGTGTCAATGATTCTTACAATTGTAGCTGTTGTAGCTCGCATAGCGGCTGGCATGAGTTTCTTTCCCAATAAGGCATTAATCAATGTGGACTTGCCAGAACTCATTGTAGCGACGACATTGACTTCGAATTGAGCATTTTTTGCCTTTTCAAATGCTTGGAGGATTTTCTTATCCTTTAGTTCTTTTACTGGTCCAGCTTGGATGTCATTAAAAATCTTGGTAATCTCGACCTCAACATCAGCATTATCTGCCTTTTTGTTCAGGTGGCATTCCGCTTTCATCTTGTTTTTAACAGCGTCAAAGGCCATCTCAACGTCTTCAAAATCGGCTTGAGTGCCCGTGAACTCAACTTTAACATATTGATCTCCGTATTCTTTGAGCAGAATACCAGGCAACTGTTCAACCCATTCTTGAAGTCGCTTGTTGCCGACATTCAAGGAACTGTTCTTTTTAGGTTGTTTGCCATCAACCATGATTTCGGTCGTCAGCAAATAAGGATTGTACTTGATTGAAACTTTCTTCATAATTGTAATATGTGATTAATTATTGTTTCTAATTGATGGATGCCCGTAGCATCTAGAGGGTTAGCGGATTTCGTGCCACCACCTAGATTCTGCAAATCATAATAGTCTTTGCCGAATTTCTTCGAAAACTTATCATATTCAACACTATCTTCTTCGTCCAGCATATCTTTCCCCAATTTGAACATTAGTGCCGCCTTTGCTGAAACAGGAATGATCATGGGATTATTAAACTTCATTCGTTTTAAATGAGTCCTAAAATCACCAATCATTTCTTTGATAGAGTCTTCGGAGGGCTTCATTCTATCCAACTGATTGATGGCGAAGATGACGGGCTTTTGTGTATGCGAACGAATAAATTCAAGCAATTGAGCTTCATCTGTAGTGCCCAGATATTGACAGTTGGCTACATATAAGATTGCGTGATAATCATTCGATTTGATAATATCCTCTGTGGTTTTACGATGTTCAGGATGGTCAACATTGTTGTATCCAGGAGTATCTATCAGACATAATGCACTTTCATTAAGTGATGAATTAAAACGCAATGAGGCATGTGTAAAGTTGTCACTGCAAGTCGATTCAATCTTTGGAAGATATGAGAACCGGTTACTATAAGTGAAAATACCGTCTGAATTATATCGATGATTGTATAACTTACAAATTCTGCTGGTGCAAACCGTTGTCTTTGTCTTATTCAATCGATAACCAATCAATGCATTAATCAAAGTGGACTTTCCTGCACTCATATTGGCAACGACAAGAAGTCTTTTATGCGTTTTCACGACCCAATCTTTATTGGCATCTCTGTGATTGATTAAAGCCGCTGGAAGCTTGTCGCAATAGACCTGATCGAGAAAGAATTGATTTACATCAGACAACGATTTCTTTGTGAATAAACCAATCGAATCCTTGAGATAACTCGGCAATTTCCCACGCTGGCCTGAGTCATATTTTTCAGTCAAATAGTAGCAATCAAAGAAAAACTCATATTTTAGCCTGAAAATTCTCCATTTAATACGGAACAGGGAAAGGGCTTTTTTGATTGCTTTCTGGTCAGACTTATATGATGAGCTGTGATTATCGCCCGATATCGAAAAAGCCCACTGCTCAAACAAAAGACGCATAAAACCATCGCCTTTCGCCACATCATAAAGCGCAGCACCTACCCCATCAAGATATTGCGCGATGATGGGTTGAGGTAGAGAACTGACAGGGTGGTTGTCTATTCTATAAATGTACCTCAGACGTTTTTCGACATCCGATTGATTGAGGTTGGATTTACTCATGATTAAGGTTTATAGTATAACAAATGGGATTCAAATTAGGCGGATAGCCTAATCTCAATCACTCCATTCGTGACCACATTCCTCGCATTTATAGGAAATATGCTTTTCCTTAGTAGTTGCCAATGCCATGTCTTCGGCAACAGCAGATTCGTTATAGGTTGATCTTTCACTGTGGCTTTCACTTTTGTGCTTCCGCATTTAACACATTTCATAGTCTCATCATGTTTTGCCACTGGCTCCCTGGGGTGGCGGGGTTTTGTTAATGTTTGGTTTTATCATAGGCATAAAAAAGAAGCGCGGGAGTCTGTACTTGTTACCCGTCCCGCTCTCAGAGGCTCTCGCATTGCCCTTAGTAGTTGAACGAGCAACGCAGAAGCCCACGCCGAATATGCTTCAATGCTACGCCGTTCACACGACGATAGCAAATATACATATCCCACATCGGACATCTACCGTTGCTTCATTCTTGACTACTAATATGAATTTGCGAGATTCCTGAGAGCCAAGCACGAAGCGTCAAGTAAACGCCTTTCCTTATGTCATGTTCCCTGCCATGCACCCACCACCGTCTGTAGTGGACTTCTGCCAAAGAACAACGGCAAATTTAGACATTTTTTTCTAAATCGCCACAATCTGCTGCATTTTTTTGAGAATTGAAGAGAAAAATAATGAATCTGTCACAATCCTACCATATCTTGAACCAATATGAACCATCAGAAGGAGCAAAAAGAAAATGGCCCGAAAGCCATTCTCAATGTTTACCCACATCAATCTCGTGGAAAGCCCAATTGTTGGTCAATAGGTTTTAATTTGGTTAATAATTCGGATGTATTTGGCGTTGGGATATTTCCGTCTCGCCTTGTAGTGAATGTACATCCGGCTTCTGCTCACGCTCTCGATGGTGATTGTCTTGTCATCCACGTTGACCTCATAAGTGTAAATCGTGGGGATAGGCATTTTGGTGGTAGTGTTTCCTGCCCACCATTCAATCAATAATTCTTTAATTGTCTTGGTCATTTTACAAATTGGTTTTTAATGCGTTGTACTGTTGAGGTGGAGGAGCCGGTGAGTTTCGCTGTGTTTCTGATGGAGTAGCCTCGTTTCAGCAGCGATATGACCTCCTTATACTCCTCTTTCTTTTTATCCTCGCTCTTGATGGTCCCGGTTTTGCGTCCGAGTTTCCCACCGTTCATCACATATTGGGCACGTCCGGAGTTAAGCCTGTATTGGATATTACTCCGTTCAATATTGCCCATTTCTGCAAGTACGGTGATGAGAATGGACGCGATGGGATTCACTTCTCCATTGGGTTGTAGCGAGTAGATGCCAAGGTTCTGTATGTAAACTGACACCTTAGCCTCGTGAAGTTGTTCCAGGGATTTCAGCACTTGTAGCGTTGATCTCCCCAAACGACTCAACTCCGATAATAACAAGTAATCAATGTCATTCCCGGTGCAGAAGTCTAAGCACTCGGTCAGGATTTGTCTTTCCTCATTTTTCTTTGCCCCTGATATATGCTCTTCGTAGATTTTCACTATTTCCATATTCTGGGCTTTACAGTGTTTTCTCAGGTCTGTAATTTGCCGTGATGTGTCCTGTCTGTCATTTTCAGAACTCACTCGGGCATAAATCACAGCTCTCTTTGGTTCGTTTGTTTCCATTTTAGTCTTTGATAAAAATGGTTACACAAAAAGGGTGTATTCATTGGCCCTTGCAGACTTTTTTGAATACACCCATTATTTGAATACACTCAGCCGGTCTCATTGGGTTGGTTGGCCGGT
>Ga0310695_10010199_pt1 | contig 13810 bp, 15 predicted proteins | sample RumenRJG_04DNA_FD_203882 | JGI IMG/M metagenome (GOLD analysis project Ga0310695, IMG submission 203882) | Bovine rumen microbial communities from Lethbridge, Alberta, Canada - RJG_04 (v2) (version 2) | ecosystem: Host-associated > Mammals > Digestive system > Stomach > Rumen | place: Canada... | reverse complement strand
AGGGTACAGGCAATATCAGGTCGGCGTAGCGTATCATCTTTTGCAAAGGTACAAATAAGCGAGCGAAACACAAAATAAAAACGATATTCTTTTCATCTAAGAGAATGAATCTTTGAGAAAAAAGTTTTAGTTTCACACAGAATTCTATGTTCAAGAGCGATGAACTTATGTTCACGGTCTATGAACATATGTTTAAGGCCCGTAAACATAAGTTCACGGGCCTTAAACATAAAAAAGAACGAAAGGTAGAGGAAAATAACCAGTATAAAGAAAAAAGCGACCTCACTACACGAGGTAGCGGGTCGCATAAGATATGGGTACGAGGGGGAGTTTAGAAGAAGTAGGCTGCTGATACCTGCCAAGCATTAGCCTTACTTTTACCCGTCAGCACATCCCATGTAGCAGCTGCACCTTTATCCAAATCCACTTCTCCTGTCTTGCCAAGAGGAATGTTGTAGTTAACTGTTATCTGCAAGTGGTTCAGCAAGGTAGCACCCAAACCAACATTGGCACTGATATTAGAACTGCGCAATGTCCAGTCCAATGCACTATTAAAAATTTCCTTGCTTTTATCTCCCAGATTGAAACCAAACTGAGGACCCGCAAAAGCAAACAGATTAGCAACGCTACCCAGGCCCACACCATAACGGATGTTGATGGGCACCTGAAGCGACTGAGACTTCAATGTTTCCTCTTGTCCATTATACTCCATCTTCGACTCGCGCTGGTCGTAAAGGGCTGATGCATCAACGCTAAGACCAGGAACAGGCAAACCAATCTTGACGGTAGGTCCAACAAAGAAGCCCGCCTTATTCTTGATGGCATCTTCAGCAGAACTCTTATTAAAAGACATACTTGTCAAGTTCAAACCACCTTTCAAACCAAACTTCACCTGAGCTTGGGAGGGCAACGACAGAGCCATTGTCGCAAACATGAGCAAAAGTACTTTCTTCATATCCTGATTCTTTTTGATTTCTTTCTGACTGCAAAGATAAGCAATTATTTTGAATTTTGCAACCTTTTGGCTACCTTTTTTTCTTTAGTGTCGCTGACGACGAACGGTGACGCGAGCAGAACCTGATGACGAGGATACACTCTTGCTCCTGGTATTCGACTTGCGAACACGGGCTGTATTGCCTTTGCGAGCCTGCTTAGCAGCAATTTTCAGTTGTTGTGGATCGAGCTTTGCTATGGAGTCGAGCGAATCCTTGCGATGTTTGTCGCCAAAGATATTCTGCTCGAAAGCCAAGAGCTCGGCCTCTATCTTCTTCTGCTCCTGAGCCAAAGCCGAATCGGTAGGACAATACTGTGCCAATGTCCTGCCCAGCATGTTGTTGGTTTTATAAATCTTTCCCTCATAACGGTTCAGCGTGAAATAGTCTTCCATCGACATCGTGGCTGCATTGTTCAGGTTGGAAGTCATCACAGACTGACGACTGAGATATGGCTCCAAGTCAGCATACCTCACCCAGAACAAAGGATATTTGGAAGCCTCTCCACCAAAATCGTCCTCACGCATCATCACAGGACAGAGAGCCAATACCTTACGATGGAAGGTAGAGTTAGCCTGATCGTAATAGGCGCTCTCCTTCAGATAATACAGTTTCACCTCAGCAGAAGGAATGTCGCTGTTGTCCACGCGCAACTTGCCATCTTTTTCTTCGTAGAAGATGTGATAGTTGTCAAGCACAGTCTTCATCTTCACAAGGGCAGAGTCCGTAAACACCTCGTTGCCATCCAGTCGATATTCGTAAACGGGAATATAGCCGTTCAACGCCAGCTTAAAGACGTAGGTAAACAGATTCACCTGCTTGTCGATAGGCTCAACGGGATAATAAAGGCCCGCATTATTGTCGCGATTGAGGTCTATCTCGCGATAGATGTCACGACGCCACACCACATCCTCTGGCATATCGATAGCCGTTGGGAACATCAACTTGGCACGCATACTCATGCCCTGACTCTGCGTCTGAGTCTTCCTCTGCTGTTGTTGCGTTTTCTGCTGTTGCTGGCGACGAGCCTTTGGCTGGGCCTGCGCTTCGCTAACGAATAGTGAATAGTGAATAGTGAATAGTACAACTACCACTCTCATTATCCACAGATATCTGTTCGATTGTCGCATTATATTCTTTTTCATCTTATATATTTTTTCGTTATTCACTTTTCACTCTTCACTTTTCACTCTTCACTTTTCACTAGGGCGAAGCCCGCTATTTCACAATGACCTCCATCGAGGTGTTCAACTTACGGGAAATGCCATCAGGACCTATTGCATTGACACGGGTAATGTAGAAACGCTTGTTGCGTTGCAACTTACGGAAGGTGTCTTTCTGACGAGCAGAGAAGCTGGCCCCTTCGCTGACCATAGGCACCGCATTACCCATATTGTCGAAGAAAACAGTCTCGAAACTCTGCACACGGAAGGCTATGTCGAGAATGCCATCATCGATAGCAGCACCAATACCATCGACAGCCATCAACTGTGCTTTCGACAGTCCACCACCCTTGTAGCGAATAGGACTACCCGATTCGTCCTTCATATTAATATAAGGTGTAGGATCAGGCAGGCGACGAACACGGAAGGTGAACTGCCCCATCTGCTGAGCTCGTCCAGTATTCGTAGAGGTGATGGTAATGGTCACATTCTGTCCTACGGCGGTGGGACGGGCGATATAACGTCCAGGGCCTGTGGGTTGCAGGGTGCCTCCAGTCATCGTGGCCTGTACCTTATTGACAGGAACGCCTGGCACGCTGACACTCAACGGATTGCTGTAACCTGCATAAAGCACATTCATCAGGTCGGCAGAAACCGTTGCAGAGGGATCTACCACCGTATATTTCTGTTCAAAGCTACGCTTCAACAGCTCGCCATTACCATTCTCCACCTGAATGAAACCACTCAGAGTGAAATCACCTGTACGACCTGTAACCGTTTCATAGAGTCCTCCAGGAAGATTGACTTCCTTGCCTCCGATGAAAATCTGGGGCTTCTGCGTGGTATCAACAGCAGCCATTACGATACGGGCTGAGAACTTATCGCCACGAACTATCGTCTGCGAATTAGGAATGACAAAGGCATCGAGGGCGTTGACGCGGATGTCCTTCACGTCGATGTTGGAAACCAAGGTATGAAGTACCTCGCCTTCTGCATAGCGAACATCGCTTTGCAACTTGCTCAGCAGGGTAACAGCGGCTGCTGCAGGCATTGATTCGAACATATACTCTTGCCAATTCTTACCCATTGTCTGCGCATTGGAAGGGATATCGGTAGAAAGGTTCGAAGCAATCATCTTCTTCTGATGATAGCCTGTAACCATACTGAGCATCTGGGTACGATAGTTGATAATAGCATCATACAACTCCTTGCCTCGTCCACGATTGGGAGAAAGCATCACCTGATTGGCAGCCTCAAGGTCTTCCTTGTTGCGGATGTTCTGTACGTCGCCATCAGAGCCATCAGCTTCTTGTACAATAGCCAGTTTCAACTCATCAGCCAGATTATAGAGGGCGTCGCTCATCTGCTTCACCTTCTGCGACTTGTCGTACCATTGTTTTACCTTCTGGGGGTTCTTCTTCATCTGTACAGCAAAGTCGTCGTAGATGACCTGGTTCTCCAGACTGGCATTCTGCGTGGTGCGCTTCAGGCTTTCCTCCACAATGGAGAAGCCGTTGAGCACCTCAGTAGAGACGTTCAATGCCAACATTGCCATCAAGACGACGTACATCAAGTTAATCATCTTCTGGCGCGGAGAAACGGGTCTTTTCTTGATTGCCATTTTACTGCCCCCCTGCAACTCTCACCTGCATGGCTTCAATCATGCGGGCATAGATCTTGTTCAACTCCACAATCTGTTCTGCCATATGACGTGTCTGGGCATTAATCTCATCGATGGTGCTGATTTGTGATGAGGCACTCTTCAACTGCATCTCATAGACACGACTGATGCCTGTCAGCGTGCGGTTCAGATTATCCATTTCCTCTGAGTCACGGGTCAGACGCTTGCTCTGCTCAGAAACCTGAGTGAGCATCTCCGTCAGGCGGTTCAGCTCCTCAATATAATTAGAAGTTGCATCTTTCAGTTCCTCAACCATTGGTTGCTCTATAGGCTGCTGCACGGGTTGCACAGGCTGGGAGGCGATGACAGCACCTCCGCCACCAATGTTGACAGAACCACCCTCCCAACGGGAAGCCTCCTCACCATTGCCAACAACAGAGCCAACAGCAGGACCGCCACCACCATTGATAATGACAGTACCACCACCTACAACGCCACCAGCAACGCCACTACCTGCAACAGCAGAAGCAGTAAGCTCATCTCCAGGATGAACTTCCAGTTCCATACCGTCAGTCGTCTTGTCGAACGGACGGTCGAAGGCAGCAATAAAGAACACGAACACCTCAGTACCCATTCCTAAGAACAGGAAGAAGTTGGCTCCTGGCAAGTGGGTGAGCTTAAACAGCGTACCCAGGATAACGATAGAGGCACCCCATGAATATGCATAGTTCAGAAAGGTCTGACCAGGCACACTATCCATCCACTTCTGCAAGCGGTAGATAAAATTCAATTTACTGTATGTTGTCATTGTGATTTACAATTTGACGATTTACCATTTACTATTTCTTCTTGCTCTTCTTCAGCTTTACCTTGTCGCTGGTGGTATTAGCCAGACTGCGCACACAGCGGAATCCGATGTAGGAGCGAGGCTGATTCTGGTATTCGTAAGAGCGCCATGCTGAACGGATATAGCTCTCTGGATCTTTCCACGAACCCCCACGAACACTCTTCTTCTTCAGACGATAAGGATCTTCACGAGCGGCATTGTACTTCAGCTGTGGATTGATGTCGTTCATTGCTTCTACACCTGCCTCGGTATAAATGGTACTGCACCATTCGGCAGCATTACCGGCCATATCGTAAAGTCCATTGGAATTGGCAGCATAGATGCCCACCTTGCTGGTAATCAGATTGCCGTCCTTGGTATAGTTACCATTGTCGGGCTTGAAGTTGGCAAAGAAGCATCCATTGCCGGACATCACGTCCCGATTTTCCCAAGGAAACTCATTCTGTTCCTTGCCACGAGCAGCGAATTCCCATTCTGCTTCGGTCGGCAGACGATAGCGCTGAACGAAACGGGCTGCAGGACCTAAGCCTCGTAACAGATATTCCGTACGCCAAGCACAGAAAGCATTGGCCTGTTCCCAGGTGACGCCCACCACTGGATAGTCGTTATAGGCTGCATTATTGAAATAATAACGCATATAGGATTCGTTATCCGCATTGGGGAAATCGTTCACCCAGCAGGTGGTATCGGGATAGATGTTTACAATATAGGTGTTGAGGAAATCCCAAGGACCTGTATACTGACGGTTGATAGTCTCACGGACTATCTGACCTTCATCGTTGATATAGGCTGTATCCTTGGAAATCCATATCTGCTCGTTAGGATTCGGACGGATATCTGTGTTCAACACACGTTCCTCATGACTCTCACGATACTTGCGCTTGGCGGCCTCAGTATAATCGAAAATCTCATAACGATAGTTCATCTGACGCCAGTCGAGCATCTTCTCACCAGTAACTGGGTTTGTTACATACAGGCTTTCAAAGGCACGTTGCTCGTCTTCGTTGGGCTTGCGTGGCAATGCCTTCTTCCAGTTCAGATGAGGCTTTACTGGGTCGCCATTCTTGTCTTCTTCTATCTTATAGCTTTCATCACCACCATAGGTGGGGTCTGCCAAGCGTTCACGAAGAATAGAATCGCGGACATAGTTGACAAACTGGCGATACATCGAGTTGGTTACCTCATACTCATCCATCCAGAATCCCTCTATGGAGATGTCCTTCACAGGTGTCAGTTTACCCCACAGGGAATCTTGCTTATCAATACCCATTTTCAGATGCCCTCGTTTGATAAGGGTCATACCATAAGGAGTGGGCTCACTGAAAGCTCGTCCACTAACACCCGTTACTTCACCACCTGCTGACGATGTCATCTTACTGCCAAAGCAGGCTGTCAGCAAAAGCGTAGCCAAGAAACAGAGCACTATGTTTACAACTTTGTTCATATACCTTATTATATTATTATAGTATTCTCACACTTTGATGACGGTTACGTCCTTTCTTGTAAAGGTCCAGCTCGGTCTGATACCCCACGAAAATTTCGTGACTGCCATTTCCTATTTTTAGCGTCGAGGTATACACCTCGTAACTATATCCCAATGTGATGCCGTGGAAAAGACCACCGACAAGTGCTGTAACCGAATTCGTAGGGCTGTAAGCCAGACCTGCATAAAGCATTTTCTTGTCGTGAGTATATTTCACACGGGTTGTCACATTCACCCTGTAAGTAGTCCCATCAGTATGGGCTAACACAGAGGGGTGTATTGTAAAGAACGGATTTCTTAGTTTAATATTGTATCCACCCGTTAAATAATACGTTCGACTGATGTCCAAAATAGAACGATCGCCTAATTCAATAGAGGGAGCCGTGGCACGTAAAACAGAGAAACCCGCATACCAATTGCGATGAGTATAATATAGACCTGCCGAAACGTCAAGGGCTGTTCCTGTAGCATCAGAACGGGTAAAGGCAGGGTCGTCAGGGTCTTCCAAATCAAGCTCGCTTCCCTTAAATTTCTCGCTGAGCAATCCCACCTGCAAACCAATGCTTAACATGCCTCCAAACATTCTATGCTTATAGGCATATTGGAGGGCCAGTCGCTGATGGTTGAACAATCCTATCTGGTCGTTCATCAGTTGTGCACCCACTCCATGATAGGCATTCATGAAAAGCAAAGGCATATCAGCTCCCACATACATTGTTCGTGGTGCATGTTCAAAACCTGTCAGCGTCATGGCAAAGGCTCCCGTGACATTAATTTTTGACTCCTTGCCTGCAGCTGCAGGATTAAAAGAAGGCTCCATCGCCCAATAATGAGAGAACGATGGCTCTTGCTGTGCAGATACAGTAAGCGCTGACAGCAAAAACAATAATAATATGACCTGTTTACGTTTTAACACGTTATTAATAACGTAAACCCTATTGGTTTTATTGCATTAAGAAAGCCACTCCTTATTCTGAAGCGGCTTTCTTAAACACCCTTAATACTCATCCTCATTGAAATTTAAAGCACACACTGAGTTCCTGCGAGTTACGGTGCTCTATGCCATTGTTGCGCCACTAATTTTGACATAGAATTAAAGTTTATGCCAAGAGTTTCTTCACAATCTCAGAGATGACGCGGCCATCAGCCTTTCCAGCCAACTGCTTGCTGGCTGTGCCCATTACCTTTCCCATCTCCTTCATACTTGTGGCTCCAACCTCAGCAATAATCTTCTTCACCTCTGCCTCAATCTCCTCTTGGGAAAGTTGTTTCGGCAGGTAACTCTCAAGTACCTCCACCTGTGCCAACTCAGCATCAGCCAAATCCTGACGTCCTGCTTGTGTGTAGGTCGTCGCCGTCTCTTTGCCCTGCTTTGCAAGTTTTGAGATAATCTTCAATGCATCAGCATCAGCCAATGTGTCGTTGGCTCCAGGAGCAGTCTTTGCCTCAAGGAACACTTTCTTAATGTTGCGGAGCGTCTCCAGGCGCACCTTGTCGCGAGCCTTCATTGCGGACTTGATGTCCTCGCTAATCTGATCGAATAAAGTCATAATGCTATTATTTTAACCTTAACATGATGCAAAGATACAGTTTTTTTTCTTAAAATCCCTTTTTACGTAAAGTCTTAGATTTTTTTAGCGATTGCATACGCACGAACCTTAATATAAAATGTAGTAGAATCCGAATTTAATTTCTTTATTTTCGCCATATATATTAAAAGCACATGTTATTTGAACAAATCTTCAAGCGTGATTTGAACTTGTACGCGTCCACTATAATTTCCTGGCTTAATGCCAAAACTGGTAATCATTGTCAGCATCAGAGACTTCCGCGTGTTGGTCTGTCTAAGAAATATTTCCAATTTGTTATCCAAATCCTCTGCTTCAGACTTTGTGATTTCGTAATCCGAGCGTGAAAATTTCATCTCGCAGATATTGACAGTCTGATCAGCGCGATCGATAATCAAGTCAATTTGTGCCCCCTTATGACTATCATCACCTTTACTGCTCCAACAACAAGCCCGGCTCTGAATGCCAGAGATGCCAAGTGCCTGTTTAATCTGTCGGATATGATTTAAGCATAAAATTTCGAAAGCATAACCGCTCCAGGCGCGATACTTCCCGCTATTAAGGGAATTCGTCCAAAAGGTTTCATCCTGATATTTGTTTTCTTTGATATAATGAAAGTGAAACTGCGTAAATGCATCCGTCAGCTGGAAAAGGATATCACGCTTGGTTTCACCGAAGGGGATGTAGCTACGGATGAAGCCACACTTCTCAAGTTCTTCCAGTGTCTTGGTAAACTTCTTGTTGTTGTTTAATCTGCTTTGCTCAATGATTTGCTTGCGGGAAAGTCCTTTACCTTTTTTTGCCAACACAGTGACGATAGTAATATGATCGCCTGCCTTTTTGAAAAGAGAACGGTACAGGTTTTCAAACTCGTTTGTTAGTTCACCGCTTGCAGCGAAAAACAGTCGGTCAATATTTTGGGCGACGCTCTCCTTAGGATTCATCAGCGAATAGTAATAGGCAACACCGCCCATCACCATATAACACTCAGCTATTTCCTTCTCGCGATATCCGAATCCGTAGGCCTTGAAATAGCGACGGCTTTCTTCCAACGTGAATGGAGCGATATAGATTTGGTGAGTTCTCCGATTATGTAGTCCCCCTCTATTATTGATGATATTATCTATCATCCACGAGGTGGCAGAACCGCAAACAATCAACTTAATATCGCTACGTCCGTCAGCCCATCCATTCCAAAATCGTTCAAGAGCAGCAATGAATTTCGAGCGAGTTGTATCCATCCAAGGCAGTTCGTCGATGAAAACAATTTTCCTCCCTTCAGTCAAACTTTCAAGAAAACTCTGAAGTTGATAGAATGCTTCTATCCATGACTTAGGGTGCGTAGCAGATGGCCAAACTCGGAGCAGAGAAAAATAAAAGTTTGACAGCTGGTCGCCCATGTCGGCATTCTCCATACCTGTCATCGAGAAGCAAGCTTGGTTTCCTAGAACTTGACGAATGAGGTATGTCTTTCCCACGCGTCGCCTACCATATACGGCAACAAACTCTGACTTGTCCGTATTCAGATATTCTCGCAAAAGCCTTACTTCCTGCTCTCGGCCTATCAATGTCTGCTTCATATTAGAATCACTTCTTTACTGAAATCTGCTGCAAAGGTAGCAAAAAGAATCTATTTCAGCAAATATAAAGGATGAAAATTGCTCAAATGAAATAAAAAGAAAACGTTTCAGCAACTTTCGTTACATAAAACACCTGCGAGACAAACAAATAGCCTTTGTTTATCTCGCTGATATTTAATTAGATAGATAAAAACCTATTACTTAATACTCATCCTCGTTGAAATGTAGCGACGTTGTTGAGAACCAAGCAGTTGTACTAACCACTTCATTTATTGATCGTTTTATTTGGACTAAATAGTCTGTAAAAGGCAATTCCATATTCATACGAGGTTACTTATTATTTATGCCGCAAAAGTACATATTATCTATCTATCAAATCTCCAAGAAAACTTATCAAAATATACTTCTTCGTCATAAAAGATGATACTCATCTTCTTTTCTCTTTATTAAACCATTAGTCATTCAATATCTTTATAGCCTTCGCAGCGTCCCATTCAGTAATGCCTATCAGAGTATCTGTCAGAACAACATGGTCTTCCTGTTCTGGTAACATGTCATCAAAATCATCAATGATGACATAGTTTGAGACTTTACCTTCATGTCTTGACAACCACTCTTTAATTTCATTCCCTCTACATACTCCTAACTGGAATTCTTCAAGATTTGCATTTAAGAGAATCTCATCACTAACAGTATTAGGAGTTATATCAAGAATATGCCCAGGAAGGTTCCGCATTTTCCACATTTCCCTTAATTTAGGGACTCCATAGAATTTCCAAGAAGAGGAAATCACAATATCTGCACCTGTCTCGTCAATAATATGAGTAAGATTTGCTACAGCTACAGGGTCAAAGGCATAGCCATACTCGTCCTTTGGAGTGTCTTTAGTCATTTTACTATGCCACTCCTTAGTGTTTATTACACCATCTATATCTAAAAATATTACTTTAATCATTCAATTGATGTTTAATTATGTGTATCAACAGTCATTAAGTCAATAAACATTTTCACTCTCGCAAAGTACTCGCGAATCGTTGTCAGATACGCAAGTCTTGACTTGGGGTCTTTAGCTATATATGCCTGAATGTTCTCCACGTCTAATCCCAGATGCTCCGCTTGATAAATGGCCCGCTCATCATGGAACTTCTGCGAGATGATGGTGAAACTCTTAAGGCCATATACCTTGTTGGCATTGATAATAGAGCATATCGTCCTGTAGCCCTTGCCGTCCAGAAAGATTGCACTCGCTGGCACACCACGTGCCACCAACGAATCCCTCATACACTCAGTCTCATTGACACCATCCAGACTATGATCATCACCACTAATCAATATCTTCTCAATCTTCCCTGACTTATACAACTGCTCTGCCGCATCAATGCGATATACGAAAAAGTAGTTCGTAATACGTCCTATCCTCGCTTGCGGAGTTGTTCCCAACAACAGCCCCACCTTATTGTATTTAATGCTGTCGATATCAGAGAACACCTTTCCCTCAGCATTGTTCACCACAATCTGATTGCATATCAGCATCAATGCAAGACATACAACACCCACAACACCAATAGTCCACGCACATATTTTGATTACCTTCTTTTTCATACTTAATTCCCTTTTCTGAGATTTATCAGAATACAACCAATCATAAAACTCATCAACTTCGTTCTCTGAACCAAAATCAATAATTGCGATATGATATTTTATCAAAAAACGAACTATCTTTTTATAGATTATGTCTATCATCTTTTTTATTTTTTATTCGTTTTCGATAACTTCCCCAATCATATTTACAATCATTGCAATGATATTTTTGGGGATTTGGTGGTAGGATACATCCGTAGAAATAAGATTTCTTATCCTTAACAAGAATTTTTCTCCTTTTTGCAGGATACCCATACACTATTTTTGTAACATTTCTGCTTTGACAGTTAGGACAAAAGTCTCCGCGTGAATTATCAAGTTCAAGTGGTGTTTCTGAAATCGAGTATAAACTTTTGTGTCTCTTAATAAACCATGAATTCTCTAAGTAAATAGCCCCAATTATTAAAAATAAAATAAGTATAAGCCACTTCGCGTTCATTAAGGTGTTTATTACTAATGGGTTCCTCAAATCGCCTTGATCTGTTTTCCCTGGAAGGAAAATCAAAAAGAACGCATAAAAGGGGATTAGAACTCTCCATCCCGATTCTTGTCTATCGTGACATCTTCTAATAGTCTGTACTATCCCAAATAATGTGAGAAGGATAGAAATGATAGATCCTAACTCAGAAAAGCCTTCATCAATAGTTGTAAAAATGCAAATCAAAGGGCATAAATATATACCTCCTAATGAAGTAAATAGATCCAATAATAATTCTCCCCAAGTTATACTCATAATTGGATGGCAGACGAGACATCTATTATAGTTACAAAACCAATCAATATAAAAGAAGCCTACCGTCAATATCAATAATGACAAAAAATAATTAAAACGGCCTGTTCTTCCATTGAAATATTCAATCACCTTTTTCATATATTCATTTAAATTTAGGATACCAGTTTGTATTTTCACAATGTTTTTCCCATACTATATCAAAACCAGGATAATTCAGCAATACATTATCAGAAACATTATCTGGCAATACACACTCAGCTTCCTCATGCCCACACATTCCTAAAGCATGATTTTGATTCTTTAGTTGAAGGAGCTTGGTTCGCTTAACCATATTTGTACAATTGTCATAATACCTCTTGATGTCTGAAGGCATGTTTACTGATAACACACCTCTATAATACATCCATTCATTCCAAAACTTCTCTTCCTTTCGAAGAGATTCTTGATAGTTAGCCTTGTTTTCCAAATAATCATCCTTACCAATAGTCTTTATATATGCAGAATACGCATCATTTATCATTTCCTGTGTGAATATAGTCTTGCTAAACCACACTCTCTTCCCTTTTAGATGAAGCAAGAGCTTTTTAAACGATGTCTCACGAAGAAGTACACTCTGTCTAAGTACATCATCAACATACATCGAAGTTGAACTGCCATGATCTTCACAGTCAGCAACATCTCGGACAGCCTTCTGATAATTAAGCCAGATGGTCTTTTCCTTTAGAAGTTCGTTCTTATATTCTGGTAGCACGGTAATTAGTTCCTGAAAGCTTTTCTCTATGGAATTATTATAATTAAGGTACCAATTTCCATGAATCTCATTCAATTCTGCTTGGTCACGATACTCTATTTCGTCACATTCAGATTCCATAGAATCTCCCGCCTCGCAGGTACAATGAGGAACGGTATCAAGTAATATCTTTACTTTTTCCAAATCGGATAAGCTATCCCACACTTCTTCCCAAACAGTACCGCTCATAGAATATTGATGGAGTAATATGTCCAGGATATGCTCAGGTGCATGTCTTTTAAGATATTCCTCCTCTATTGTTTCATTGCTGTATAAGGACAAATCTTCCTGCACTACTAACGAGTCAACCCCAGAAGTGTCCTTAGAATCCGTAAAATGAAATTCCTCATCCATTCCTACTAAAAAAAAGAGGAATGCAAATGTAAATACAATGCCATTAAATATCCCGATTAAGTACGAATTCCTAATTTCTTTCTTCATCTTAATCTTTATTTTTACAAACCGTATCTACAACAACGTCTTGATTTTTATCTTATTATGGCAATGGAACATCTTTTGGAATACTACGTATCTGCTCAATTCCTCTTTGCAGCTCTTCCTCATCAGCATTCCTAAACCATTTTACTGCTTTATCGTATATTTCCAGTTTGGTTCGCATAATCCTGATAGAGTCCTCTAGCTTAGCTATTCTCTGGTCTCGCTTAGCCAACTCAACACCGTATTCATCTTGAGTGTATCCCCTTTTGAAGAGTTTTCCCCATGATACACCTAATATCAATACAACTGCCATTACGATAATGGCTACTAACATTATCTTTTTCATAACTCATAACACAATAGGGCCGATGTGCACTTATTCTTCATCTATTAATCCTTGTAAACCTGTCCGTTTGAAACTTGCAAGGATTTTTCTAATAATCCCCATTTTCTTCCGTTTCTGTTCTCTTTCTTCCTCCTCCTGAAGTAATACCCTCATTTCTTCTTCAGCATCACTTAAATTAGAATAAGGGAATCTGATATCACCCATCAAAGGTTCCTCTTGTTCGTGTATGATATGTTCAATTTCACTCAATTCCTTTCTAGACATTAAAGGGTTATTGGCGCCTCTAAAAGGATCAGATGGTGTGGTAGAATGTCCTGTATCTTCATTAGTGGCATTCATCAGGCTTCCTTTCAGATTATCTCCTTCATCCATTGACTTTATTTGCATTGACTGAATAGCGTCAATGCCAATGTGATCTGTTTCAATAATTGCACCCTTAGCCTCTTTTTCTTTGAGTTTTTCCATAAGTTCTGCCGCCTCTTTCTCACAGAAAGGACAAGTACCAGTACACTCGCCCTCATATGTACATTCTCTAGGCTCATAGGGTATACCATTGGCTTCAGCCATTCTTTTTCTTATTCCCTTAAGGAATTCACATTTATCTTTAC
>Ga0310695_10010198_pt1 | contig 13810 bp, 11 predicted proteins | sample RumenRJG_04DNA_FD_203882 | JGI IMG/M metagenome (GOLD analysis project Ga0310695, IMG submission 203882) | Bovine rumen microbial communities from Lethbridge, Alberta, Canada - RJG_04 (v2) (version 2) | ecosystem: Host-associated > Mammals > Digestive system > Stomach > Rumen | place: Canada... | reverse complement strand
AGATCACCTTCCGTGTGATGAAGATTACCGACATCCGCGACTTCACGCTTGCCGCCAGTCCGGCCTATCCTCAGACCGATGTGGATGCCCGGGAAATCTTTCACGAAGTGAAAGATGACGAAGTACGAAGGACGAATGACGAAGGACGAAGGGACGATGACCATGAGCGGGAGTTGGAGATTCGTCGTGAGATTAAGGAACTACGCGAGAAGGCTGCTGCCATCTTGCGTTCAAAATAACATTTTGTTTAACCATCAATTTTTCAAGAAATGAAGAAAGAAAAGTTTGATTTCAAGGCAGCCTTCGAGCGTGAATCAGAAATCAAGGCTCGCCTCGGTGAGATTGCTAATGCAATGGAAACCGAAAAGCGTGAATCGACCGATGCTGAAAAGGCAGAGGTAAAGGAGTTGATGCGTGAGTTCGACATCCTTGAGATGAAGATCAACGCCAACAAGGCAACTGCCACCATGCGCAGCCTGGAAGAGGCAGAGGACATCAACGCCCAGATGCGTGAGGCTCTGAATCAGGGCAAGCGTTTCGAGCTCATCATTGAGCGCGATGCTGAGACCACAGCTAACATGTTTGTGAACGGTACCACCGGTATCAACAGCATCAAGCTGACGACAGAGGCTATCGTGAAGGCCCTCTATCCCAAGACCCTTCACCAGGTGCTTGGCATTCCATTCCGCACAGGCTTGGAGGGCGACTACCAATGGCCCGTCATCGAGACCGTTCAGGCTACCCTCGTAGGTGAAGGCGTTCCCCTTGGCGATGCTAACATCCCCATCGGTTTGCTCCGTGCGAACCCCAGACGCATTGGTATCACCGTACCTGTGACTTCCCAGGCCATCAACAAGTCGGCTGGTCTGATTCAGACCGTCGTGCTTGAGAGTGCTCCTGAGGCTATCGCCCAGATGATGAACAAGATTATCTTCCAGCCCACAGCTGTAAGTCAGTCTATTGCCATCAGCGGTCCTTTCGTCTCTCCGAAGAGCGGTCACGCCACGACCTACGTGCACAGTGGAACTCCCACCTATCTCGACCTGATGAACCTCGCAGGCATCGTTGCCGGTGAGAACGTCATCTTCGACGGCACAGAGGCCTACGTGATGAACGCAGCCATGTTCTACACCCTGAAGGCCACTCCACGTGCTGCCGGTCAGATGGGCTTCATCATCGACGACAACAACCGCATCGGCGGTATTCCAGTGTTCATCTGCCCCTGGATCGGTGCAGGCAACATCGGCTTCGGTATTTGGAAGTACTGTCCTTCTGCTCTGTTCGGCAACTTCCGTCTGGTTGTTGACCCATACAGCGAGGCTACGAAGGATCAGGTTCGCTTCACCCTCAACGTTGACTTCGACTGCACCGTTCTCCGCAAGGAGGCATTCGCTTTCCTCAGTGAGGCTGCGTCCTAAACGAAGGACGAAGGACGAAAGACGAAAGACGAAAAACGAAGGACGAAGGACGAAGGACGAAGGACGTTTAATCTCGTGAACTGAAATGGCATACGTAAGTCTGGCAATCTTCAAGAAGCAGGTCCATGCAGAGGACTTCACGGAGGATGACGAGTATTTGCAGACCCTCCTGGATGCAGCTGAGTCTCATATCATCCGCAGTACGAACCGTACTGAGGCAGAGCTCAAGGCTATGTCAGATGAGGCCAATACCCTCCCTCGTGAGCTCCGCATGGCCACGCTGATGCTTGGAGGCCACTGGTATAATCAACGCGAAGCAGTGAGCGGCACACAATATCATGATGTGCCGCGCACGCTCGACGCGTTGGTGAAGCCATTCCGGAAGCTGGTGAGTACTGGGGAAGAGAGCTCGGAGAGTTCTGAGAGTTCTGAGAATTATGAGAGTTCTGAGAATTATGAGAGTTCTGAGAATTATGAGAGTTCTGAGAGTTCTGAGAACCAGGAACTAGACGGCTGATATTAATTGAGAACTGAGATGATAGCAGGAAGGTTGAATGAACGGGTTACGCTTTACGCGCCTACCACCTTGACGGATGAGTACGGCCACGTGAAGAAGACCTACACCGAAGAACAGTCGGTAGCTGCCGAGGTGCGCTGGAAGACGGGTACCACCGTTGACGACACGCCTGAGATTGTGGCCACCACGCGTATAGAGGTGCTTATCCGCGATGCCATCACTGTCGAGCGCGAGTGGCGTCTGGGTTACCAGAACGACACCTATCACATCGATGCTGTTGAGCATAACCGGAGAAAGGGATTCAAGCGGCTTTTCTGTGACCGAGTTAACGACTGAGGATAATGGGAGCATTTGCAGAGCAACTGAAGGCCGCACAAGGCAGAGGCAGCACGAATGACGTGATTGTCGATGACAAGAAGCTGCAGAGCCTGCTGTTGAAGCTCAACAGTAAGGAAGTGGACACGGCAACCCGCCGCGCCCTCCTGAAAGGAGCCCGCATTCTCCAGAAATCGACACGCAAGGAGCTGAGGACGAAGGTGAAGGGAACCAACAAGCGCAAGTTCCCGACCTGGAAGACGATGCAGAGCGGCGTGAAGGTTTCCTCAGCCCATGACGACATCAAGGTTCACATCATGGGCGAATTCAGGCTCAGGCTTTTCGAACTAGGCACGCAAGGTCGTGAGCGCAAGTTCTGGAGTAAGGAGAAGGGAGTCAGATACAAGTCAGGTACTTTCGGTACCGGCAAGATCGAGGCCACCCACTTCTTCCAGACCGCCCAGCAGGTATCATCCCAGCGCATCTTCGCCCAGATGGACGGTATGATAGGTAACGAGATAGACAAGTTAGCAAGATGAGAACAGATATTTTAGGTATAGGCTCAGCCATCCGTGCTCTGCTGGTATCCGACCAAGACCTTCAGGAAGCCATCGAAGGCCGCGTCTATCCCCTGGTAGCAGAGGAGAACGCCACCTTCCCCTTCCTGTGTTACGGTCTGTTGGGTGTGAGACCTGACGAGACGAAAGACGGTAAGTATGCTTTTGGCGACACTGCCACCGTAGGTGTACTGGTAGCCACAGAAACCTACAAGGAGAGCGTGGATCTCTCTATCCTGGTTCGCAGTGTGCTGACCAAGTTCGAGGGTGTGGTCAGTGACTATCATATCAGTTCCATCACTCTCTCAGATGCTACCGACGACTATACCGACGGTGCATTCTACAGGAATCTGACATTTGAAATCGAAACCGAAAATTAGATTAGAATATGAGTAAGATTAAAGGCGGTGACATGATGTTGTTTGTCCAGGGCGTATCTATCGCCTTTGCAACATCGCACACATTGACGATCAACGCTGAGACCACCGATACCTCCAACAAGGATGAGGGTGCCGGGGGCTGGCGTTCAGAGGAAGTGAATATCCTCAGCTGGGAGGCAACCACCGAGAACCTCTGTGGTTCCGGCGAGGGTAAGAACTACGATGACCTTGTTTCCCTGATGCTCGCCAAGCAGCCCATTGCGGCTGTGTTCGGCGTGAAGACAGAGAGCGGCGAAAATGTTCCCACTGGCGGCTGGCATGGCAGCGGCTTCAGCGGTAACGTGCTTATCACCAGCATTGAGATCAATGCGCAGAACGGTGAAAATGCCACTTTCACAGCTACCTTCACCGGTGTGGGTCCCTTGACTCCCAGCGGCAGCGGCGGCGGCGGCAACGGTACCACCTGATCAGCTGATTTAGCGGCATGACTTTTCATGGGCAGGTGGTTTTGGCTGCCTGCCCATTTTTCATTACAGAATTATAGAAGCTATAGATATTCAAAATGGCAAAGAGAGATTTTGTTGTCAGCTTTAAGTTGCTTGACAAGCAATTTAAGAAGGGCGTCGCAGGGTTGAGGACCTCGATGCAGCAGTTGCGTGGCTTTGCCATTACGGCTCTGTCGGGACTTGGTATTGCCAATTTCGGCCGGTCGATGATTGAAGCCGGAAAGAATTTCGAGAGCGGCATGGCCCGGGTGAAGGCTGTGACCAATGCCACTCAGCAGCAGATGAAAATGATGAGTGACGAGGCCGAAAGGCTTGGCGCCACCACTAAATATTCCGCCAGTCAGGCAGCCGGTGCACTGGAGAACCTGACGCGTAACGGCCTGACGGCTGAGCAGGCCACCAAGGCCCTGAGCAAGACCCTGCAGCTTGCCCAGGCCAACAGCATTGAGTTGGCTGAGGCTGCAGACCTCGCCACCAATGTGATGAACGGTTTCGGCCTCAGCGTGGATCAGTTGGGACGTGTGAACGACAACCTGTCGTCCACCGCCTCCCACTCTGCCACCAACGTGCTTGAGTTGGGTGAGGCCGTGAAGAACGTTGCCCCGCTGGCCAATAACTGCGGTATTAAGATAGAAGAGGTGTGTGCTGCCTTGGGAACCCTCGCCAATGTTGGTATCAAGGGAGCCGATGCCGGTACCGCCTTGAAGCAGGTGCTGATAGGCCTCTCCTCGGAGACGCCCAAGGGTGTAAAGGCCATGGCCCAATATGGTCTGAATATCAATCAGGCCACCATCGCTGCCGACGGACTGGAAGGAACACTGAAGAAGTTGGCAGAGAGCGGTATCGGTAAGGATAACCAGGCACTCGCCGACGTGTTCGGCCGCCGAGCCTTTGCCGGAGCCGCTGCCGTTATCAACAACTACGAGAAGTTCATCAGCCTCAACAAGACCCTGCAGCAATCGTCTGGTGAGACTGAGCGTATGTTCGGTCAGGCAGCCGGAAAGATGGATGCCGCCATCAAGGGATTGCAGAGTGCCTGGGAAGCCCTGATGATCTCCATCTTCAGAAATGGCGAGGGCGGTATGGTCGGTCCCATCAACGCCATGAGCGATGCTATTCGCGGTGTGCGCAATAATATCGACACCGTTATCAAGGTCGTGAAGGGTGCAGCCGTCTTTGCCGTTATCGCCAAGGGCGTTGCCACCCTGAAGACACTCTGGTCATCCTATACGGCCGGTATCCTGATGAACGTGGAGCGCACAGCTGCAGCCAGGGCCAACGCTGAGAAGCTGCAGACCTCGCTGGAGGCACAGCAGGCCGCTATCCGTGAGAAGATTGCCGAGGCTGAGGGTATGCAGAAGCGCGCTCTGATGGTGCAGCTCAATGCCACTGCCAAGCAGATGCAGGCTAACCGGACGCTGATGGAGAAAGCCGCTGCAGCAGAACGCACGGCCATTGAGCGTGCAGCAGCCATGCAGACAGCCGGTGTGTGGGGAAAGGTGACGATAGCCTTGAAGGGTGTCGGTATGGCTTTGAAAGCCGCTTTTTCCACGACCATCATCACAGCTGCTATCACCGTTGTGATGGAACTGGCCTCGAAGCTGTATGGTGTGGTGAAGCGCAGCAACGAGATTAAGAACATCTGGAGCGACTACAAGAAGGAAGCTGAGAGTGTTACCCATACCCGGGAGATTGCCGAGCTGAAGCAGCTGCAGGAAGAGTATAACGGAGCCGCCAAGGGCAGCGAATACCGTAAGCGCCTGGAGAAGCAGATCGTCGACAAGATCGGCGACACACAGATAGCCGCCAACAAATACAAGACCATTGAAGAGCAGATCAATGCGAAGATCAAGAAGCGCATTGAGCTGTTGGAAGCTGCTGCCAAGACCGAGTTCTACACCAAGAAGAAGGTAGAGCAGGAAGACAAGAAGCGTCAGCTGCTGGAGAAATACGACGACAACAAGAAGCACTACAAGGTCTTCACCAACCGCGAAGGCAAGGTTGTCAGTAAGCGTGAGGAGAATGCCCAGGAGCGTGAGCAGCGACTGTTGAACACTGCCCGCGAGAAGGCAGCTGACAAGCAGGTGACGACCCGCAAGCAGGTGCAGGGTGCCTACTTAGGCAGCTACGAATACAAGGACGTGAAGGAGACCCGTCGCGGTGACGAGACTGCCAAGCTCGACCTGAAAGAGATCACCCAGCTTGACCGTACCATCAATGATGCCACCAAGCAGGTGAAGGAAAACACCAAGGCGGTTGTGATGGGAGAAAAACCCGTTGATACCGGAGGTTCCGGTGGTGACGGAGGTTCCGGTGGTTCCGGGGGTTCCGGAGGAACCGGAAAAAGCGGGAAGAAAGGAAAGGGCGGTAAGGAAGAGCCTATCTTCCGCGAAAACGCTGAGACCATCAAGGAGATGGAGGATAACGTGGAGGCACTGGAAGCCAAGCTCAAGAACCTGAAGCCCAATACCGAAGAATACAAGGCTACTACGGCAGAGCTGAAGAAATGGAAGGACACGCTTGACGCTGTGCAGAATTCGATGCCAGAAGGAAGCATGGCCTCCAACGACAAGAATATCTCTGCTTTGGAAGAGCAGATGTCGCTGACTGTTGACCCTGCCTCGTTGTATGCCATTCAGACCCAGCTTGACAAATTCAAGAAGGCCAATGAAACGTTGCAGCTCCGCATCGACTACAATGCCGCGGATATATCCGGAGCATTCAAGAAGGGTGCACAGCTGGTGCCTGAGCTGAAGTTCCCGACGAGTGACGAGATCAGTGCGAAGATGCAGGGTGTGACCGAGGCCATCAACGCCTCCTGGCTCAAAGCAAAGGAGAAGCAGCAGGCCCAGCAGGGTGCCATGTTGGAAGCCACTCAGCAGTTTGCCTCTGGGATGAGCAGTCTGGGCAGTGCCTTCGAGATTCCTGAGCTCAATGCAGCAGGTGTCATCGCCCAGGCCGTAGCCAATATCATCATGAGTTTCTCTACCGCAGCGCTGCAGGCCTCCTCGCTGGGTCCCTGGGGTTGGATAGCCTTCTCACTGGCTGGTATTGCTCAGGTAGCCGCGATGGTTGCATCCATCAAGAACATGGGTACGTTTGCTAACGGTGGAACCATCGGCGGTCACAGCTATACGGGAGACAAGCTGCTGGCCCGTGTGAACTCAGGTGAGCGCATTCTCCCGGCTAAGAAGGCTGAGGAGCTCGACGACGCACTGGCCAACGGTGTTGGCATGGGCGGACAGGTGGACTTCATTATCCGCGCAGACAAGTTGTATGGTGTGCTGAAGAACTATACGGACGTGGCCGGGAAGACGAAGCGTGTGACGAAATTCCAGTAGACGATGACGATGACGTTTTGAGCCCCTTGATAAGGGGCGGCTCTAAAGCAGGGTTTTATTAAATGGTACACAGAGGCACAGAGACACAGAGGTTTTTTGACTATGACTATGACCTAGGCGGGTAGGCGGATAAACGGGTAATAAAAAAATTAGAATATGATTACAGGAGAATTCAGGGATAAGAACGACGTACTCTACCGGGTGGAGATCGGCGTGGCTGCTAACCTTACCATCGGTGAGGATAGCGGTTTGGAATTTGGCGATGATCCCGTGAAGATTACTTGTGACATCGAAGACTCGTTTGAGCATGTTATCCGGCAGAGTGCCACCGTTACGCTGAAGACGAAGGACTACATTGGCGGACAGTTGTTTGCCAATAATGCCCGTGACGTGACTGTCAAGATCTTCCGTGCAGGCGTGAACATTTTCTCCGGCTATGCAGAGCCCTGTTCGTTCTCCCAGCCCTTCGTAACCATCTACGATGAATTTACCATCAACTGCACCGATGCCCTGTCGGTGCTTGACTACAGCAACTATAAGGACGTGACTGCCGGCAGCTACGGGACTGTGCATACGGCAGCAGGTATGCAGACATTCCTGCAGATCCTGACGGATATCTTCCATGATATCCTGACGGATACCGGCGGCAGCGTTTTCTATGATAACTCGAAAGGCATTTCCTCCGGCCATGAGAGCACCCTGTTCTCAGACCTGAGCATCAGCGAGCTGGTGATGCTGGGAGAATCGTATGACGATGTGTGGACGCGTCAGCAGACCCTTGAGGAGATGCTCCGGTATCTGAACCTTCATGTCTTCCAGAAAGGCCCGGACTTCTACATCTTCGACTGGGATTCCCTGAAGCAGGGCGTGAGTTCCTGGAGTGCGCTCATCGGCAGCAGCGGCACCAGCTACAGTCCGCTGACCACTCCCATTCTGAACACCTCGCATTCCTCTGACGTGTCGGATATCTCCATCTCTGACGTGTACAACCAGATACAGATAGAGTGCAATGTGATTGCTCAGGATGTGGTCATCACCTCCCCGCTTGAAGATGAGGACCTTATCAGCGCCTTCGCCAGTAGCGGAAAGGTGAAGTACCTGACCGAGTTCATATCAGAGGGTAACGGTGAGACCGCCTGGGAAGCCTTCCAGAATATGGTTGCCGGTAACGCTACCAGCTATGAGGGTGGCAAGCAGGTAGACTGGTATGCCCAGATACTGAAGAGCGTTTCCTGGAACCTCTATAAGAGCAACAACGTGAAGATGGACACCCTCTTCAGCGGCCGTCAGACCGACGTGTTGAAATACCTGGAACAGAACAGGCTCACACCATTGCTGGTGAGCATGGGTAAGGTGGAGAAGCAGGTGGACACCACCGACAACTCCCTGACGTCGAAGATAGACATGAGCAGCTACCTGGTTATCTCTGTGAACGGCAGCTACCGGAACGAGGAGGTGGAGGTGGAGGCTAATGTGCATCCTTCAGACAGTGACATCAGCGGAAAGAATTACGCGCACGGACTTGTGGAGTTTATCGGCGGCAATGCCGGCGGTGCCTTCTCTCCCGTGGATGATGAGACCACCAACTACCTTGTCTTCTCAGGCAAGCTCTGTCTGATGCCTCTGCAGTGGGAGACCGACAGATTTAAGGCCTGTCAGAACCAGTCGCCTTCCGGTGAAGATCTGACCGCAGGATACGAGTTTCATCATACCGTCCCGTCGGATAAAAACAGCTACGGACGATACTATACCCGGAAGTTCTATACCAATGACTCGGAGAACAGTTTCCTGACGTCCGGCAAGTCGCTGCATCCCTTCACGGAAGACAAGAGCAGCCATCAGTTGCAATATAACTACTCAGGTATCGGTGACGGTACCGACCGCATGAGTAAGCTGGCCATCCTGGAGTGCGAACTTATCATCGGTGATAAGCGCTGTGTGGAGATTAACATGGACGCTAGCGGTAACTCTGAGTTCGTGTGGGTGGATAAGAACTCCGGTGTGGAGCAGACCTACGTGGACGAGAACGGCCGGAGGCAGACCTATCTGAAGAAGACCTTCTCCCTGGGTGTCAATCCGAAGATAGGCGACTACATTGTAGGTGACGAGTTCCCGCTTCAGAACACCATCAGCTATACGCAGAACATCGACGCCGAAGGAACGGCCATCCCCATCAAGATGAGCGACCACCTGAGCGGCAGCGTGGAGTTCCGGATACTGGGTCCTGTCAATCAGACCTGGAATGACGTTACCAGAAGACATCCGAGTTTCTGGCGGCATACGTCATGGGGAGAGGCTTCGATGAGCGTGCTCTCCCACACAGAGAACATTTGGATAAAAGACTTTGAGTGCAAGATATACACCGATGCCGGCGGCTCCACTTCGAAGAATAAGAACCTGTGCTACTGCTCGAACATGACGCAGAAGTACATCTCGTCGAAAGACGACATCACCTTTGAGCTGGTGACGCAGCTGACCGCTGATGAGGCTAACAGTATGGGTGTGACGACAGCTACTCCGCTGAATGCCGTCATCAACACCTCGACGCGTCTTGGTCAGACCTCTCTCTATAATGCGCGGACTGGCGAGACGGCTAAGGCTGAGGAGCACTATGTTAATCAGTATTACCAGGCTTACTCGACGCCTAAGCTCATCTATGAGCTCGACGTGCACGATGACGCTACTGTTGACTTCCGGAATAAGTTCATGAGCTCTGTGCTGGGTAAGACCTTCTTTGTGATGGGAATGAGCAGGAGTTTGCGTTTTGCGCAGGCACATCTGAAGCTGAAGGAGGTATGACGAAGGACGAAGGACGAAGGACGAAGTGACTATGACTATGACGATGACGATGACGAAGAACGAAGAACGAAGAACGAAGGACGAAGGACGAAGTGACTATGACTATGACTATGACATAGGCGGATAAGCGGATAGGCGGGTAGATAATATAATGGAGAAATAATGATATCGATAGTAAAATACGCAAAGGATAAGGGGAAGGGGAGCAGCTCTGGCGGCGGCTCCACGACCATCATCAACGGTGGCGGTTTTGCGGGTACCACCAATAACTTCACGGCCACTATGGCCGAGGTGGCCAAGAACCTGACATCAGACTCCCCTGTGTGGAAACTCATCGACCAGAAGGACGCTGCCATTCTGCAGCAGGCTGTTGCGAAGGCTACGGCTGCTGCAGCTGCCAATTTCCTGTCGAAGGTTGACGATGACACCGCCCTGGGCGTGATTACCTTTGCCGCCGGATTGATATCAAAGGCTGAGGCCTATCTGGAGGGCGGTGCCTCCTTTGGTGAGTTCGTGCAGGGTCTGAGCGGCGGTCAGATAGACGACCAAGGCAATGCAGAGCTGGAGTCGCTTATTGTGAGAGATTCCATCGTGGTTCCCAACCTGACGGTGACGAAGGCTGCTCACTTCTTCAAGCTGGTTATCGATGAGCTGAAGAGTATCGGCGGTCAGATTATTGTTACGGCTGCCAATGCCACCCTTGACAAGGTGGTGCCCTATACTTCCAGCCACGATGTTGCCGAAGCCGGTGACACCGTTGCTTACTACCGCTGTTACTTCCGGGCGAAGGAAGGTGACGAAGCCGGTGCGAAAGCCATCCATAACCAGTTTGCTGCCGGTGACCAGGCCGTGTGTATGACCTTTGACACTGCAGAGGGTACGTCTTATAACATCAGTTCTAAATATTACTGGAGATATGTGCAGAATATCGGCACGGAGACGCTGACGGAAGAGGACGGTTCGACCAATGACTACCACTATATCGATCTGAGCAATACGAACTGTGACGCCAACTCCAGCGTTCCCGAAGTCGGGGATGCCGTGGCACAGTTGGGTAACCAGTCGGATACCACCCGTCAGAATGCCATCATCATCTCAGCCTATCAGGGAATTGACGCGACTGTTGCCGCTCCCAGCATCGTACAGTATAAAGGCATCAATAACTATAACCTGAGCAACCACAAACTTAACGTCATTGCCGCCAATGGGAATGTGTTCAAGGGTTCGTTCTTCACAATCAACGGGACGAATGAGGTCAACATTGAGACCCTGATATCCGGATTGGAGGACCAGATCAACGCCGTTAACCAGCAGGTGGACAACAAGTTCATGATGTGGTACGGGCATGGTGAGCCCACGCTGAGCAACGAGCCCGCCTCTGAGTGGACCACTAACGCCATGAAGGATGAGCACCTGCAGGATATCTATTTCGACCTTGACCGGGAAGCCACGAGCAGCGGCGGCAATGCCTACCGTTTTGTGTATGACTCCACCAACGGCTACCACTGGGAGCTGATCACCGATGAGCACACGCTGATGGCGCTGAATAAGATTGCCGATGTCGCCTCAGACGGTAAGCTGACGGGAGGCATGGAGAAAACCCGTGTGTACATAGAATGGCAGGCAGCCATCCAGGACTACCTGAAATACAAGGGACAGGCTGCTGCCATGGGCATTGACTATCTGACGAGCAACGTGACCCCATGGGCTGACTATGTGGATGCGCTGAATGACCTTGGCACCTACCTCAACGCCGGCACAGACTGGGATATCGCAGACTGGGATGTAACGGGTGGCAGTCCCACCTCGGACAGTGCCACGCCGGCATGGATCAAGGCCGCTAACCGCGATACGACAACAGTCATCAATGCCAACTATTACCGTCTCTACTGGAACACCTATTATGAGAAGCTGGCCGCCCTGCTGGGTGCGATGGGAATTGAAACGTACAACTATGCCGGTCAGAAGGCGAACATCTTCGTGACGACTTACAACGACGCTGTTCCCCACCCCACTGCTCCTTACAAGGCCGGTGACCTGTGGCTGCATACGCTTGCCAACGGTCAGCAGGTGATGAAGATTGCCCAGACGACGCGTACGGCCTCCCAAGGTTATGTGGCTGCAGACTGGTTGGACATCACCAGTGTGGTGATGAAGGAGGATATCCGTTTTAACCTGGTGCAGTTGCTTGATGAGCTTCTGAAGCTGTCGGTCTTTACGACGGCCTTTGCCAGTGTCAGCAGTCTGGCGCTGTATCTCTGTGACACCGTTGACAAGCCCGACCATTACGGCTTTGACGGTGACGACGTGTATCTGCTTGTGGATAACGGGAGAGGCGGTACGTCGGAGAGCTTCGTCACTCCGAATCTGGGTGACATGATGTCCTACGGCACCGCTGTGTATCAGTACCAGCGGGTGACTATCGGCGGTGTGACCTCCAACAAATGGGTGGATCTGCAGCTAAACAGCAGTACCCTGTCACTGACGCTGCTGGCCATCCTCGGTAAGGTGGGTTCCCGGAAGCAGACTATCTACAAGACGCTTACGGGGTCAGGTATGTCGAAATATGACGTATGCTGTCAGTCGGTGACATTCCAGACGGCCCTGACGCATAAGACTATCACCGTGGATGCCTACCGGTATTACTACTATAACGGTGGTGCATGGGAGCCCATCAGCGACAACGAGACGTACGCCTTCATCAAGAACCTGGGCAACGAGATCTGTGCTGCCGTTTTTGATGCGAATGGCGGGTCGCAGGTAGATATCAATAAGAATGCTATTTCGGCGCTGACATCGCGCATGACGACTGTCGAGGGTAATCAGGTGACCTTTGCCTCAGAACTCGCGACGAAGGTTGATGAGGACGACGTGGAGGCCAGGGTGCATGCCTATGCAGTGGATTCTAACGGTAACAAGTTGTCGGAGGCTTCTTTCGCCGCATGGGTGACTACGGTCACGGAGGGCGGTCGTACCTATCTGCAGAGCGGTGTCGATGTGAAGGCCAACCAGATACACCTCGAAGGATATACGACCATCAACAACGGATTCTCCGTGGATGCGAATGGTAATGCCACGATGAATGATGCCGTCGTGAACGGAACCTTTACTAACGGCACCTTCAATGAGACTACCCACAGGAGTTCGTTTGGCGTTTTCCTGAAGAACGTCGCTACGATTACCTCTCAGCGGAATGACTATCTGAGCGGTTCGACAACCCGCGGAGGACTTGTCTCCATCTTCGGACGCAGTGGTGTCAATGACCCGAGCAACACCTACCGCGGTCTCTACTGTGAGGGAGAGGCAGAGATTCAGGGTGTGACCCAGCTGTTGCGGTCGAATGCCAACAAGAACAACAGTTCGGTGAATGCGCTCATCGTGGAGGGTGTCGATAACAAGGGTAATGATACGGTGGCCGGTAGCCTCAACGCTAACGGTGCCCTCAATGTGAACGGTGCCTTGAACCTTGCGGGCTGTCTGAAGACAAGCAACTTCACGCTGCCACAGAGTCCTTCCAACGGTCAGACCTATATCTTCAAGGCGAAGAACGGTGAGACAGTGAAGGTGTTTAATCCCTATCATGCCATTATTAACGGTAGTAATAATTCGAATGCGGTGGCAGCCGGTTCTGAATTTGACACGGGAGGCTATACCGTGATGCTGATCTTCTCTTCCTATCATAATGCGTGGCTAATCATGCAATCCAACTAAGTCCTAAGCTATGGCAGACAGCAATCCGAAAGATATCAATGTGCGGATCATCAGTAAGCGGGTGATGGAAGGCGGCTGCGTGGGCGTCCAGGTGATGCTGCTGGAGTCGTCGATGGATGAACTTGCGTCGGATGAGCTGCCTCACCTGCTGCACGGGTTGGGACTTACTGACTATGCGAAGGATACGGGTGTGACGAGCGGATTTGACTATGCGTTTGACCTGGTGTTTGACTAATGCGACGATGACGATGACGATGACGATGACC
>Ga0310695_10010196_pt1 | contig 13812 bp, 14 predicted proteins | sample RumenRJG_04DNA_FD_203882 | JGI IMG/M metagenome (GOLD analysis project Ga0310695, IMG submission 203882) | Bovine rumen microbial communities from Lethbridge, Alberta, Canada - RJG_04 (v2) (version 2) | ecosystem: Host-associated > Mammals > Digestive system > Stomach > Rumen | place: Canada... | reverse complement strand
GAAAAGGAGAGATTTTGGAATGTATGAAGAGATAACCGCACAGGCAAAACAGGCTGTCCTTGACATTCTTGAAAAAGCAAATCTGAAAGAGGGCAGTATATTTATAGTGGGCTGTTCGTCAAGCACGGTTGCGGGGAAGTCTTTCGGCACAGCGTCAAGCATGGAAATCGCACAGGCGATTTTTGACGGCATTTTCCCCGAACTTGCAAAAAGAAATATCTATATAGCCGCACAGTGCTGCGAACATCTCAACAGAGCGATTGTGATTGAAAAATCCGCCGCACTGGCACAGAACAGGGAATTTGTCAATGTTGTTCCCCAGCCCAAAGCAGGCGGCTCATTTGCCACGATAACTTACAGGACTTTGAAAGAACCCGTTGTTGTGGAGCATATCAAAGCCGATGCAGGAATAGATATAGGCGGTGTTCTGATAGGAATGCATTTGAAAGATGTGGCTGTACCGCTTACTCTGTCTGTAAAAAATATCGGTGAAGCACACATTACATCAGCCCGTACAAGACCGAAGTTTATAGGCGGTGAAAGAGCCGTATATAACAATGATTGGAAGTGAGGTAATTATGGGATATAAAGAGGAATTTATACAGATATATCAAGAGAATATAAAGCGTGAGGGTTCGGCAGAGCTTTTGGAGTGGCTGCAAAAAACGGACTTTTTTACAGCCCCCGCAAGTACAAAATTTCACGGAGCTTGTGAACAGGGACTTGTTATGCACAGCATAAGCGTTTTTAAAACCCTCGTTGAAAAGCATTTTGACCCCGAAACAGACAACATGGAAAGCTTTGCGATATGTGCATTACTGCATGATTTGTGCAAGGCGGAATTTTACAAAGTATCTACCCGAAACGTCAAAAATGATGAAACGGGCAAATGGGAAAAAGTGCCGTATTATGCGGTAGAGGATAAATTCCCGTTCGGACACGGTGAAAAATCCGTATTTCTCATAGAGAGATTTGTAAGATTAAAGCCGGCCGAAGCCGTTGCAATCAGATGGCACATGGGCGGATTTGATGAAGCGGCAAGGGGCGGAAGTTTTGCAATAAGTGTTGCCTACGAAAAATATCCCCTTGCCATAAAACTTCACCTTGCCGACCTTGAATCGACTTATCTCAGAGAAAAGCACACTTCTGCAATGAGGAATTAGGAATGAGGAGTGAGGAATGTTTTTTTAACAGACTTACTTCGTGATATGAAACTGCTGTTTTTAAAAAGAACGGCAGTTTTTTATTTAAAAATAAAAATTTATTAGGATATTGAATTAAAGGAAAAAAAGTGATATGATAATAAAATATAAAAAAGGGACGGTGCAAAGGAATGAAACAATGGATAATCTCGGGAGCTGACAGGGAAAAGGTGAATATGCTTATTGAGCAGTACGGCTTGCCGACATTGACGGCAGTATTGCTTTCAATAAGAGATATAACGGAAAAGGAAAAAATAGAGAAATTTTTCTCACGTGAAACGGAGTTAAGCGACCCGTTTCTTATGAAAGACATGGACAAGGCTGTTGAAAGAATAAAAAGTGCCGTTACGGCAGGGGAAAAAATTTGCATATACGGTGATTATGATTGTGACGGCATAACGGCAACTACGATACTTTATTCATATCTTGAATCGGTATTTGCCAATGTGATGTATTACATACCCGACAGGAATGCCGAGGGCTATGGAATGAATACGGGGGCGGTTGAAAAACTCAAAAATGAGGGTGTACAGCTTATTGTAACCGTTGACAACGGCATATCTGCAATAAACGAGATAGATTATGCAAATTCACTGGGAATTGATGTTGTTGTTACCGATCACCACAAAACACAGGATATATTGCCGAAAGCCGTTGCGGTTGTCAATCCCCACAGGGCAGATGACACCTCACCTTATGAAGATTTATGCGGGGCGGGGATTGCCTTGAAATTGGCTATGGCAATGGAGGGCGAACAATTTTCCATAATGGAGAATTACGGAGAAATTGCCGCCATAGGCACGGTTGCCGACCTCGTACCATTGACGGGCGAAAACAGAACGATTGTAAAAGCAGGTCTGGAAAATATAGGAAATACCGAAAGAGTGGGCTTGTCAAGCCTGATAGAGATTGCGGGAATAGATACGGTAAATGCAGGAAATATCGGATTCAGAATAGCACCGAGAATCAATGCGGCAGGCAGGCTGGGAACTACTTATGATGCATTGAAAGTGTTTATGACAGAAGACTATGACGAGGCACAGCAGAAAGCGAAAATTTTAAATCAATTAAATGCCCAAAGACAGTCGATAGAACTTGACATATTTAACGAAATATGCGACTATATAAAGATAAACCCCGAATATTCTTATGACAGAGTGATAGTGGTATCTTCGGAAAACTGGAATGCAGGTGTGATAGGAATTGTTTCATCAAGAGTGACGGAACTTTTCGGAAAGCCGTCTATTGTCATATCCGAAAGCGGAGAAATATGCAAGGGTTCGGGAAGAAGTGTATCGGGATTTTCCATAGTAGATGCGGTATTTGCGTGTTCGGAGTATCTGGAAAAGTATGGCGGACACCCTATGGCAATGGGGTTCAGTATCAAAAAGGAAAATATCGAGCCTTTCAGAAAAGCCATCAATGCCTATGCAAATAAAATTGATAAAATGCCTCTTTCAACGGTAAAAATTGACTGCAAACTCAATCCCGAAAAGATATTTCCCGAAATGGTGCATGAAATACAGGAGTTTGAGCCTTTCGGCTACGGCAACTCAAAGCCTGTATTTGCATTATGCGAAATGCGTCTTGATAAGATAATTCCGCTTAAAGAGGGAAAACATTTGAAACTTGCCGTTTCAAGAAATAATGCAAGGCTGAATATCATGAAGTTTTCGACAACTGTTGATGAATTTCCGTACAGCGAGGGAGATATATTGGATTTTGCCGTGAGCCTTGAAACAAACGTCTATCAGGGCAGAGAGAATATTTCTTTCAACGTCAAGGATATTAAATTATCGGGCGTGTCAAATGAGAGAATTATGTATTCGTTACAGGAATACGACAAGTATAAAAGCGGAGTTTTGAGTGACAAAATTTTAAAAATACTTCCTACGAGAGAGAATTTTGCCGTTGTTTATAAATATATTTTAAGTACAAAAAAGAAATATTATTTCATAGATTCCATGTTATATAAAATTCACAATGTAGAGATAAACGCATTCAAATTATTGATGATACTTGAAATTTTGAGTGAAAGAGGATTGATAGAGTATGAAAGGGAGTTCGACAGACTGAAAATATCAGTCGTTGACATAAAAGTAAAGGTAAATTTGCAGGCATCACCGATATATATTAAATTAAAGGAGGATATAAGCCATGTCGGAGAGCACACATAAATTTTATCAGGATTATCACGAACTGGTCGAGCTGATGAAAAAAAGCGACCACAGCTATGATTTTGAGTTAGTCAGGCGAGCGTATGAGTTTGCGGACAAAATGCACGGCGACCAACGCAGAGCCTCGGGCATACCGTATATTCTTCACCCCACATCGGTAGCCTGTATATTGGCGGAACTGGGAATGGATTCGGAATCTATCGCAGCGGCACTTATGCATGACGTTGTGGAAGATACTCCCGTTACGCTTGAAGAAGTGACAAAAATGTTCGGTTCGGAGATTGCGGGATTGATTGACGGTGTGACAAAACTCGGAAAAATCCCGTATTCATCGAGAGAGGAACAGCAGGCTGAAAATATCCGTAAAATGCTCATAGCCATGTCAAACGACATCAGAGTAATAATTATAAAGCTTGCGGACAGACTGCATAATATGAGAACAATAGACTGCATGAAAGAACAGCACAGGAGAGATAAGGCTCTTGAAGTAATGGAAGTGTATGCACCTATTGCTCACAGGCTCGGTATCAGGGCGGTGAAAGAGGAACTGGAAGATTTGTCTATCCGTTATCTTGACCCCGTGGGATATGAGGAGATAGAAAAACAGCTTGAAGCCAAAAGCAAAGACAGAATCAATTTCGTGGCAAAAATAAAACAGACTTTGTATGACCGTCTGAAAGACGAGATAAATAATGTCTATATTGAGGGCAGAGTTAAGAGTATTCACGGAATTTACAAAAAGACTTATATGAAAAGTCGCACAATGGACCAGATATATGACATATTTGCAGTGAGGGTTATCGTTGACACCGTTGCGGATTGTTATAATGTCCTGGGTGTAGTGCATGATTTATTCAAGCCCCTGCCCCACAGATTTAAGGATTATATTTCCACTCCCAAGCCCAATATGTATCAGTCACTTCACACGACTGTCATAGGCAAAGAGGGTATTCCCTTTGAAATACAAATCAGAACATGGGAAATGCACTATACTGCTGAATACGGTATCGCTGCACATTGGAAATATAAAGAGGGTATCACAAAGAAAAATGCCCTTGATGAGCGTCTTGCATGGATAAGAAAGATGCTTGAAAATCAGAGTGACAACGATTCAACGGATATAGTAAGAACGATAAAAATGGATTTAGCCCCCGAAGAAGTGTTTATATTCACTCCAAAGGGAGATGTAATCAGTTTACCGCATGGTGCAACTGTAATAGATGTTGCTTATGCGATACATACGGAAGTCGGTCACAGAATGACGGGTGCAAAAGTGGATAAGAGAATTGTACCTATTGACTATAAAGTGAAAAACGGTGAAATAGTCGAAATTCTTACAACAAAAGAGAGCGGTGCGGGACCAAAGAGAGATTGGCTGAATATAGTAAGAACGAGTGAAGCAAGAAGTAAAATAAGAAACTGGTTCAGACGTGAAAAGCGTGATGAAAATATCATAGAGGGCAAGGCACAGCTTGAAATAGAGTTCAGAAGATTAAATATCAACGTGCCCGAAAAGGAAATAGAAGATTTCCTGTCGGAGATTATCCGCAGACAGAATTGCAATAATCTGGAAGATTTCTATGCGTCAATAGGCTATGGCGGAGTGCAGTTGTGGAGAATATTGCCTAAGATAAAAGAGGAGTATTTCAAGAAATATGCAGAGCCCGAACAGCAGCCTGCCCCTGTTGTTATCACAGAGCCTGTTAAGAAAAAAGTCAGCAGCGGTGTGCATATTGAAGGTATAGATGACTGTCTTGTGAAGTATTCAAAGTGCTGCAATCCCCTGCCGGGTGATGAAATTATTGGATTTATTACAAGAGGTTACGGTGTATCTATACACAAGAGGACTTGCACAAACGTGCCGAAAGACATTTCACAGGCAGATGAGCCTGACCGTTGGGTAAAAGCGGAATGGGCAGACCATATTGCACATGAAACATTCCAATCCACCCTGCAAATAATGGCGGCAGACCGTACAGGGCTTTTGGCGGATATTACCAATCAGCTTTCCGCTATGCATATATTTATACACGCTCTTACTTCAAGGGAATTTAAAAATGACATGGCACATATAGAAGTGTCTATCACGGTAAACGGTATCAATCACTTGAAAATGGTGATAAGCCGTTTGAGCGGTATCAACGGAATTGTTTCGATAGAGAGGAATTAAGGCATGAAAGCAGTTATACAGAGGGTTTCGGAATGCAGCGTTACTGTCGATGGCAAAACTGTCGGCAGAATTTCCGCAGGATTTCTCATACTTTTGGGAGTGGAAAGCGGTGACACTCAAAAAGACGCTGAAAAGCTTAGTGCAAAAATAGCAGGCTTGCGTATATTTACAGATGAAAATGATAAAATGAATTTGTCGTTGCAGGACATCAATGCAGGAGTGCTTGTGGTTTCTAATTTCACTCTTTCGGCAGATTGCAGAAAGGGCAGACGACCTAATTTTATCAATGCGGAAAAACCCGAAAGGGCAAATGAATTGTATGAGTATTTTTGTGAATGCATGGTGAAGAATGGAATAAGTACGGTTGAAAAGGGCATATTTGGAGCAGATATGAAAATATCACTGGTAAATGACGGACCTGTTACTATAATAATAGATTCGAGGGATTTGGCATGATAAAAATAGAGAGATTTGTTGTCGGGGAAATAGAGGCAAATTGTTTTTTCGTGACAGATGACGAGGAAAATTTAGCTTTTTTGGTGGATACGGGAGATTATTCTTTTGAATTGAAGGAAAGAATAAAAGAATTCGGTGCAGACAAAGTGAAATATATTTTGCTGACACACGGACATTTAGACCATATCGGTTATGCGTCGGAAATGAGAGAGGAATTTCCGAGTGCCAAAATCGTTATCGGAAAAGACGACGCACACTTTACAAATGAAGACGATTTGAATTTGTCATCGCTGTTCGGCATGACATTCAGACATTTTGACGCTGATATATTAGTTGAAGACGGAAGTGAACTTGCATTCGGCAGTAAAAAAATAAAGGTCATTTCCACGCCCGGACATACAAAAGGCGGAGTATGCTATATATTTGGGGACTGCATTTTCACGGGAGATACTCTTTTTAGGGGCTGTATAGGAAGAACGGATTTTCCGACAAGCAGTAAGGAAGATATGAAAAAATCTCTTGAAAAGCTTGAAGCACTTGACGGAAATTATAAAGTGTATTGCGGACATGAAAGCAATACAACGCTTGACCGTGAAAGGAAAAATAATATATATATGATAAGGAAAGACTTGATATGAATATATATATTGACCATGAATTTCACTATGAAACGGAAAATTTAGTAAGGCTGTTTTTCCCGAATGAGAAAATAACGGTCTTGCAGGGCATACCCGAACATATCGGAGAGAAAGATATAATATCATCTGTAAAAGACGGGAAAATATATACTGAATTTTCGGGTGAAAGTGCAGAGTGCCAATTTGAAGATACCGATACAAAGACGATTGAAAGAAAAATGGCGGTATGCCTGTATGAAGTGCTTGTCAGAGTCACGGGCAGAAAACAGCCTTGGGGCATTCTTACGGGAGTACGTCCGATAAAGCTTTTCAGACGGCTTTCGGAAAGCGGTGGAAAAGCTTATGCAAGGGATTATTTTATCAATAAACTGCTTGTGTCGGAGGAAAAGACAAATTTAAGTGCCGTCACGGAGGAGTATGAAAGAAAAATTCTTGCATTAAGCAAGCCAAAATCTTTCAGTTTATATATATCCATACCGTTTTGTCCGTCAAGATGTTCCTATTGTTCGTTTGTATCGCAGTCGATAGAAAAAGCACAAAAATTGATAGAGCCGTACTTTGAACTGCTTTGCAGGGAAGTAGAATATACAGCGGAAATTGCAAAAAAGTGTGAATTGCAGTTGGAAAGCGTGTATATAGGCGGAGGAACGCCTACCACTCTCAATGCGGAACAGCTTGCAAAATTGATTGACACGGTAAATCAAAATTTTGACATGGCAACGTGCAGGGAGTTTACTGTTGAGGCAGGCAGACCCGATACGATTGACAGAGATAAATTGACAGCTGTATTAAAGGGCGGTGCTGACAGGATAAGCATTAACCCTCAGACTTTAAATGACAAAGTGCTTGAAGTGATAGGCAGAAAGCACAATTCCCAACAGACTTTCAATGCCTATCAGCTTGCGAGGGAAATTGGATTTAAACATATCAATATGGATTTAATAGCAGGTTTGCCGACAGATACCGTTGAGAGTTTCAAAAATACTCTTGACAAAATATGTGAATTATCGCCCGAAAGTATCACCGTGCATACACTTGCAATGAAAAGGTCATCAAGGCTTACTCAAGAGGGAAATGCTCTTGACACGGAAAAGGAAGTGCCTGCTGGAAAAATGCTGAGATACTGCGAAGAAAAGCTGTTTAAAGAGAGCTATCACCCGTATTATTTATACAGACAGACGAGAATGGAAGGCAATTTGGAGAATGTGGGCTGGTCAAAAGACGGCTATGACGGGATATATAATGTATTTGTCATGGACGAAACACATACTATATTGGGGTGCGGTGCAGGTGCTGTTTCAAAATTGAAAAAACCGCTTTCGGAGGAATTGTCAAGAATATTTAATTATAAATATCCGTATGAATATATAAACGGGTTTGAGGAAATGCTCAGACGAAAGGAGCAGGTGAAACAATTTTATGATGAATTGGCTGAATACCTATCGGAGATATGCGTGTGACATAAAGAGGATCAACGAACAGGCAAGGTATGATGCAAAGGGATTTGTCGAAATGACGGAGGAAATTTATCAAAATGATTTGCGTCAGACAGCCGAACAGATATTGACAGTGCCTGCCAAAAGGCATATTATCATGCTTTCGGGACCTTCCAGCAGTGGAAAGACCACTTCTGCACAAAAATTGGCTGATGAATTCAGACTGAGAGGCTGTGAAGTTCAGCATATATCCATGGACGATTTTTATTTAGGCAAGGATAAAGTGAGAAAACTGCCCGACGGCAAGCCCGATTTTGAGTCGGTTGAGGCACTTGACATTCCCCTTGTAAAGAAAAGTGTAAGGGAATTGTCGGTAACGGGCAGATGTGATATACCGAAATATGATTTCAGAGAGAGCAGGAGAACGGATATAATACAGCATTTGGAATTGTCGTCAAATGCCGTGATAATCATAGAGGGAATACACGCTTTAAATCCGATATTCAATGATGTGTCGGCAGAGGAAAATGTCAGTAAAATATACGTCAGCGTCAAGCAGGGTATTAAAGACAATGAGGACTATGTTTTGACAAACAGGGAAATAAGATGTATAAGGCGGGTTGTGAGGGACAACAGCTTCAGAGAAGCCCCTCCCGAAAAACTGCTCGCCATGTGGGGAGATATTGTTGACGGTGAAAAGAAGTATATCAGACCTTACAGATATACAAGTGATTTTACCGTCAATTCCATACACATATATGAGCCGTGTATCATGAAAGAGCCTGCCATAAAGCTTTTGAAACAGATAAATGAAGAAAGTGAGTATTATCATACCGCAAGGCATTTGATAAAATCACTTTCGGCATTTGAAAGCATAGACAGTAATATTGTACCCGAAAACTCTCTTATGAGGGAATTTATAGGCGGAGGAAATTATGTATATTAACAAGTTTTTTTAAAAAAACTATTGAAGAATTGAGAAATAGATGTTATAATATGGGAAACAAATTTTTGAAAAGGAGATATTTGTTATGGGAATTTTAGAAGATGTATTGCTTAATGCAAGAACGGCAGTCGATACGGTCGGCAAAAAGGCAGGCAAAGTAATAGATATGTCAAAGCTTACCCTTTCGGCAGCGGATATAAAATCGGAATTGTCAAAGAAATATGAAATGCTCGGAAGAATTACGTTCGAGGCTCAGACAACCGACAAGGATTACAGTAAAAGTGTTGCGGATATAGTTGCAAAAATAATCAATCTGAAAGCGGAGCTTGAATCCGTTAATGAGGCTATCGCAGACGGCAAAAGCAAATCAAAATGTTCAAATTGTGGAAGCTATAACGATAAGGGTGCCATATTCTGCAACAAGTGCGGTGCAAAGATAGTTGTAAAAGGCGTTAATGCTGATGAGGAAGTTGCGGAAGAAGATGCGGTTGACCTTGTTGAAGATAATCTCGATGACGACGACATGGGACTTTAAGAAAATTTGAAATTACGAACCCTGCACCGTATGGTTGAAATAATCATACGGTGTAATAATTCAATCTTTAATTTTGGCGAAGTTTGGGAGAAATTCCATACACTTGATTAACGTGAGTTCGATGAAAACGAAAAATGATTATACTGTCATTCTGAGGAGCGACAGCGACGAAGAATCTTTTGAAGATTCCTCACTGCGTTCGGAATGACATATTTCATTTCATAATTGTCAGAATATTTTTTCAGTTACATCGAACTTACGTTGGTTAAATCAGCCCTCCCCGAAAGGAAGTGTATAGGTGGGTAATACGAAAAAGGAAAGAAAATCTCAGTCATTTCTGAAAGGTGCGGCTATTCTCGGAGCAAGCATGATTGCGGTAAAGCTCATGGGAATGATATATAAAATACTTCTGTCGAATATGTACGGAGGAGTGGGAACAGGTCTTTTCAATGCGGCTTATGCACTGTACAACCCGCTGTTCATGCTGTCAACGGCAGGCTTTCCGATAGCTATATCAAGAATGGTGTCGGAGAACGTGGCAAAAAAGAGATTTCGTGATGTAAAGAGAATACACAAGGTTTCCGTACCGATATTTGTTGCGGCAGGGTGTGTGTGCTTTATAGCGATGGTTTTGGGAAGTTTCCTGTATGTAAAAGTGATAAAAGCCGAAAATGCCATATTTGCGTTATTGTGTCTTTCACCTACGATATTTTTCGGGTGTCTGATGTCTATATACAGGGGATATTTTGAAGGCATGAGAAATATGACTCCGACAGCCGTTTCCGAAATCATAGAGGCTGTTTTCAAGCTGTTTTTCGGCTTTACGGCTTCGGCTGTAACGATGAAGCTTCTTATGAACCAGTATGAAAGCACGGGATATGTTCTCGGAACGAAGTGTTCGGGCGTGGAAGATGCACAATCTGTGGTTATTCCCATAGCGATAGGTGCGGCTATTACAGGAATATCGCTGGGAGCTGTATTCGGATTTTTATATTTGTTTATCAAGTATAAAAAGAGCGGTGACGGTATCACAAGTGAAGAAATCAGAAATTCGCCCAAGCCCAAAAGTGACGGCACAATATTGAAAACGATGGTAAAAACGGCTGTTCCTGTCGGAATGGGTTCGATTATCATGAGCCTTGCGGATATGGTAGATGCAACTCTTGTGCAGAGAAGAATAGACCATATCATGCAGACCAATCCGAAAGCCCTGTTGGATATATACGGCTCGCTTGTACCCGACAGCGTGTATCAGTCGGGACAAACACATATCTATCTTTACGGCTGTTACGGAATTGCATTGACGCTGATGATGCTTGTATCAGCTGTGACGCAGGTATTTGGCACGACTGCACTGCCGTCTGTTACGGCTGCATGGACAAGCGGTGATAAAGTGCAGATGAAAAAAAGCATGGAAACGGTTTTAAGAGTAACCATGCTTGTCACGATACCATCGGGAATAGGAATGTCTGTTTTAGCTGAACCGCTTTTGTCGCTGATATACAGCGGAGGAGGAGTGGCAAATGAAGTTGAGATAGGTTCAAGAGTGCTTACGGTAATGGGAATATCAGCGGTATTCATTGCAACAAGTACCCCTATGTGCAGTATGATACAGGCAACGGGCAGAATGAATATTCCGCTGAAACTCTATACAATAGGAATGGTACTTAAAATAGTAGTTAATTATATACTCGTGGGCATACCCGAGATAAATATACAGGGGGCAAATGTGGGTTCTATTGTATGCTATGGATTTGTGACGGTAATGGCAATGTTTTTCCTCTGCCGTACAACAAAGATAGTGCCTGATTTTATATCTATATTTGTAAAGCCTTTGGGAGCGTCAATCGTGTGTGCATTGTCGGCATACTTCTCCGAACAGCTTTTCGACATATTTGTAACTCAGCGTATCGCAACAATACTTGCAGTACTTGTTGCAGTCGTTGTTTATATCATAACATTGCTTTTATTAAGGGCTGTTAAAAAAGAGGATATTCTCCAGATGCCAAAAGGAGAAAAAATTTTAAAAATACTTGAAAAACATAAACTTATAAGGTAAAATATAGTGTATTGAATAAAATACACATCGGATGCCGAAAGGAGAAAAAATCGTGGAATTTCAGTTTAAAGAAAAGTATGATGTCAAAGACCTCGTTGAAATAGTGAGAATACTGCGTTCACCCGAAGGCTGTCCGTGGGATAAAGTTCAGACACATCAGACGATCCGTCAGGACTTCATAGAGGAAGTTTATGAGGCTGTGGAGGCGATTGACGAGGAAAATGCCGAACATCTCAAAGAGGAATTGGGAGATGTGCTTTTGCAGGTGGTTTTCCATTCCGTTCTCGAAGAAGAAAAGGGAAGTTTCGGACTTGATGACACGGCAGATGATGTATGCAAAAAAATGATACTGCGTCACCCTCATGTATTCGGCAACGTTCAAGCAGATACTCCCGAACAGGTTCTTGAAAACTGGGATAAGATAAAAATGCAGTCGAAAGAACAGAAATCCGTGACCGAAACAATGGAAAGCGTGTCAAAAGCACTGCCGTCATTGATGAGGGCTGAGAAACTGCATAAAAAAGCCGAAAAAGGCGGACTTCATGCCAAAGATGCGGAAAGCATGATAGACGGGATTTCCCAAAAGCTTGAAAGCCTTAAAAACAGCCTGTCGGAAAATCAAGAGAATGATTGCAGTGAAAAAATAGGTGATATTTTATTTGATATGTCGGGGCTTGCAAAGGCACTTGACGTGGAAAGCGAAAAATCGCTGTACAATGCCTGTGACAGATTTATAGAGCGTTTTGAAAAGCTTGAAAAAAATGTCGGCAAAGCAGGTATCAAAATACAGAATGTTTCCCCTGAGGTCGTAAGAATACTTTGGGAAGACGAAAAATAAAAAATTTTAATGGAGGTTCACACAATGAACAAAACAGATCTTATTGCAGTAGTTGCCGAAAAGGCAGACATTACTAAAAAAGAGGCTGAAAAAGCAGTAACAGCCGTTTTTGACACTATCATGGAAAAAGTGGCAGACGGTGAAGAAGTACGTATAGTAGGCTTTGGTGCATTTGAGCGTCACGAGAGAAAAGAAAGAATCGGCAGCAATCCCCAGACAAAAGAACCTATGACTATCCCTGCATCAAAAGTTCCTGTATTCAAGGCAGGCAAAGTATTTAAAACTGCAGTTGCAGAAAAATAATTAAATCGGAAGTCGGCTTGCCAATACAGGTCGGCTTCCTGTTTTTTAAGTGAGATGTATATGAGCAAGTTTTTGATTTTTTGTGGAACTGCACAAATATATGCAGCCTCACACCCCTCCGTCAAAAATTGACAATTAAAATTGTCAATTTTTGCCACCTCCCCTTTCAGGGGAGGCAAGAGTGACAGCAGCAAATTTATCGGTGTATTTCTTTTATATTTCACTAATTTGATTTTACAAAGAACTGATTATAAGCCAAAAACTCGGCTTGCCTCCCCTGAAAGGGGAGGTGGCATTTCATCACGCAAGTGATGAAATGACGGAGGGGTCACGAGGGGCGGAAATAAAGTTGAAATCAAATAAAATTTGTTTCGGGCATATTTTTTTGTGCAACTTTTAAGATTTGTTCATTTATAGTTTAAGGAGGATATATATATGAGATTGGATAAATATTTGAAAGTATCGAGAATTATCAAAAGGCGGACCGTTGCAAATGAAGCTTGCGATGCAGGCAGGGTGCTTATCAACGGAAAAGTCGCAAGGGCATCTTATGAAGTGAAAGTCGGGGACATGATAGAAATAGCAATGGGGGCACACCCTGTCAAAGCGGAAATATTGAGTATCAATGAATACGCCAAAAAAGACCAGGCAGGATTGATGTATAAAATCATTCCCTGAAATGTCATATATGCTTTTCGGACAGCATACAATTTTTATAAAAATACAAAAAGGGGTTGTCCGAAAATGGAAGAAAAGAATATTGTGCGGAAAAGGCACAGCGTTATATTGGAGGACAGAAAACAGCTTTCGCTGTCGGGAGTGTCCGATGTATCGGGATTTGACGAGGAAACAGTAGTGCTTGAAACCGAACTCGGACAGCTTACCGTAAAGGGAAGCAGTCTGCATATCAACAAATTCAGCCTTGAAACAGGCGAACTGAACTTAGACGGAAATATATATTCTCTCGTGTATGCGGAAAACAAGCAGACAGAGGGCGGATTTTTTTCAAGACTGTTCAGATAGGGTGATATTTTGGAGGTCACGCTTTACAG
>Ga0310695_10010194_pt1 | contig 13815 bp, 9 predicted proteins | sample RumenRJG_04DNA_FD_203882 | JGI IMG/M metagenome (GOLD analysis project Ga0310695, IMG submission 203882) | Bovine rumen microbial communities from Lethbridge, Alberta, Canada - RJG_04 (v2) (version 2) | ecosystem: Host-associated > Mammals > Digestive system > Stomach > Rumen | place: Canada... | reverse complement strand
GGAAGGCTGGCGGCGCAACGACATGATCCGCTTCGGCATCTTCACCCAGCCCTACACCGACCGCCCGCAGCTCAGTGGTGAGCAGAGCGGCTTCACCACCGTCTTCCCCATTCCCGCCGACATCATGGTGATGCACCCCACCTGGCGACAGAATCCAGGCTACTAAAGAAAAGCAGGAAAGCCCTTGGTGGTTTTCCTGCTTTTCTGCTGATATTTCCTGAAACGTCCTTATCTTACCACCACCTTGCGGACATCACCGTCGGCACGGCGAACGATGTGTATACCCTTTTGGGATTGACCATTGGACATGGAGGATTGAGCATTTGCCAAGCGGCGGCCCATCACGTCGTAAACGGTTTCATTTCCAGAAATTGTCAATTGTCCATTATCAATTGTCAATTGACTGATGCCCGTGTCCACCAGGTCGTCGATGCGGAAGGCGGGGCTGATTACTTGCTCCTGATAGTTGCCAGTGGCATCTTCCAAACGAATTTTCAGGTCGAACCAGCCTTTCTCGGCCTGTCCCGTCACGTCCTTCAGCGAGCCGCGATAAAAATAGCCGAAGCTGGGAGCGAAGAAATTCTCGGGAATCTCCTCCACCTCCATTGCCGTCCATTCATTTTTGTTATAAGGTGAATAGCTCACGTTGACGGCCTGTTCGGCAATGTCGTACCAATACGAACCTTCATTCACGAAGTGGAAATTGAAATCACCGCCAGCAAACTCCAGCGTTCCATCCTCGGCCTTAGCGAAGCGGTCTATGATCTTGTCATCCTTATCTTTGAACCACAGCATCTGCAAGGTCGGAGCCTCGCGGTCGTCTGCACCCATGTCGAAATGGATTGTGGCTTCGTTCTTTCCGTCTAATCCGTCCACCTCTACGTTCTTGTTTGTTAAGGAAATATCGAACACACCTGTGGGAATACCTTCACCAATCCATTGTCCCTGTAGTTGTTGATACTCCTCGAAGCTGCCAGCCACCTGTTCGCCGTCCACCTTGATGGTCTCTTCAAGACCAACCATATCCGTTTCGCGGTATTCGCCGTAACGGCCGGTATAGCATGGGGCTGCAACAAACAGATGCCCCCACTCCGCCTCGTAACTGTATTTATCCATCGTCAAGACGGGACAACTGCTACCATAGGGCAAGGCTTTCTGTTCGGGAGAATACGAGAAGGCAGGATTGCCTCTCATAGAGTTCAAACAGTTGCTATTAGGTAAAGCACAGAATAAGGAAATACCGTTTGCCGGGCCACAATTCACGTATATCGGTTTGCCATCCTTTCTGTAGGCGGGCATTCCATGAATGATTCGTTCTTGCGCGTCACCCCACGCCGTTGCCTGCCAGTTATCCATGAACCGAGGAGTCGCCAAAAGATTGTATCGGCTTTCGGAAGCATCATTGCCGACAGACACGCCGTTGTAGATATGGAGTGTGTTCGCCTCATCCTTCCAAAATGAACCCATAAAATAAGTGGAGCCGACATAGATGTCGTCTATCACTTGAGCCAATGTTATTCCAAAGACGCCTGTGGGATAACGCTGATCGCTCCATTGCTTCCCGCCCTTTGACTGGACAAACTCCTCCTCGGTATAAAAATAGTCAGCAGGATTGTTGTTGAGGACGGCAGTTTCCGTCTTGTCGGTATAGAATTTGTTGACATAGAACGTACTTCCCTGCCTTTTACCATATTCATAAAGACTGCCCACAGCGGCATATTCATCGCGACAGAAGGCGAAACGACCACTCTTAGACGGGCTTACCCACCAGCCGAAGTCTTTGACAAAAGGAAATCCCTCGAAATTGTAAGCATCACCATACTCTTTATAGAACAAGCCCATTGGTCCTTCCGGCTTATAAACTGCATAGCGCACAAACTTCAACACATCGGCATCGCCCCGACTGACCACTTCTACTTCTCCCGACTCGCTCCCGCGGTAAGTTGTAAACTTCATTTCTTCCCCGTTGGGCATCAGTTCTTTGATAGCAATATAGTTGGTGGCATCTTCCTCAGAGAAAGTAAGCGTCATGTCACCGTCTATCTGAACCAGGTCTTGAATGATGTGTTCTAAACGGAAAGTTTTACTATTATAAATGCTTAGACAAAAGTCCCATTCGCCTTTGGGCAGGCTCATGGTGAAGTCATCTCCCTCATCGCCCCAATAGGCACCATAATTCTGTTGATTGTGGTACATCATCAGATGAAGTTCTTCAACAGCTTCCTTGTCATATTGTAGGATGAAGTGTACTTGTACCTCATCGTCGGTGGACTCTTTCTTGGCTATGGGCTTATTGTATAGCAGCGTTGTCATGCTGCCGTTCTCTATCTTGCGGTAATTCTGTTGGTCAAGGATTGTTGACTCTATCATCCCGCTTTTCATGGGCTGAACCGTCGGATAGACATTTCCCACCTGCGCCCTTGCACCCATTGGCAGCATCATCAGCGCCACCATCCACTTGAATAAGTTCATCTTTTTCATTTTGTTTGAATTTTAAAAGGTTAATAAAAAGGTTTGATGGTGCAAAGATAGGGCGATTGCGGGAAAGCCGCAAGAAAAAACCTTCGAGGTTTGTTCGAACTTACACGCACGAACAAAAATGTGGCGACATAGAGGGGTTAGGCGGGTGTCTGGGTGCTGGCTACTTTAGTCTTTGCCAACTTCTGATAGGCTGAAGGCGTCATGCCCGTGAACTTCTTGAAAGCAGCGACGAAGGTGGAACGGGCGCGGATGCCCACACTTTGGGCAATGCCGTCAAGAGTTTGGTTGCCGTAATGCTCCTGGTCGTTGATGCGACGGCAGGCTTCACGGATGCGATATTCATTGAGCAGGGCATTGAAGTTGCAGTTGTATTTCTCGTTGATTACCTGCGACACGTAGTTGGGATTGCCATCAACCAGTTCTGCCAAACGCTGCAAGGAGAAATCATTGGAATACACATCATCCGCATTTTCCATTACCATGAAAATGCGATGAAGCAATTCCGACTTCTCCGTCTCACCGATGGCATTCTTCTGATACTTGGCTTTTTCTTCTGTCGGCGCAGGCTGAAAAGTGGCTGCTTGCATTATCAATGCTTTCTTTTCCTCTATTTCAGCCAGTTGCACCTGAACCTTCTGGAAAAGCTGGGCGTTTTTCTCCTTCACCTGACGGTATTTTCTGTACAGCATGACCAGTGTACAGATAATTAGCAATGTGAAGAAGCACACTATCCACAGCACCCGCGACTTCATATGGTCGCGCATCGCCATTGCTTCAGCCTCCTTGTTAAGCTTCTCAATCTCGATAAGGAATTTCATCTTCTGCATACCTGCCAAATGCCCTTTATTGACAAGGAAATCTTTCTCTCTCAGATGGAGCAATTCATAATGTGTAGCCATCTCCTTATTGCCTCGTTCAAGGTAGAAATCAAACAAACCTTCGTATGCATCGTCAAGAGCCCGATGCTCATCATGTCGAGAGGCAATTGCTATCAGTTTCTCTACTTCCTGTATGAATTCTGTGTCCATCTCCTTTTTTTCATACATTTGACACCGTATGTTATAGATAAAGATAGAATCCGTTACCCGCTCTTTTACGTTAATGCCATGGATGTGGCCTTCTGCCAATCGCAGATAATGCAATGCATTCTCCAGATTTCCCTCTCCATATTCCAGAATAGCTTTGCAGAAGTATTTATTGTCATCTTGTGGTCCATAGATGGTGTCTTTCAGCTCGATGGAACAATACTCTTTCAGTTCTTTACTGACATTTCCTATCATATCATGGCTAATGCCAATCGAAGCCATGTTCTGAGCAATAGCTCCGAGACAATCGTGCAATTGATACTTCACCCCTTCGTGAAAGGCCTGCTTATACATGCTCAGCACGCTTTTCAACGAATCTGTTTGATTGTTAATACCATATTCCAGTAAAGCCAAACCCGCCATTTCGTTGTGAATAGCAGGAAGGAGCCGATAGAAATGATTTTTCTCGCAATACTCCTCTGCGAGATGGAAAAAGCCGTATGCTTTCTGAAAGTCATCATAGAATCCATCGTAAAGAAGACCTATCAGGTTCAATGCATTGGCACATGCCTTAATGCTGACACTGTCCTGCTTCTCGTCGAATCGCCTGTTGGCAACAATGGTAAAGCAGAGCATGGCGCTGTCTGCATCGTCTTTACGGTTCATGTAGAAGAGTCCTTTCTCCACCAGTTCCTTGCTCGGCATGTTGACGAGCATATCTATTATCTTTTGTTTTCTCTCTTGCCCCCACACAGCGATAGCCATCATGACGGCCACGGCCGCCATGAATACCCTAAGGAATAACGATTTGCTGTTGTGGTTCATGACAATCATTTATTCTCAGTCTTACTCCATTCGTCCCAATCGATGGTTTCGAGGAGATAAGCCACTTGCTGGCGTAACGGTGCCAGGTCGTTTTGAATGACATCCCAAACATCCTCTTCTGAAACCTGATAATATCCATGCACAAGATGATGCCTCATATTAGCAATCACTTTCCATTCTACTTGTGGGAAATGGGTGACAAAAGCATTACTCAGTTTATATGCAGCTTCTCCAATAACCATGGTATACCAAACCACTCCGGCATATCTTAGTTTGTCTGCCGTAAGCTCTTCGTACGAAAGTCCTGATGCCCGTTCTTGCAAAGTGTCAATAGCGTCAAGGATATGCATGAGGCGATGCTTGTCTCTAATTGGCTCTCTCATATATTAATTCTTTGTCTTTGTTAACACTTTCTGCTACCCAAGGAAAAAGAGTCTTGCTATCTACCAAATCTACTTCTCGATTTAATAAACTTTGCAGGGATAGGCTCATTCTTGAAATTTTCAACAACCCGATTCGTTTACTTCTGTCATACTCTACCAGTATGTCCACATCACTCTCAGGGGTTTCCTCGCCTCTGGCGAAGGAACCGAAGAGCCAAGCTTTCAGGACGGGCTGGGACTTGAAATACTCGGCGATGGTTTGTGTCATGGCCTCTGTTGTCATAGGCATGTTCTTGTTTCCTGTTTGCAAAGGTAACAAAAAACAGGTAAACCACCAAGGATTTTCATGCTTTTCTGTTGATTCTATTTGGTAAATGCGGCATTTTCAGTGTATGTATGACGCATTCACAGCTTGTATATGACGCAGAGCAGATACAAAACTGAAAGAATATCACTGAAACTCTTGTGGGATTGAAAAGAAATGCGTACCTTTGGCTTTGCCGAAGGTACTCGCGCTCGACAATAAAAATGCAAAAAATGCTTTTTTCATTTTGTATTGTACTCACTTATGCGTACCTTTGCACAATCAAAACATAAACAATAAAAAAGATCAGTCAGAAACCAATGAAAAGACTTTTTGCTTTGACAATGGGCATGCTGGTGGCCGCACAGCTGATGGCCGCCGACGTGCTGCACAATGTGTATGGCCGCAACGTGACATCGCTCAACGGATGGTGGCAGATTGTAGTGGACCCCTACGACACGGGCATGGGCTACGGCATCTATAAGAATGCACAGCCCGCCTCGAAGAGCGACCATGCCGAGTTTAACTTCTCCGACAAAGAGTATATCGACGTACCGGCCGACTGGAACACGCAGCGGCAGGACCTCTTCTTCTATGAAGGGACGGTGTGGTACAAGCGGACGTTCGAGCACAACCTGAAGCGCGACCGCCTGCTCTACCTCTACTTCGGCGGGGCCAACTACCAGGCCGACGTATGGGTGAACGGGCAGAAAGCCGGTGCTCATGAGGGTGGCTTCACGCCTTTCTTCTTCGACATTACGGGGCTCGTACAGAAAGGCGAGAACACGGTGGTAGTCCGGGTGAACAACCGTCGGCGACCCGATGCCGTGCCGGCCATGGAGACTGACTGGTGGAACTTCGGCGGACTGACGCGCGACGTGATGCTCGTAGAGACACCGATGGCGCATATCGACGATTACGAGATCAAGCTCGAGGAGGGTTCGCTGTCGAGAATCACGGGCAAGGTGAAACTCAACCTGCCAGTGGCCGACGTGCGCATCGACGTGAAGATAGGCGACCTGAAGCTCAACCAGAAGCTGACGACCGACGCCCGCGGTGAGGCTTCGTTCACTTTCGATAAGAAAGCGCCCATCCTCTGGACACCCGAGACACCGCGGCTGTACGACGTCGAGCTGAAGTGCAACGGCGAAAAGATAGAAGACCAGATAGGCTTCCGCCACATCGAGGTACGCGGACAGCAGCTCTTGCTCAACGGCAAGCCCATCTTCCTGCGCGGTGTCTCCGTCCATGAGGAGGCCCCCTACCGCACGGGGCGCTGCATCGCCGAGAAGGACGACTCGACGCTCATCTCATGGTCGAAGTTCCTGGGGGCCAATTTCCTCCGTCTGGCCCACTATCCGCACAACGAGAAGATGGTGCGCATGGCTGAGCGCAACGGCATCATGCTCTGGTCGGAGATTCCTGTCTACTGGACGCTCGACTGGACGAACCCCAACACCTTCGCTTGTGCTTCGCGCCAGCTGAAGGAGATGATCGACCGCGACCACAACCGCTGCGGCGTCATCGTATGGAGCATCGGCAACGAACTGCCGAAGGGTGAGGCGCGCGACAACTTCCTCCGCCGTCTGGCCCAGCAGGTAAAGCAAGCCGACCAGGAGCGACTGCTCAGCATGGCGATGACTATCGACGGAGCCGGCGAGAACACGTCGACCATCACCGACCCGCTGCTCTCGGTTGTCGACATCATCGGTGTGAACGAATATATCGGATGGTATGGCGGCACGGCAGCCGACTGCAACCGCCACAAATGGAGCATCCCCTCGCAGAAGCCCATCATCGTCACAGAGTTTGGTGCCGGTGCCGTGGCAGGCCGTTTCGGCGATGTGACGGAGAAGTGGACAGAGGAGTATCAGGCCGAAGTGTTCCGTCGGCAGTTGGCGATGTGGAGCCGCCAGCCCTCCTTCGTAGGAGTGTCGCCCTGGGTGCTGATGGACTTCCACAGCCCGCGACGCATGAACCACGACACGCAGAACTTCTTCAACCGCAAGGGCATCATCTCCGAGCGCGGACAGACCAAGCAGGCCTTCTACGTGCTGCAAGACTTCTTCAAGCAGAAAGGAGCCTTCAAGCATCTCATGAAGTAGATGGAGTTTCAGGAGTTCAGACATTACTGGAGTTCAGACATTACATCTATAAAAGGCATTATCTATTTGTTTCTTTTGAACGCAAAGACGCGGAGACGCAGAGTTTTATAAGACAAAGTATATCAACCGATAGGAACAATCAATCTCTGCGTCTTTGCGTCTCTGCGTTCAAATGATAGAGATTGCCAAAAAGCAAGAGCGAGGGGGCAAATGATGCCCCCTCGCTCTTTTCATATAATCTACAGTGTTGCGTTTTTACTCGTAGAAGCCTGTGTAGCGCTGACCCGAGATACGATAGATGAAACCGTAGTCGTCGTCGTTGAACTTGATGTCGAAGACGATGCTGTCGTTCGGCATACCATGCAGGTTGACGGCCTGACCTTCGAGCACCTTACCGTTGGTGACGATGCCCGTTCCGGTGCCGGCAGCATCATAGTCTTTCTCGCTGCAGCTGAACGTGCGCGCGTCGTAGTTGACATCGACCTTCATCTTGAAAGCCCAGAAGTTCTGCATGTCGTCGAGCCACATCACGTTGTTGACATTGTCAGCCGTGTTGTAGGTCATCACTTGGATGGTACCCAGTCCGTAGGGATCTTCGTAAACGATGTTGCCGCTCTCGTCAACCACGTCCACCTGAACATCCCACAGTCCGGCCATCTTCTCCACATTAGTTCCGCCCGGCTCCTCGTCGGTCTCTGGATCGCAGCCCGTGAAGCCGAAGGAGCATACCAGGGCCATCATCAGCAGTGAAATATATTTCTTCATCATAATGTTATTCTGTTAAAGTTAATATTACGTTGAAATCCATTCCCGCATACACGATGTCGTAAGAGATGGTGTTGGCAGCAGGGTCGAAGACACCGTTCAGGAAGTCGTCGTAGTCGTCGCCCCATCCGGGAACGCCGTTACTGCCGGCGATATCCACCGTGTTGTCTTCATTCACCTGCAGGAAGCCTGACATAGCATAGCTTGAGCCGTAGCCTGCACGCAGATAGTAGTAGCCGCCGAGCAGGTCCTCGGTCCAGTACTTGCCGTTGCCGTCGGTGAGCATGAAGATGCTGTAGCCCGACCATGCCACCTGAGCCTTCGGCGAGCCGTCGTCGTTCCACGTCTGGCGATAAGAGCCTTCGGCGACCTTGGCGACTACCGGACTGCCTACATACACATAACGGTAGGCCTGAGCAGCAAACCCGTCTTCATTGACAGCGCTATAAGTTATCACGTAGGGACCAATCTCGTTGGTGTTCACAGGGTTGTTGACCGTCACCTTGCTGGTGACGTCCTCGCCAGCCAGTTCGGCGGTGCAGCCTGGGTCGACAAAGTCGGAGCCTGCTTCGACATACATCACCTCGTTGCCGTTGAGCGTCAGCACGATGTAGTTGGTCACGCGGGTGTCGGTGAGCTGGTCTTCGTCGTCATTGCACGATGTGAAGCCAAAGGCAGCCGTGCAAAGCATCAATCCATATACAAATATCTTTTTCATATCTGATTGTCTTTATTAGGGTTGGACAACTTACTTCACATCCCAGAACACCTTGTCGCTGATCTTGCGAGCCGTGCTGGGCGTGTTGATATTAAACTTACGAGAGTCGCTGCTGTAGGGGATGCTCATGGCGATGTTGCCATTGCCCAGCTGGTTCGTTGTCGGGTTGATCAGGTCGCCAGGGGTGTAGATAGCGACGTTCTTGTTGATGTCGGCTCCCGAGTGGGGCGACAGCGACGGAACGTCGGTGCGGCGAATCTCCGACCAAGCCTCCATGTGGTCGCGCATGAAGAGTGCTGTCCACTTCTGCATGTAGATGAGCTTCAGCTTTTCTTCAGCCGACGACTGTCCGTCCCAGCTGGCGGAGTTGGCTAAGAACTCGCTGACATTGGGAATGCCGCGCGATGCAAAGTCGGCAGCAACACCTTCCTCGTAGGCTGCCTTGGCAGCGGCTTCGTTGTGGTTGAAGCGCAGCTGCACCTCGGCGATGAGGAACTGCAGTTCGCTCTGCGTGAACAGATAGATGGGCAGTGCGTGTGTCGGCGCATAGTCGATGGCGCTGACATCCTGGTTCTTATACGAGCTGCTGTAGACAGCATTCGACTGCTTGGCACCGGGGAACTGTCCCACATACGAGCCGTCGCTGGTGCGGGGCTTGATGGCGTAGGAGATACGCGGGTCGTTGGTGCTGAGCATGTACGACACGATGGGATAGGCAGCGCAATGGTTGTTGGTGAGCTGGAACACACCGTGGTACCACGGGTTGAACTGACCTTCCTGGTCGCTATAGACATCCCAGGCCACATCGTCCGAGAAGAAGTCGCCAGCACTTACCAGGGCCTGAGCCTTCGAGGTGTACGAGGCAGCATCCACATTGCCGTCGATCAGTCGCAGATACATGCGCAGACGAAGGGCATTGGCGAAGCCGCGCCACTGGCTGAGGTCCTTCTGGAGCAGCGGGTCGGTCATCGTGATGATATCATCGCTGTTGAGAGCAGCCTCTGCCGCATCGAGCTCGGCCAGCACACCCTCGTAGACGGTCTTACCGTCGTCGTACTTCGGAGCCGAGATAGAGCTCTGCAGTGCCTCGGTGTAAGGTGTCTCGCTGGTATTGTCGACCAACAGCTGGAAGGCCAGCGTGCGCATCACCTGGCAGGCGAAGAGGTTGGCCGTGTTGTCGGTCTTCGTCTTGATGTCCTCGATGTCCTGGAGGGCACCGGCATAGATGACGCGGTAGCAGCGGTTGAAGAGGTCTTTCGACTCGTCGATGTTCAGCTCGGCCAGGTCGTTATACTGGTTGGCCTCAGGCATCTGTTCGAAATACTGTGCAAAGAAGCCACCATAGTTGAACATCTGGTCGCCCGTAGCGTCAGCAATGGCGTTGATCACAGCAGGGAACTCCAGGTCGCTGGTAATCTCGCCACTTGAAGGATAGTTCGGGTCTTCATTGATGTCCAGGTCACAACTGGAAAGCATCATGAGTCCCGCAGCGGCAAATAAAAATATCTTTTTCATACTGTTGCTTCCTTTCTTTTAGAATTTGACATTGATGTTGAAACCGAACTTGCGCGAGCTGGGGTTCGACGAATACTCACCGAAGTTACCCGTCAGGTCGTTACCGAACGACGAAACTTCAGGATCGACGAAGGTGTTGCTCGACGGTGTCCAGAGCAGCAGGTTGTTGCCGAACACTGATACGCGTACACCGGTGAGGAAGGTCTTGGCGAGCCACTTCGAGGGGAGGTCCCAGCTGAGCACCACCTGGCGCAGCTTCACGTACGACTTGTCGATGAGCGAGAAGGCACCCATCTCCGTTCCGCCGTTGTTCCAGTAGTTGTAGATGTTTCTTGAGTTCAGCGGGATGGTATTCTCCGAGAAGGTTCCGTCGCCGTTGTCGATGACCGAGTTGGGGATAATCCACGGGTTACGGTCGTTGTAGGCTGTCTGCATGGCGTTACCGGTGAAGTATTCGGTGTCCTTCGTACGCGAGAACATCAGTCCGCCATGACGGAAGTCGAAGTCGAACGACAGGCTGACGCCCTTGTAGCGCAGCGTGTTGCCGATGCCCATCATATACTTATAGTTGATCGATCCGATCTCCACCTGCTCATCGGTATTCTGCGGCAGACCGTTGCTGTCAACGATGATGCGTCCGTCGTCGGTCTTCTTGGCAGAGTAGGCCTCGAAGATACCCATCTCCTTGCCCTCGATGGCATAGAGACCCGTACCGCCGGTGAAGCCGTAGATAGAAGCGCGTCCGTTCATCTCCTCGGGGAGCTTCAGCACCTTGTTGTTGTTCTTCGTGTAGTTCCAGGTCAGGCTCCACTCGAAGTCCTTCAGGCGGACGGGAACGAGGGTTACCAACAGCTCGATACCGCGGTTGCGAATCTTACCGAGGTTGACGTTCTGTGCGGTGTAGCCCGAAGCGGGATCGACGCTCAGACGTGTTATCTGCTTGTCGGATACACGGTTGTAATAGGTAGCATCCAGCTGGATGCGGTTCTGCAGGAAGGCCAGCTGTACGCCGAACTCGGTCTCGGTGGTCATCTCGGGGCTCAGCGTCGAGCTACCCAGGATGTTACCCACGGTGTAGGCATTGGTGCCGGTCTTCGAGAAGGGGAAGTTGCTCTCGCCCCAGCCAGACGAACTGGCGGCAGCCTGCGAGTAGTACGGGTCGGTCATATAGACGCTGGCGTCGTTACCCGTCTTACCCCAGGCGGCGCGCAGCTTACCGAAGGTGAGCCACGGAGCCTGCTCCTTCAGCGCCTCGGAGAAGATCCAGCTGGCGGTCACGCCGGGATAGAAGAACGAGCGGTTGCCCTTCGGCAGCGTCGACGACCAGTCGTTACGTGCGGTCAGGGTCAGGTAGAGCTGGTTCTTCCAGGCTATTTCGGCCTGTCCGTAGATACCCATCAGTCGGCGCAGCTCCTTATGCTCCTCTGTCGTGGGGCGCTCGGCCGAGTTGCTGACGTTGAAGTAGGTCGGGATGGTCAGGTTGGTGACCGACGAATAGAGGTAGTTCAAACTGCGCTCGTTGCCGTTGAAACCGGCAATGGCGTTGATGTTGAAGTCGTTGACAGGCATGTTGAACGTCAGCATCAGGTCGTGGTTCAGCTCGCGGCGGCGTGTTATCTGCTGCGACGTGCTACCCGTCACGGTGCTCAGCTCGTCGGCCCAGTTGGGCGTGTCGGGGAAGAGCACTGCATAGTTGGGCACACCCTGATGGTGCTGTCCAGTGGAGGTATCCAGACCGAAGCGATAGGTCAGCTTGAACCACTTCAGGAAGTCGTAGTCCAGCTGGAACTTGCCGTAGAAGCGCTCGCTCTCGTACTCGTTCAGGTGGTTCTCCAGGATGTAGTAGGGGTTCATCACGCTATAGGGCGTATAGTAGTAGCCCGGCGTGTTGAACGGGTTGTTCAGGTCTTTCAGCTCGGCGATACTGATGTCGCGCGGGGTCTGCATGATAGAGTTATACATGTTCTCGATGCCCTGTCCGGTCGATACGAAGTTGTTCTTCTGGAAGGCATAGTTCACCGACGAGCTGAACGTCAGGTTCTTGATCTTGTGCGAGCCGCGGGCCGAGAAGGTGTACTTGGTGTAGCTGTCGGCATCGGTCGGGATGATACCGTTGTCGTGAATCTGCGAGAACGACACGAAGTAGTCGCTCTTGTCGGTTGCCCCGTTGAACGACAGGCTGTTGTTGTAGCGGAAGCCGGTGTCGAAGAAGTCCTTCAGGTTGTCCTCGATGGGCAGGTACGACTTGATCTGCTGCGAGTTGTTGTACACCGTACCATACTTCAGCGTCGAGCCGTCGAAGCGCGGACCCCACGAACCGTTCTCGTCGTCGGTCTTGTCGCCATACCAGCCTTGTCCGAACTCGTTCTGCATCTGCGGCAGGCGCATCACGGTCTCCCACTGCAGGCCGCCGTTGTACTCGATGCCCAGGCCCTTCTTCTGGGCCTTACCGGTCTTCGTGGTGATGAGGATGACACCGTTGGCAGCGCGGCTACCGTAGAGGGCCGTAGCGGCAGCGCCCTTCAGGATGGTCATCGACTCTACGTCGTCGGGGTTGACAGCATTGGCACCGTTACCGAAGTCGTAGCCGGAGTTCAGTCCGTCGTTGCTGTAGACGGCCGAGTTGTTCAGGGGCACGCCGTCGATGACGTACAACGGCTGGTTGGTGCCGCCCAACGAGCTGATACCACGGATGATGACGGAGTTGGACGAACCCGGGTCGCTGGCGGCAGAGCTGATCTGCACACCGGCCACCTTACCCTGCAGGCTCGACATGATGTCGCTCGTGCGGGCCTGCGAGATCTTCTCCCCGTCGACCGCCGTAGCCGAATAGCCCAGGGCTTTGGCCTGACGTTTGATACCCATGGCCGTAACGACGATCTCGTCGAGGTTGGTGTCGCCGTCGCGCAATACGATGCGCATGTTCGGGCGTGCACTCACTTCGAGCGTCTCCATACCCACATAGCTGATGCGGAGCATCGACTTGCCGGCGGGCACGGTCAACGAGAAGCGGCCATCACTACCGGTCACGGTGCCGACGTTAGTCCCTACGACAAGAATCGAGACACCGATGATGGGCTCGTTGTCTTGAGAAACTACGGTACCGCTAACCTGCGTCTGTGCCATAACTCCTCCCAAGCTGAGGAAGAGAAAGGCCAAAATCATTGTTAGTTTTCTTTCCATAAATACTCTCTCGTTTAATTGATTAGAATATAAAAAATAAAAACTCTCTCCATGTTGTAAATGCAAATGTAAACAAAATTTTATAAACGACCAAGAAATAAGAAAAGAAAAGTGCTTTTTGGGGTGTTTTTTTAACATATTACCCTCTTTTTGCTTTAAAAAAGCGTCACTTTCTTTCTTCCGTGGCATTTGTCATACTCACATCTTTCGCAGCTTCTTTTTCGTCGCTTATGAATGTGATAAATAACAATTTGATTGCTTATGTACGGCTTAAGAAATGCGTTAACCACGGCGGCAGGTGGTTCTTGCAGTGGCGGTACGACGCAAACCACAAAGCAATCAGCGGCATATTGGCAGACAATTTGCGGCAAATCAGAACACTACATTATTAATGTAGTCAGACTACCTTATTAATGTAGTCGCACTACTTTATTAATGTAGTCACACTACCTTATTAATGTAGTGCCGGCTTCTGCGTCTGATTACGGCCTTGTTGATGTGTTTTTGGCTC
>Ga0310695_10010193_pt1 | contig 13816 bp, 10 predicted proteins | sample RumenRJG_04DNA_FD_203882 | JGI IMG/M metagenome (GOLD analysis project Ga0310695, IMG submission 203882) | Bovine rumen microbial communities from Lethbridge, Alberta, Canada - RJG_04 (v2) (version 2) | ecosystem: Host-associated > Mammals > Digestive system > Stomach > Rumen | place: Canada... | reverse complement strand
TTGCCTTCTGCAACGGGCAGGGAGCAAAAAAGTGATATTGGCGACTTAAGACAGTTGCCTGTATACCTATATAATCATTTCTGGTCTCAGAATTTACATTATGTTTCCGCTAATAGGCAGGGGCCAGTTAAATTTGTTGAACGCGATGAGATTCCTGAATTCTTTCGAGTAGGTGCTGATGGTTCAAGAACTATTAACACACTTTCTGCATATTTGGATAATGTAGATAAACGGATGAATATTAACTCAAATGATGATAATATCTACAATTTGTTGACTGCTACAACAATGTGGATAGACAATATCATGAATGGTGGAAGTGTTAATGTTTCAGGAAATGTAATAAATACACACGATAACCATGGAAACCTTAAAAAGAGTTCGATATTAAGTTTGGGGTTTGGTATAAAGGAGGACGGGAATGTATATCCTTCATATCATGTGGGCTTTGGATATAGTTATATCCTGTCTATAGTGGTAACCGCCTTAATTGCTAAAGAAGGTGATATTGTTATTATTGAGAATCCTGAGGCCCATCTCCATCCTGAGGCGCAATTACGTCTTACCTACATGTTGGCAAAACTTGGTGCTCGTGGAGTGCAAGTATTTATTGAAACTCATAGTGAACATGTCATTAATGGCATACGTCTTGCTGCATTAAAGGATGAGTTTCTCTTGCAGAATGAAGACGTCAGAATTTTCTTCTTTGATAAAGATTTTGAAAAAATAGATTTAATTATAGAAAAGTCGGGTAGAATACCCAATTGGCCTAAGCGTTTTTTTGATCAGTATCAAGCAGAACTGGCAGAAATATTAAGACTTGGAGCTCAGAAGTGATGACTGCTAATTTATACTTACATCCTGATACCTTTATATATAATGAGGTAGACACTTATGACCAAATATCATCCAAATTATATAATTTGGTAAATGATATGGTTAAGGTTATTACTGAGCATAGGGATGAGAATTCATTCAAAGTTCCTATGAGTTTAATGACTGTGCCAGTTTACAAGAAAGAAACCATCATTGAAATAGCTGAATCATGCCTTGGTAATGATAGTATAGGTGTATTCTATACTATGTTAGCGGATACTTCTGATAAGTATGATGGTATAAGTTTAGAGGAATTACGTAAGAAATGCATTTATTGTGCAGACGAAGAAGAAGTTAATTCAATTTTGGTTTTCAATGTTCCTGCAGAGGATCTTCCAGAAGAAGAGACCATAAAAGATGAAGATGAAGCCAAAAGGAAACATAGATCGATTATTAATGACTATATCACATTTGAAAAATATGAGGTCGTGTATAATAAGCAAACATGGTATCATCTTCGTAGACAGATTTTAGGGAACCATCCGGAAACTCCCAGTCAATTTATTTGTGAATGTAAAAAATACTTCCCGAATCTCTGTTTTCATGATAATTGCGTATCATCTCTTGTGGATGAAGAATTCCATTATTTGGAGACTTCTCCACGAAAAATAATATATTATCTTTCATGTCTTAATGACAAGTTTAATGAAGTCTATAAAAGACATCTTGTTAAAGGCAGTGATGCAAATACGATACTTGAAGATTTTTCGGGTATTTATGGACTTGATGAACCTGGATCATTACAACAACGCCCAGAGAAGAAACCATTGTTGAGGTTCTGTTTTAAAAGAAACGACAGTACTAAATGTGATGTTCTTTGTGAACCACATTTGAAAATATCGCAAGAAGATTCAAATTGCAAGGTACAACCTATTGATTATAGGAAATTTCATCCTCGTATTTATTTTTCTTTTTCAAACCCAGAAGTAGAAAGAGGAAGGATTCTTGTTGGTTCTATAGGGCGTCACATATAACACCTCAACAAATGTAGGCAAGTTGAGGTGTTATGATACACATGCAGCATTAGCTTACATTGGTGAAAACAGGAGTATGATGGCGAATTAATTTCTGCCCAAAAGGCTACTTTGAATTTTATTAAAGAGAATGAAGGCAGCAATGCTACGGAAACTTCTGAAAAGACAGGAATGCCTTTCAGCACCATTGATAAGCATATGCGTGTCTTACTGAAAATAGGTGCTATAGAGCGTCGTGGAAGTGAAAGAAGGGTAAGCATCCAACCCCTTTTTAGGTGGTCTAAGATATTGTCATTACCTTTGTGCCATTCATTCTAAATTTAGGATTTATGGCAATAAACAGGCAAATCTTGGAGCAGTGAGATGAAAGTAATATGTGTATTAACTTTTACGAGTCGTGACAAGATTCATCAAAGATAAAGACATTGAAATTCTTTGGAAACAGTATTCCGAAGATGCAGTTAATAAGGGAATCTCAGTCGCCCAGTTCTTTGAATCGAATGGCGTTCCTTATCATTGCTTTGAGAAATGGTACATTTAGAGTTCCTTGACAAGGAGCGGCTGTAATGCGAGGATGATATGGAACGTGAGGGTTGTCAGAAACAGATAGATGACTTGCTGAATGCTGTCAGTACTCTCCTTGATGCGAATAATGCGATGGGCGAGAAACTCCAGAAATTGGAGAAGATTGCAGATGCATACGAGGATCTGAAGGCTAAGTATGCGAAGCTGGAGGGCGAACTCGCTATGTTGGAATAACTGCTGTGAACGAGCAATCCGTTAGCTCATCGCCCAGGTATTAAATACAATTAAAAACAAAAAGGCCCTGTTTTTCATGAAATGCCCAGAACCCCAGCATCTGCTGGGGCTAAGGCTTATGGCAAAAAGGGGTTGGATGCTTGCAGACAGACCGCTGTCGAAACTGACGAAGGATATATTGATGCAGTTAGATATACATTGATAATGGAGCATATCGAAACGATAGAGAAACAAAAAGAATTCAAGAGATTCCTAGAGCATACCCCAAGAATAGTCTTTTCTGCAAAGTTCGGGGATGGCAAGACTCAATTTTTGAATGAAATAAAAGATAATAATGAATTTGAGGATTATCAATTCTTTACAATCTATCCTGTCAATTATGTTGTAGCTGAAAATGCAGACATCTTTGAATATGTCAAACGTGACATATTGCTTCAGATGGCGAAGATGAAGCTGTTGAATGAAATAGATTTGGATGCGCTAATTAGTTCCTTTGCCTCATTTGAGAATTTTCGGGAAATCTTATCTTTCTTGGTGTCGTTCCTTCCAGCAGGAGATTTTATCAACAAACTTATAGACAAGGGGCTGGAAATAAAAGATAGATACCAAGAGCAGAAAACAACATTAGACAAGTATGAAGCTACATTCAAAACACAGAGAGGCGGCTTGTATGAGGAAGACACATATACCCAGTTAATAAAAGAAGGCCTGAAATATTTGCGAGAAAGCACAAATGTTGAAGGGGGAAATAAAAAGTCCGTCCTGATTATTGAGGATCTGGACAGACTTGACCCAGGGCACTTGTTCAGAATACTAAATGTTATCAGTGCTCATATTGATGCTTATACATACAAAGATAATCCTGTGGAAAACAAATTTGGCTTTGATAATATAGTCATTGTTATGGATTATGATACCACTAGATATATTTTTGAGCATTTTTATGGGAAGAAAGCCTCCTATGTTGGCTACATGAGTAAATTCATGTCTGTTGAGCCGTTCAGATATAGTCTTAAAGATTTGGCTATGCCAGAACTTGTCAGCAAATTAGAGAAACTCATCGGGGCTAGAGTCGTTAAAATGTGGTATGGCGTAATTGCTGAAAGGGTGAACGAGTTCTCAATTAGGGATATTGCAAGACTTTGTGCTTTTGACTACAGAAGTCGCATTCTTAAACCATATGTTACCATAAGGGGACACAAGTATTCAACAGAACTCCCCATTTTTAAGTTGCTGATTTATCTTTCTGAGATGGGTGTCCATTTGAATGATATATTGAATTTTGGGAAGAAACCATTTGAGGGTAGAATTCAAGACATGATAGAGTTATTCTATCCTGTATATCATGCTGCTAATAAAATGTCTGATATCTATTTTGACATGGGACCGGATAATGAGACAGGAGAAAATATAGTTTATGGTTGTGTCCTGTCTGAAAAAGATGGTGTTGTCATCGATATCTCATGTGCTCAGGCAATGTCATGGGGAAATGGCCTTAAGATGTTTGAAGAGGAGAAACTGGATGAAGACTTAATTGTGGCTATTCCAAAGTTTGAGGAAGGCATAAGTTTGGCCTCACTTAATAGGTCTATAGTATAAAATAGTTGACTCTTTTTATGAAAAGGAAATAGTGATGTAGGAGATAATTATAGTTGTCACAGATTGAAAAAACAGAATAATAATATATAATATGGAAAGAAAAAGAATCTATCTTTGTCTGGCTCACATGAGCGAGGACGGAATGGAACAGAAGTACGTGAAGGAAGCATTCGATACGAACTGGGTAGTGCCCCTTGGCCCGAATGTGAATGGGTTTGAGAAGGACTTGGAAGAGTTCATAGCCCCCGAGCCCCCTAAAGGGGAGCGTAAAACCCCAACGAAGCGCGTGGTGGCACTCTCTGCTGGTACAGCGGCAGTGCATCTGGGATTGTTGAACTGTGGTGTGAAGCCAGGGGATGAGGTGATAGTACAATCGTTTACATTTTGTGCATCGACGCATCCTGTGACATACTTGGGGGCAACACCTGTTTTGGTTGACTCAGAGCCTGACACTTGGAATATTGACCCAGAACTTTTGGAGAAAGCCATTATTGATCGTAAGGAGAAGACAGGAAAGTATCCTGCAGCTATTGTTCCAGTGGCTCTCTACGGTATGCCATATAAAGCTGATCGCATCATGGAGATAGCCAATAAGTACGGAATTCCCGTAGTGGAGGATGCTGCTGAAGGTTTTGGCTCAAAGTATAAAGGGCAGGTGCTCGGCACGTTTGGAAAGTATGGTGTGCTGTCGTTCAATGGTAATAAGATGATTACCACCTCTGGTGGTGGTGCGTTGATTACGGAGGATGAGGAGCATTGGCGCGAGATCATGATGTATGCTACTCAGTATCGTGAGAGCTATCCTTACTACCAGCACGAGAAAATTGGTTACAACTACCGTATGAGTAACATTTGCGCTGGTATTGGTCGTGGACAGATGACGGTGGTGAATGACCACTTAGCTCATCACAAGCATGTGCAGAAGATGTACGAGGAACTGTTGGCAGATGTAAAGGGCGTTACTGTTCATAAACAGCCCGATGTAAGATGTAGGATGGCTGATGGAAGAGAGATTCCTGTATATGACTCGAACTACTGGCTGTGTACCATTACCATTGATGAGAATGTGAAGGTGAAGGGTCAGGAGGATGCTTATAAGACTATCGTGACTGGTGCAGTTGGTGGTGCAGCAGGTGTTATCCATGCAGCAGAATCTGCTCATACTGATTGTGAACCTAATGCCAATGTAGAAGCTATGCGCGTGGCTCTTGATAAGGCTCAGATTGAGGCAAGACCAGTATGGAAACCCATGCACAAGCAGCCGTGCTACAAGAATGTTCCTGCATACGTTAATGGCGTATCGGAAGCAATCTTCAAGGTTGGTATGTGTCTGCCTGCCGGTCCATACGTCACTGATGATGATGTAAGGTACATTGTTGATACCATCAAGGCAAATATTATAGGATGATGACTATCCTCAATGCCATTTGGCAATTGACTTCGTCGAATGCCTGGGAACAGGGGGACGGGTACCTATTTCACAGAAAAACTAAGTCAGTAATAATCAATAGTTGAGCAATGCCAAGACAGGCTAGGGAATCATCAGGAACGGGGATTTATCACGTGATGATGCGTGGTATCAATCATCAAAATATCTTTGAGGAGCAGGAGGACTATTATCAGTTTCTTAATACCTTGGATATGATGGCTCTGTCGTATGAGCCTGATGGTACTCCCTCTGGAAGAAACTATATCCTATATGCTTATTGCCTGATGTCTAATCATATTCATCTTCTCATTCGTGAACGCGTGGACACAATTGGAATGGCTATAAAAAGGATTGCTTCCTCATATGTATACTATTATAATCACAAGTATTCAAGAGACGGCCATCTGTTCCGCGAGCGTTTTAAAAGTGAGCCAGTGAATGATATGGCTTATTTCGTGACACTTTTGAGATATATTCACCAAAACCCAGTTAAGGCCGGGATTGTGAATAAAGTAAATGATTACGAGTTTAGCAGTTGGCATGAATATGAAGACAAAAATAGTACGCTATTCCCGTTGTGTGATACTCATACTGTTTTGAACCGAGTATCATTTGATGAATTGAATGAACTTGTAAATGAGCCTATTTCTGATGAAGTTGCGTGTCTTGATATAGAGGATGCCTCGAAAGGACGTCCTTCGGATGATCAGGTTATGATGCTGATCAAAGAAAAGACTGGCGCAACGAAGGAACAGGGGGACGGGTACCTGTTTCACAGAAAAACTAAGTCAGTAATAATCAATAGTTGAGCAATGCCAAGACAGGCTAGGGAATCATCAGGAACGGGGATTTATCACGTGATGATGCGTGGTATCAATCATCAAAATATCTTTGAGGATCAAGAGGACTATTATCAGTTTCTTAATACCTTGGACATGATGGCTCTGTCGTATGAGCCTGATGGTACTCCCTCTGGAAGAAACTATATCCTATATGCTTATTGCCTGATGTCTAATCATATTCAAATACATGGATAAGTTATGATGCTGATAAAAGAAAAGACTGGCGCAACGAATAGCAGCGCTTTTCAAAAATTGCCTGCAGATATAAAGAAGTCTGTATTAATAGAATTGAAGGGTAAAAGAGCATCATTGCGTCAGTTGGAGAGATTGACAGGAATCAGTAAAAGCATGATTTATCGCATGTGATGAAACAGGAACCCGTCCCGGTGGTTCCATGGATCAAGATACGAGATGACAAACCAAATATAATGAGGTGAAGGAGTTCATTGAACGTGAGCACCGAAACCCGAGTAAGCATCGAATAGAGGAGCATGATATGCTCAACTGGCTCAAGGCCAATAGAAAAAAGATGAATGCAGGTGAGTTAAAGCCGGAGAGGGTTTTGAAGTTTAAGGAGTTGCTGGTCTTAATTGAAGAAAACAAACATAAGAACCAATATGCCTGACCTGTGGGCAGGTTAGAAAGACGGGCGACCGCAAGGGAGCCGATCTTTGTGCGGAGCGGAAGGCTCTAATGGCGACAGCCATTTGTGCCTGAAGTGGGGAGGAAAAAGAATAATAAGAGAAAGGAGTAATGAATGTTTGCTAAAATCGATATCAAGAAGTTTGGACTGTATAAGGATTTCACTTGGCATCCGGTGATGATGAAGGATTTTGACCAAGTAAACATCATATACGGAAGAAACTACTCAGGCAAGACTACTCTGTCGAGAATCTTCGACAGTATCAGTCAGGGAAAGATCCATGATGACTATCTTGATGGAGAATTTGATCTGACGGATGATACAGGGAAGATGATTCATGCTGGCGGAGGAGTGATTACTAAAGATGCCGGGCTGGATTGGCAGGTGAGGGTGTATAATACAGACTATGTGAGGAGAAATCTGGGATGGCTGAATAATGAGGAGTCTGGTGAAATAAGGTCGTTCACATTGCTGGGGAGCGGAAACGTAGAAGCACAGAAAGCCATTGATGAAATAGATGAGAAACTGGGCAGCATTGAGGGAAAGAAGGGTCTGCTATATGCAGATTATGTTGCAACAGAAGCTTATAAAGCCAAGAAAGCGAAACACGATGAATTGGCAGGAAATCTTGAGTGGCAGTTAAAAAACAAAGCCAATGGTGACATCAAGAAGAAAAACGACTATGTGAAGCAGGGAACCAACTATATCGTGAATAATATCAAGAGGGATTTAGATGAGTTTGTGACTGCTGAGCAGGTAACAGTAGATGAAAATGGTGAGCAATTAGAGAAGCCAAGAATTGTATTTACGATTGACCACTCCGTAGAACTAACGGATAAAGTTAAGGAAAGGCTGAAAAAGACCGTTAGCGAAACGGAGAAACCTGCTATTACTGCATTGCCGGAAAGTGAACCGCATATGAGCGGATATGAAAAGCAGGTAGTGGAGTTGGTAACGAAGAAGATCACGTTGACCAAGACACTGCAAGAGCTGGTGGAGAATGAGTTGCTACAGGATTGGGTAGATAGAGGTCGTGAGGTGAATAAAGACAGGAAACGTTGTGCTTTCTGCGGCAACCCTATCAGTGAAGAAAGGTGGGAGGAGATTAATGCTCATTTCAGCAAGGAAAGCGAGGAACTGAAAAATTGCCTAACAGAACTGAAAAGGAATCTGGAACAGGCTGCTTTGAAGCTGGATGGCTTTCTGGAGAGCAAAGGACTAATTAAAGAAAATATATACGCAGCCTTCTTGGGAGAATACGAGAAGGTGATGGGCAGATGGAACGCTTATGTTGAGCAGTATAAAAAAGCCATAGACAAACTGATAGCATTGGTAGATGAACGGCTTGCTAATATCTTTAAACCTATTTCGAGTGATTATGAGCCTTTTACACAGGAGTTGACACCTATCTTAAAGGCACTGAATGCTTTGGTGGAAAAGAACAATGAATATGGATTGCAGCAGGATAAGGCAAAGGAGGATGCAAGAACTAAACTGAGGCTGGATTACGTTCATCAGTTTTGTGTGGATATAAACTATGCAGAAGTGATGGAAAAACTGGCTAAGGAGGAGGATGAACTGAAAGACTTGGAATATGCAGGAATACTCAGAGCAGTAGAGATTGGCGACCTGAGAAAAGAGCGTAAGCAAAAAGAACTGGAGAAGAAGGATGAAGGCAAGGCTGCACAGAAAGTGTCGGAACTATTGGTGAAACACTTTGGCAACGGTAGTCTGAGTCTGGAACCTGAAACGGTGATAGGCCCCATCATAGTAGGTGATGCTGAAGAATCGGAGAAGCCGCGAACGAAGTTTGTGGTGAAGCGTGGCGGAGAGTATGCCAAGAACCTGAGTGAAGGAGAAAAAAGCCTGATTTCGTTTTGCTATTTCATCGCACAGATGGATGATGAGCTGAAAGGGCCTAATGCTAGCAACCTGGTTGTCTTTATAGATGACCCTATCAGCAGTCTGGACAGTAGTCACATCTTCTTTATGTATAGCCTAATTGATACGGTGATTGCTGCGCCTAAGAAATATGGGCAGCTGTTTATCTCCACACATAATCTGGAGTTCTTGAAATTCCTGAAGCGGTTGAAACTGCCAGGGAATGTGAATAACAAAAGTGTGGAGCATTATGTGGTGGAGAAGCAACGTAAGGGTGATGATGAATACAAGTGCGAAATTAAGATGATGCCCGATTACCTGAGAGACTATGTGACGGAATACAACTTCTTGTTCCAGCAGGTATATGACATTGCAAGACCTATCGGTGGGAAGAAGGAGGAGAAGTATAAGCATATTTACTCCCAATACTACAATGTGGGAAATAATATGCGCAAATTCTTGGAGTGCTACCTGTTCTATAGATTCCCTGATTCGGATGAACCGACTGTTGACCATCTGGATGACCTGTTTGAAGGTAATGAACGGTCGGAAGTGAACAGAGTAATCAACGAGTATTCGCACTTGGCCTGGGCAGAGCGTGGACTGAAGGTGATTGATGTGCCAGAGATTGAGAAAGCAGCCAAACTCATTATGAAGGCACTAAAAGCGAAAGATCCTTCTCATTTTAAGGTGCTCTGTAAGAGCGTGAACGTGGATGAGACGGTGGATTTTAGCTAAAAATGAAGAACGGGGGGACGGGTTTGAGAGTGTGGCGTTGTAATCCTGTTTCACGAATAATAGGAGTCAGCAATAATCAATAGTTGAGAATGCCAAGGCAGGCGAGACAAGCATCAGGAACTGACGATGGCTGATGTTTGAAGGCTGATGGAAGACAAATGCAGGAGGAACTATTTAGGGTTCAAGGTTAAGGGCTCATGGTGAATGAGAGAGCAATTTAAGCAATACGTCATCTCGTTATATAAGGATATGCCGCAGGAGGTTTATGAAGGCCTCCTGTCGGTATTCTGCTTAGGTGTAGTCTTGTTTATAGCATTCAAAGGGGTAAGAACCGGCTTCAGGTGGTCATCAGTCCTTCTGTTGATAGAATATATCTTCCTGCTATTCTGCTCAACAGTCATCTTCAGAACTGCTGGTGCGACAAGACGATATGACTTTCATCCCTTTTGGAGTTACGATAGGCCAGACCTGCTGATAGAGAATATCATGAATGTCATTGTATTCATTCCTGTCGGAATGATACTTGGTTCACTGTTAAGGGTTAAGGGGTCATGGTTAGTTGCGCTCTTGGTAGGCTGTAGTATCTCTGTAACCATCGAATCACTCCAGTTCTTCTTTTTGAGAGGTTTCTCAGAAGTGGATGATGTGATGCATAATACGGTGGGATGCCTGATGGGGTGGTGCATGGTGAAGGGTTCTCTGACCAAGGTCAGAGCAACCTAAAGGTCGATGACAAGGTTAATGGTGAAGGGTTAAGACTATTCCGAACACGAATCTCACTAATCAACACGAATCAATAATGGTTCAGAGTTCAGGGTTAATGGTTCAAGGCTTTTGATTATATAATATATTATACGTAGGGAAGAGAACGTAGATGTAGAGGGTATAGGCTCGCGTATCTCTGATGATATAGAGCAGATTATTGAGCATTCTAAGCATGCCGTTGCCGTATATCTTAATACGGAAGTGACATTGACATATTGGAGAATAGGCCGCTGTATCGCAAATGAGCTGGATGCTATCTCCGATGAGAAATATGGTTCAAAGATAGTCTCAACAGTGTCGAGACAATTGACTGAACGTTTTGGCAAAGGTTATCAACGTGCCAATCTGTTTAGGATGCTTAGAACGGGGGGACGGGTTGACTTTCCCTTACGGTCGTCGAGCTAAACCAACTGCCTTTCCACATGCTGATATTAAAGACGAATAAAAAGCTGAATAAGAAAAACAAGAGAAAAAAAGGCAGAAATTACTCGTAATAAAAATAAAAGTTGTATCTTTGCAGCGGATTAATTCTGTGTAATTATGTATAAAAGTAGGGCAATACCGACACTGAGCGGTGAGAACGCTGAGTATTTCCGTGAAATACAGGTGCAGATGGAACAGACTGGCAGGAAAGAAAACTGGCAGTCTGTAGGCGAAGGTGTTCATACGATGATGAAGAAAGCCGGAACTGACGCATGGGCTATCTGAGTGAAAATTGTGCCTTTGCACCTTTAACGGAACAACTTCATGAGGCGCTGACAGGGTTTGACTGTCAGCGTGAACCTGCTATACAGGATTTCTTCAGGATGCCAGGGGACAGGTCAGTGGCATCTGCTTAAATTGACACGATAAGCATACTTGAATTGTATTTATGGCAAGGCAGGCGAGACAAGCATCAGGAACTGACGATGGCTGATGTTTGAAGGCTGATGGAAGAGTACTTACGGTTCATGGTTAATGGATCAAGGTTAATGGAGATTGAGGCAGGTAGTAAGGAATACTTACGGGCTGTTGGATAAGAATATGATAGAAGAATCACAGAATATAGAGCATAAAGAGAGTTGGAGGGACGAATATCTGAAATGGATATGCGGATTTGCCAATGCCCAGGGTGGGCGCGTGTATATCGGTGTGGATGATGACCGTCAGGTGACTGGCGTGGAGGACTCCAAGCGACTGATGGAAGATATACCTAACAAGATTAGGGACGTACTGGGCATCATTGTGGATGTGAACCTGCTGAAGGAGAACGAGAAGGAATATATTGAGATAGTGGTGCCTCCATACAGTAATCCCATCAACTACAAGGGACAGTATCACTACCGTAGCGGCAGTACGAAACAGGAACTGAAAGGTGCTGCGTTGAACAAGTTCCTGCTGGAGCGGGGTGGCATCCATTGGGATGAATATGTGGTTCCTAAAGTGAATGTGGCGGATTTGTCGGAAGAAGCGTTCAAACGATTCCGAAGGGAGGCTGCTGCGAGTGGACGTGTGGATAAAGAGGTGCTGGAAGACAGCAACGATGTGCTACTTGAGAACTTGCTGTTGAAAGATGAAACAGGACAGTTGAAACGCTCTGCTGTGATGCTGTTTCACCCTAATCCGGAGAAGTTTGTGCCGGGGGCATACGTGAAGTTGGGTTTCTTTGCCGGTGAGGATGATGAACTGGTGTTTCAGGATGAGGTTCACGGACCGCTGATGCTTCAGGTGGATGAGGTGATGAGACTGCTTGAGGAACGCTATCTGATTCATGCAATCTCGTATGAGAAGCACCATAGAAGGGAGAGAATACAATATCCCGAAGATTCACTCCGTGAGAGTGTGCTGAATGCTATTGCGAACAAGGATTATACATCGGGCTATCCAATCCAGATAAGTGTTTACCCTGATCATCTGTCGGTATGGAACTATGGTCAGTTGCCTGAGGGATGGACTGTTGGCAGATTGTTTGTGAAGCATCCTTCGATGCCTTTTAACCGTTCGCTGGCGAATGTGTTTTTCCGCTCGGGCGACATAGAGTCGTGGGGCAGAGGTTATCGAAGAATAGTGAGGGGAAACGAAGCTGCAGGGCTGTTACCACCAATCGTGGAGACTGAGGACGGACTAAGGGTGACGCATTATGTGGATGTGGCTGCTCAGGTAAACGCTATGGGTGCAGAGGAACGTGCCATACCTATATTGGAACACGTGCTGAAAAATCATAAAGTGACGAACGGTGATGTGCAGAAGATGTTGGGCGTGAGCAAGCCTACTGCAACACGATTATTACAAAAGCTGGACGCTGTATTGGAGTTGGTTGGCCATGGGGTCGGCTCATACTATAGGATACGCAACTATTAAATGGCTCACTAATGGCTCACAATTGCATCTTTTGAGGTTTGAGATTCTAGGTTTAGAAGTTAAGGGTTGGACTGTAAGTCGTTGGTATTCAGAATAAAATACATTGAATAGATTTGTTCTTGAATTGCATCACTAATGGCTCAACAATGGTTCAAGTAACAAATAATGATGCCAGGGGACAGGTCAGTGGCATCTGCTTAAACTGACACGATAAGCATACTTGAATTGTATTTATGGCAAGGCAGGCGAGACAAGCATCAGGAACTGACGATGGCTGATGTTTGAAGGCTGATGGAAGAGATGTATGAGGGCTGATGGCTGAGGGCTGAAGGATGATGGAAAATGGATGATGGAAGATGGATGATGTAAGACAAATGCAGGAGAAACTATTTAGGGTTCAAGGTTAATGGTTCAGGGTATGAAACGGCACCTTTGGGAGCCGGATTCATAAAATACTATAAATAAATGGCGAATAGTATTGTGGAGTCATATTAATTCCTATCTTTGCACCGTAAAGAATAACTAAAATCGATGTAAAATGGGAAAGTTTGAATTGATGGCATTGCCGTATGCTCCAGATGCATTGGAGCCAGTGATTAGTAAGGAGACTATAGGTTTCCATCATGGGAAACATCTGCAGGCGTATGTTGATAATCTCAATAAGCTGCTTCCGGGCAGTGAATATGAGGGTATGACGCTGGAAGAGATTGTAAGAAAGGCTCCGGCTGGGACTGTATTCAACAATGCGGGACAGATACTGAACCATGAGATGTATTTCACGCAGTTTAAACCTGCCGGTGAGACTGCGCAGGAGCCTGAGGGTGCGCTCGCTGCACAGATCGTGAAACAGTGGGGTAGTCTTGATGCTTTTAAGGCTGAGTTCGAGGCTAAAGGTGTCGGTCTGTTTGGCTCTGGCTGGGTATGGCTATCGGCTGATGCTGATGGCTCATTGGTCATCACGCAAGAGCAA
>Ga0310695_10010192_pt1 | contig 13817 bp, 13 predicted proteins | sample RumenRJG_04DNA_FD_203882 | JGI IMG/M metagenome (GOLD analysis project Ga0310695, IMG submission 203882) | Bovine rumen microbial communities from Lethbridge, Alberta, Canada - RJG_04 (v2) (version 2) | ecosystem: Host-associated > Mammals > Digestive system > Stomach > Rumen | place: Canada... | reverse complement strand
AGGAGATCATTGGGCATATCCTATTGAGATTTCCCTCAGAGGATAAAAGCGTTATTCGTTTTGGCTTTGTCATCGTGGACGATTCGAAACGAGGTAAAGGCTATGGCAAACAGATGTCGCAATTGGCCATTCTGAAGGCGAAACAAGATTTTGGTGCTCGGAATATTACTTTGGGAGTGTTCGACAATAACCCCTCGGCCATTCATTGTTACGAGTCGGTAGGATTCGTTGTGACTGGTACCGACACCTATGCGATAGATGGCGAAGAATGGACGGGAAAAGAAATGGAATTAGTTATATAAAACATAGTATAAAGATGAAAGAAATATTGTACATACTGCTGGATAATTATGCCGAGCATGAGATTGGTTTTATGCCAGGTGCAGTGAGCACCGATGCCACAGGCTTTCGCAAGGAGCCTAAGTATATTAACAAGATGGTAGCACCAACGATGGAGCCTGTAAAATCGATAGGCGGTATGCGAACCCTGCCCGACTATTCGTTCGAAACCATGCCGGCAGATTATGCTGCCTTGGTACTGATAGGTGGTTTCGGTTGGATGAATCCCGAAGCTGAGCGTGTATTGCCCATTGTTAAGGATGCGCTGAGCAAAGGTGTTGTTGTGGGGGCTATCTGTAATGCCGCTTCGTGGATGGCTAAACAGGGATTGCTGAACAACATCAAACATACGGGTAATGGTATCGACCAACTGAAATTGTGGGGTGGCAACAACTATACCAACGAGGCCGGTTATGTGAACGAGCTGGCCGTAACTGATGGTCGTATCGTTACAGCAACCAAATGATTGGGCGGGAAATAACGGAAGAGATTACAGAACGGCCTAAGACTGTCGTGATTACCGTTTCAATCAAAACAAGGTGCGACCATTGGTGTGACTTACACCATTGCGAAAGTATATTGTAAATCAATTAGTTAAGTGCCAGGTGTAAGAGATGTGGGTTATTTCTGTCGGATACTGCCCTTGGCGTCGATAGTGGCTTCACTTTTTGGCACGTCCGCTTCGCTCAATAGCTTGATTTGCCGGGCAGCACCATGCTTGCTGTCAGTACGCGGCCCCACACCAGGCCACTGATAGAGCGAGTGAATAGCGCCGGAAAGGAAACGGCCTTGACGGTCGGTCTTGACGGTGATGATGGGTGCATGCCCTGAGATGCCTTTCAGGTTCATGCCGTAGGGGGTGCAGAAGTTTCCCAAGCTGTAGGCAATAAACCGCCCCTTGTAGACTTCTGTGGCACGCACGACGTGCGGCCCGTGGCCATAGACAATGTCGGCACCGTGATCGATACAGAAATGCGCCAGGCGTCGCAGATGGCCGCGCTTCTCTTTGTAGAAGGTCTCCATAGAGTCGGGCAGATGCTTGTATTTCTGTCCCTCGGCACCGCCGTGGAACGACACGATGATGATGTCGGTCTGTTTGCGCAGCTCGCTGAGAATGCGACTGACGGTATTTAAGTCGTGCTCCGTGTGCTTCAGCGTATAGGGATTATGCCCAAAGGCGCAGAGTCCTATCTTCAGACCTTTGCGCTCGATGATAGCCGTCTCGGTGCGGCCTTTCAGTCCTGCATACTTGATACCCAGCTGTTTCAGGCAGTGCTCGGTGGCCGCTATGCCTTCTGGTCCGAAGTCGTTGGCGTGGTTGTTTGCCATACTCAGGAAGTCGAAACCGGCATCCTTGAGATGATGCGCGTAACTGGTAGGTGTGCGGAATGCGTATGCGTTTTTGAGCGTGTCCTTCGTGCTGGTGCCACCATCGCAAAGTGCTCCTTCAAGGTTGCCAACGGCGATGTCGGCCTTGCTGAGTATGGGTTTGGCGTCCTTGAACAGCAGGGCACCCTCTTTCTTTGGCAGCAGCGTATCGGGGTACGTCGTTCCCATCATGATGTCGCCCACCATGGCAACGGTCAGGGTGTCGTTAGAAACAGAATAGGTAGCCATTGTGTAGCTACCTATTACGAATAGTAAAGCGATGCGCTTCTTCATATCTCTTATGGGTTATTGTACTCTTCTCACGCCGATAAAGCGTCGGGCATAGAAACCGTCGTTGGAATTGGAAATCTTAACGCCGTCGCTGGTGCTGGCATGGATGAAGTTGAAGGTGTTGGTGATGGGGTCGACATCGACGACGATGCCCACATGACCTACGTTACGGCCAGAGCGCGGACTGGTGAAGAACACCAGGTCGCCGCGTTGCATCTCGCTGCGGCTGACGGGCATGTTGCGGGCGTATTGGTCGCGCGACGAAGCGCCGATATTGCCAGCGCCTAACTGGCGGAAGACATAGCTGGTAAAGCCAGAGCAGTCAAAAGCGTACGGGCCTTTGCTGCCGCTGCGATAGCGGGCGCCGATATGCGACATAGCCTCGTCTAACAGGCCATTGATGGCCATATCATCGTATTCGAGGTTCAGGTCGTCGCTGCCTTCGTAGAGGAAGTCGAAGTTCTCAATCTCCTCTTCGTGATTTTGTACTACGGTTGTTGTCTTAGCGGTTCTCTTGGCGGACTTTCTCACCTTGCCATTGGCAATGTCGCCTGAGGCGAAGAGGATGAGCAGTGCGCAAAGAATGATTTTCCGACTCATTTATTTCTGGTTTTCTTTGATGGTTGATTGATGTGGCTTAATTGTATTTCAGAATCTGTCCGGGACGCAGACGGATGTTCTTGCTGATGTGGTTCAACTTGCAGATAGCGTTGACGGTCGTGTTGCGCTTGCGGGCAATCGACGACAAGGTCTCGCCGCGACGTACCTTATGGAACCGGGTGTTGCTGCGGGCAGCTGCGCTTTCCGAACGCTTGCTGCTGGTGCTCTGGGTGTAGAGCTGGTCCTCACCGCCGCTGGCTGCACCGCCGACGCCACGCAGACGAGTGGCCTGAGCCGACTCACGCGGATAAGTGGAGCGACGGAAGGTGTAGTAGTCGCCAATGACGTCCTGATTGCGGAAGTCGAACATCAGTGCAGGGTTCAAGGCGACGCCGCAGAGACGGGTCTCGAAATGCAGGTGCGAACCGGTGGAGCGTCCTGTATTGCCACCCAAGCCAATCGGCTCGCCAGCACGGACTTCCTGGTCGGGCTTCACCAAGTGCTTCGACATGTGGCCGTAGATGGTCTCCAAACCGTTGTAGTGGCGGATGACGACGAAGTTGCCATAGCCTCCCGGCTCGTAGCGTACAACACGCACCTTGCCTGAGAAGGCAGCGCGGATGGTGTCGCCGATATAGACCTTGATGTCCAGACCCTTATGCTGGCGTCCCCAGCGGGCGCCGAAGTTCGAGGTCAGCACGCGGCTGTCGGTAGGCATGCAGAAATCGCGCAGGTCGATGCGGAAGGTGTCGGGCAGTGCCGTCTCGCGGTGGGCGTAGTGGTTTTCCCAGTCCTGATACAGGTCGGCTGCAGGCGATGCCATCTGCTCAATCTGAATCAGGCGGCTCAGTGCCACTGAGTCTACGGCTTTCATCTTACGGTCGATAGGGGCTTGGCGTGCCAACAGATCTTGTCCCTGTGATGGAACAGTGACGATGGACACCATAGCTATAGCAAAAATCTTCTTTAAAGTCTTAATCATTTATCTTTTATTTTCGGTTATAGACGTCTGATATTTTCTGCAAGAGTAGAAAACTCGGATGCAAAGATACGAATAATAATTCAGAAAAAAGACAGAAGCCGTTATTTCTTAACATTGTTTTGGTGTAATTTAACACTCAAACGTTTACGTGTGTTAGGAAATAACGCCCCAGTTAATGTTTGTTTTCCGTAGTTCGCGCAGCCTGTTCCATAGAATTTGGTACTTCGGACTGGTGCATGTCGGGTCGTCGTCGACAATGGTCTGTGCCTCGTCGCGGGCCATCTGTACCAGCTGTCCGTCGCGGGCAATGTCGGCAATCTTCAGGTCGAAGGCCATACCGCTCTGCTGGGTACCCTCCAGGTCGCCGGGACCACGCAGCTTCAGGTCGGCTTCGGCAATGCGGAAACCGTCGTTGGTGTCGCACATGATGTCGATGCGTTTGCGGGTGTCTTCCGACAGTTGGTAGGGCGTTACCAACAGGCAGTAGGACTGGTCGGCACCTCGGCCCACACGTCCGCGTAACTGGTGGAGTTGTGAGAGTCCGAAGCGCTGGGCTTCAAAGATGACCATGACGGAGGCATTAGGCACGTTGACGCCCACCTCAATGACCGTCGTGGCAACGAGGATTTGCGTCTCGCCACGGACGAAGCGCTGCATCTCCTCTTCCTTGTCGGCGGGCTTCATCTTACCGTGGACTTTGCTCAGTCGGAACTCGGGGAAAATCTGGGATAAGGCAGCAAAGCCGTCCTCGAGATTCTTGAGGTCGATCTTCTCCGACTCCTCAATCAGCGGGAATACCATATACACCTGACGCCCTTGGTGAATCTGGCGCCGTATGCTGTCGTAGAGCGAGGGTAGCGAACGGTCGAAAACGTGCTGAGTAACAACGGGTTTGCGACCAGGCGGCAGCTCGTCGATGATGCTGACGTCGAGGTCGCCGTAGAGGGTCATGGCTAAGGTTCTGGGGATGGGCGTGGCGGTCATGACGAGGATGTGCGGCGGGTTGGCACTCTTGCTCCAGAGTTTGGCGCGCTGGGCCACGCCGAAACGGTGCTGCTCGTCGACGACGACGAAGCCGAGATGGGCAAACTGGACGGTGTCTTCGATGACGGCATGGGTGCCGACGAGGATGTCGATGGTGCCGTCCATCAGCCCCTCGTGAATCTCCTGGCGGCGCTTGCCTTTGACGATGCCTGTCAGCAGGGCTACGCGGACAGGCATATCGCCCAAGAACTGCATGATGGTCTGCAAGTGCTGTTCGGCCAGGATTTCCGTGGGTGCCATGATGCAGGCTTGGTAGCCATTGTCGATGGCAATGAGCATCGACATCAGCGCCACAAGGGTCTTGCCGCTGCCGACGTCGCCTTGCAGCAGGCGGTTCATCTGCCGACCGCTGCCCATATCCTTGCGGATCTCGCGAATGACGCGTTTCTGGGCTTCCGTCAGCTGGAATGGTAAGTGGTTGTAATAGAACGTGTTAAACGTTTCGCCGACCTGACTGAAGATATAGCCGCGGTATTTGCGGCGCTGGTCGCTGGCATACCTTAATATATTCAGCTGTACGAAGAACAACTCCTCGAACTTCAGACGGACGCGGGCTCGTTCCAAGTCACGGGCGTTCTGCGGGTAGTGGATGTTGCGCAGGGCCTCGTCGCGGCTCATCAGGTGTAGTCGCTGGGCAATGAAGTCGGGTAGCGTCTCGGGCAACGGGTCTTTCAGCGCCTCAAGAAGCGTCTTGACAAGACGCTCTACAGAACGGGAGTTCAGCCCCATCTTCTTCATCTTCTCCGTCGTGTTGTAATACGGCTGCATACCCATGGCCGAGGTGTCCACCTTTGAAGCCTCGTCGATGTCAGGATGGCTGAGTTGGATGCGGTTGTTGAAGACGGTGGGCTTGCCGAAGACGAGATAGTCTGTGCCGATACGGTAGTTCTGCTTGGCGTACTTGCCGCCGGCACCGAACCACACGAGGTCCATGACGCCCGTGCCGTCGCTGAAATGGGCGACGACGCGCTCTTTACGCGCACTCATCTTGAAGGTCTCGAAACTCAGGACATGGCCGACGACTTGCACGAACGGCATGTCGCCCGTCAGCTCGTGGACGGTGTACACCTTTGAGCGGTCCACGTGCTTGTACGGGAAATATTCCAGCAGGTCGCCGAAGGTCTGGATGCCCAGCTCGTCGCTGAGTATCTTCTTGCGGTTGGGGCCTACGCCCGGCAAGTACATGATGTCTTGGTTGAGTATGGTCATTCAGATGAGTACTTCGGCAATCTTTAGGTCGTAGGGTGTCGTTAACTTGATGTTCTCGCGGTTGCCCTCGACGAGGGTGATGGGGTGGCCGAAGGCTTCGACCACACTGGCATCGTCGGTGAAGGCATCGCTGTAGGGCTGGCGGTTAGCAGCCTTGAGCAGCTGAATATCAAACGTCTGCGGCGTCTGCACCAGACGGTAGTCGCCGCGGGGCTTGGTGCCTTCAGCGACGTGGCGTAGTGTTTCTACTACTGGTATGACAGGGATGACGGCTTGGTGAGTGCGGGCGGCCTCATAGCAGTTGCGGATGACCTCAACTGACGGAAACGGCCGCACACCGTCATGAACGCCGACGACACCCGTGGCATCGTCCGGAATCAGCGCGAGGCCGTGCTGCACGGAGTGGAAGCGCGTCTCGCCACCGTCGGCCAGAAGGTAAGACCCGCCACCGGCCCCTCCCGGCAGTGGGAAGTTGTAGTCTTTGCACAGCTGCTGCCAGTAGGCCTGCTGCGCCTTGGGCAGCACAAGAATGATCTGCAGGTCGGCAGAGTACTCGCGGAAGCGCTCAATAGTCCGCATCAGCACGGGCTTGCCGCCAATCGGCAGGAACTGCTTCGGAATATCGCTCCCCATACGCAGGCCTTTGCCGCCTGCCACTATGATGACGTAATCCATCAGGCCATCAGATGCTTGAAACGCATGCCCTCGGCAATCTGGTCGCTGACCTCCTTGCTGACCAGCTGCGTCAGTAGTTCGTAGGCGTAGGGGAAAGCAGCCGCGGGGCCTTCGCCCGTGGTGATGTTGCCGTCGACGGTGACGAGGTCGCCCGTATACTGGGCACCGGCACCCTTCAGTGCCCGTTCGAAGCCAGGGTAGCAGGTGGCTTTCTTGCCCTCAAGCAGTCCGAGCTGAGCCAGCACAACAGCCGGGGCAGCACAGATGGCGCTCACCTTCTTGCCGGCTGCAATCTGGTCGCAGACGGCCTTGCAGACGCCCTCGTGGGCATACAAGTTGCTGGCGCCAGGCATACCGCCGGGCAGCATCAGCAGGTCAGCGTCGCTGAAGTCGCACTGCTCGAACTGCAGGTCAGCCTCGATGTTCACGCCGTGAGCCGACTCCACTAACGGGAAGTCCGTAGTGCTCACTGTTACTACCTCTACGCCACCGCGGCGCAGCACGTCAATGGGTATCAGGGCCTCGACATCCTCGAAGCCATCAGCTAAGAATACATAAACTTTTGCCATAATATTTTCTTCTTTTCGTGGAAAATCACTAAATTTGCAGCAAATTTACGAATTTTCCGTCAAATAACGGCAAAACACAGGGAAAAATGTCACAACGTAAGCTAAAGTTTGCCCTTTTCGGCAATATTTATCAGACAAAGAAGTCTGCCAGCATTCAAAAGGTGCTGTCCTGTCTCAATGAGTTCGGTGCGGAATTGTTGGTCGACCAGGAGTATTATGACTTTCTCAAAGAAGGTCAGCAGATTGACGTTCCGGCAAAGCGTATCTTCTCGGGAAATGACTTTCAGGCAGACTTCGCCATCTCGATGGGTGGCGATGGTACGTTCCTGAAGACGGCGGCCCGTGTTGGCTACCGTAACATCCCGATCTTAGGCGTCAACATGGGGCGGCTCGGTTTCCTCGCCGACATTGCTCCCCATGAGATAGAGTCGTGCCTCAAAGCCCTGTATGCCGACGACTTTGCTGTAGAGGATAGGGCCGTCATCCGCGTGGTGGCTGAGGGCGAACAGCTTTCGGGTACTGACTGCGCCTTGAACGATGTGGCCATCCTGAAGCGCGATACGGCTTCGATGATCAGCATCCGGGCCAGCATTGACGGCGAATACCTGACGACGTATCAGGCCGACGGACTGATTGTCTCGACGCCGACGGGTTCTACGGCCTACTCGCTGTCGAACGGCGGACCCATCATCGTGCCGGGCACGGGTGTGCTGCTGATGACGGCTGTGGCTCCGCACTCGCTGAACATACGTCCTATCGTCATTCCCGACTCGGCAGAGATAACGCTCGACGTCGAGAGCCGGAGCCATTCGTTCCTCGTGGCTATCGACGGACGCTCGGAGAGTTGTCGGGAGGGTACCCGTCTGCGTCTGCGTAGGGCCCCCTATAATATTAAGGTGGTGAAACGGAGTGGCAAGAAGTATTTTGCAACCCTGCGCGAGAAGATGATGTGGGGAGCGGATGTCAGATAAGTGAAGGGTGAAGAATTAAGCAATGAGAAACCTGATAGAACGACTGCATAATCCTGACAGTAAGTACACCGTGCGACAGCTGCTGCGGTGGCTGTGGCGGGTGCTGCGTGGCAACCGCCGCCAGGTGGTGCTCAATGCCTCGCTCGGACTGATGGGTGTCGCCTGCAGTCTGCTGATGGTGTGGGCCATGCAGCGGGCTATTGATACGGCGGCCGGCGTTCGGCCAGGCTCTATCTATTGGCGGGTGGCGCTGATGGGCTTGATCATTGCCTGTGAGTTTGCGCTGAACATCTCGAAGGTGTGGATCAAGAACATCCTCGGCGTGAAGGCTCAGAACCGTATGCAGCAGCAGATGCTCGACCGCCTGCTGCGTGCCGAGTGGCGCGGTAAGGACCGTTACCACAGCGGCGACATCATCAACCGTTTGGAACAGGACGTGCAGACGGTGGTGTCGTTCATCACCGAGACGCTGCCCACCACGCTGTCGACCGTGACGCTCTTCGTCGGCGCTTTCTTCTACCTGTTACAGATGGACGTCTGGCTGGCCTGCATCACGGTGGCCATCCTGCCGATGTTCATCCTCGTCAGCCGTATCTATGTCGCACAGATGCGCAAGTACACCCGCCGTGTCCGCAACAGCGACAGTCAGGTGCAGAGTCTGCTGACGGAGACCGTCCAGAACCGGATGCTTATCAAGACGTTAGAGGCTGGCGACCGCATGGTTGACCGCCTTGGCGACACGCAGACCGTGCTGCGTGAGCATGTCCGTCAGCGTACGAAGTTCTCCATCGTCAGCAATCTCTTCGTCAACGGTGGCTTCTCGTTAGGCTATCTCGTGGCCTTCCTCTGGGGTGCTGTCCGCATGAGTGCCCATACCATCACCTTCGGTCAGATGACGGCTTTCCTGCAGTTGGTGTTCCGCATACAGGGACCGGCCCGCGACCTGACGCGACTGGCTCCTGCCTTTGTCAGCGTCTTTACGGCGGCCGAGCGACTGATGGAACTGGAGGAGGCGCCTCAGGAACAGCAGGGAGAGGGCGTACTGCTGCCGTCGCCCTGCGGTGTGCGGCTGACGGATGTCACCTATGCCTATGAGGATGCCGACCAGCCAGTTCTCAACCGCCTGTCGTTCGACTTCCGTCCCGGCACGTGTACTGCCGTCTTAGGTGAGACGGGAGCCGGCAAGACGACGCTCGTCCGCCTGATACTGGCCCTCGTCCGTCCGCAGCAGGGAGCCATAGAGGTCTATTCCGGACAATCCGGAGATTCTGGAAACACCGGCGAGTCTGGAACTTCGGCATACGCCATCTCCCCCCGTCATCGCTGTAATTTCGTCTACGTGCCACAGGGCAACACCCTGCTCAGCGGCACCATCCGCGACAACCTGCTGATGGGCTGCCCCGACGCTACCGACGACGATCTTTGGCGTGTTCTCCGTCTCGTCTGTGGCGATTTTGTCGCCACCTTGCCGCAAGGTCTTGATACCGTCTGTACCGAGGCGGGCGGCGGACTGTCCGAAGGTCAGGCCCAGCGCATCGCCATTGCCCGCGCCCTGCTCCGCAACCGCAGCATCATGCTCTTCGATGAGGCGACGTCGGCCCTCGACCCCGACACCGAGCGCCAGCTGTTAGAAAACATCCTCTCCGACCGCAGCAAAACGGTCATTTTCATCACCCACCGCCCTGCTGTGGTCGACTATTGTGACCAAGTTCTCCGTGTTGAGTAATTATTTTAAATTTATTTTTCATTTGTTCTGTTGTCTGTTTGACGAATTCTTTGTACCTTTGCCGCCGCAAATCAAAAAGGCTATAGATGAAACCGTTGAGAATCCTCGTATTCCTGACTCTTTTGTTGCTTTCTGCACAGGTGTCTGTTGCAGACGATAGCGCGTTGCCCGATGCCGATGTCAGTCAGCAACTGGCCGAGGCCGAAAAGCGGGCCGACAATTGGAAAACGGCGTTCTGGGTCATGACGGGCGTCTATATCTTTGTGTATATCATGGGTCGCCGGCGGTTAGTGCGCAAGATCTGGGCGCGCAACAAGGAACTGAAACTGGCGCTCGACAAGGCACAGGAGAGCGACCGTCTGAAGACGGCTTTCATCCGCAATATCAGTCATGAGGTGCGCACGCCGCTGAATGCCATTAACGGGTTCTCGCAATTGCTGTGCAGTTCCGACTTCGAGCTGAGCCAAGAGGAGCGTCAGGATATGAAAGACCGCATCTCGAAAAGTGCGGAAACGCTTACCGACATCTTCAGCGAGGTGCTTGAAATGTCTGAGGGCGAGAGTCTGCATAGCCGTAGCGACGTGGATGTCAATACGTTGTGTCGGGAGATGATTGAGGAACAGAAGAAAGTGAATGAGAAAGGTCTCGACATACGCCATGCGTCCAGCTTGCCCGACGATTTCAAGGTGCATACCAATGAGCCTAACGTACGCCTGATTCTGCGTCATCTCCTCGATAATGCCGTGAAGTTCACGGAGAAGGGCGGTGTCACGCTGAATTGCGAGATCATAGGTCAGCAGTTGGTGATGAGCGTGGCCGACACGGGTATCGGTATAGACCCTGACAACCGTGAGCGCATCTTCGATAATTTCGTGAAACTCGACGACTATGCCGATGGGGTGGGGTTAGGACTGCCTCTGAGCCGACGGATAGCCCGTCTCTTAGGGGGCGATGTCACCTACGACTATGGCTATACGGGTGGTGCCAGGTTCCTGTTCACCCTGCCGATAAAAGCATAGAGGTGGAAAACGACGTCGTTTTCCACCTCTAAGCTTATTTGTGTTTACGGTTGGCACGCTGTTCGCGGTATTTGGCCTTCTGACGGGCCGAGCCGCTGCCGTGCGCACCGGTGATGTACTGCTTCTTCTTGGCTTTGGTCTTCACCTTGCCTTCATTGGGGTCTTTGCGTTCGCCCCCTCGGCCGAACGAAATACCACTCTCAAGTATCCTCTGAAAATCCTCTTCTCCTGTCATATCTTCAATGTATCTACTCCCCTCCATATAGGGAGGGGTAGGGGGTGGGTCTTTAGTGATGGAACAGCCTCACTCCGGTGAACGCCATCGCAATGCCGTACTTGTCGCAGGTCATGATGACATGGTCGTCGCGTACCGAACCGCCGGCCTGGGCAATAAACTCCACACCACTCTTGTGGGCGCGCTCAATGTTGTCGCCGAAGGGGAAGAAGGCATCGCTTCCGAGGGCTACCTTCGTGTTCTGGGCTATCCAGGCTTTCTTCTCTTCCAAAGTCAGCACCTCGGGCTGCTCGGTGAAGAACTGCTGCCACTGACCGTCACGCAGCACGTCGTCGTGCTCGTCCTCAGAGATGTACACGTCGATGGTGTTGTCGCGGTCAGCACGACGGATGCCTTCCTTGAAGGGCAATGCCAGAACCTTCGGATGCTGGCGCAGCCACCAGATGTCGGCCTTGTTGCCGGCCAGACGGGTGCAGTGGATGCGGCTCTGCTGACCGGCACCGATGCCGATGGCCTGTCCGTCCTTGACGTAGCAGACGGAGTTCGACTGGGTGTACTTCAGCGTGATGAGGGCGATAATCAGGTCGCGCTTGGCCTCAGCAGTAAAAGTCTTGTTCTGCGTGGGGATGTTCTCGAACAGGGCGGGATCGTCCAACTTAATCTCGTTGCGGCCCTGCTCGAAGGTGATGCCGAAGCATTGCTTCGTCTCTATAGGGGCAGGACGGTATGTCGGGTCCATCTTGATGACGTTGTATGTACCCTTGCGCTTGTCCTTCAGTATCTCGATAGCCTCGGGGGTGTAGTCGGGGGCAATGACGCCGTCAGACACTTCGCGCTTCAGCAGCAGGGCCGTCGTGGCGTCGCAGGTGTCGCTCAAAGCCACGAAGTCGCCATACGACGACATGCGGTCGGCACCACGGGCTCGGGCGTATGCACAGGCGATGGGCGAGTCGTCGAGACCCTTGATGTCGTCGACGAAGTAGATTTTCTTCAGCGTGTCGCTCAGCGGCAGACCGATGGCAGCACCGGCCGGGCTGACGTGCTTGAACGAGGCGGCGGCGGGCAGTCCCGTAGCCTCCTTCAGTTCCTTCACCAACTGCCATGCATTGAAGGCGTCGAGGAAGTTGATGTAGCCGGGGCGGCCGTTAATCACTTCGATGGGCAACTCGCCCTCCTGCATATAGATGCGCGAGGGCTTCTGATTCGGATTACATCCGTACTTTAGTGCTAATTCTTTCATTATCGTGTGGATTGATTTTCATTTCGGCTGCAAAGTTACATAAAGTCGAGAGCAGAACAAAAGATTTTAATCTTTTTTATGCCGAGACGTAGAAAGTTCGCGGTCAAAGACCGCAAAGTTACGAAAAAAAGCTTGTAAAAGTATGACTGCAATCTCCTTCAGGCAGAGAAAGAATATGCCAGAGACCTTACAGGCTTTGCGTCAGGAAGCAGCCGATGAACAGCAAAGACTTTACGAAGAGTTCGAGAAGAAACGCAAAGAACTTGACGAATCACTTGCGGAAAAGCGTAAAGAGAACAACATGCTTAATACATGCAACAAGTTAAGGAGCAAGCGCTGACAAACTTGGAATTGCATCGTGCTGACACCGAGGTCAAAGATATTGTCGATGGAAAATACGACTGGCGTATTGAAAGGTATGAGAATCGCAATGGACTATCAAGGTAAGCTACTTCACCCACTTGGCTATCAACTCATCGTCAGAGCGTGTCTCACCCTCAAAGCTATCGACTCCTTTCCAGATGTCACCGTTGATAATGTCGCCACTATAATCAGCTATCCATTTCTGACGGCATCGCTCACAGATGGCTTTTGATGGTTGTGATGGATGATTGTAGAGAATCTGATGCCCCTTCTTTTCGCAAATTTCCTTTGGTGTAGCATTGTCGGGATAGCCTTTCCACAATGGCTCATTCTCCCAATCTTGAGGGAACCCCATTGCAGCAGTGTCCACTGAGGGATATTTAGCAAAAAGAGTATTGAGTCGTTCCTTGAATAAGTCGCCTCGCTCCATAGAGTTGAGCCAATAGACGATGTAGCAAAGCGTAGCGTATAGTTTGTTGGCATCGACTTGATGGTTATTTATCCAAAGGCCGCGCAATCTGGCGTTCAGTTGTGGTGTCGCTTTAAGGAACCTGTTCCATAGACGGGCATGATGGGCGCAATGGTTGCGGAGATCTGCAAGGCTTCGCATCCAACTTTCAAGCACTTCATGTTGTGGCAGGTTAAACTCTCGCGCAATCAGTTTCTTTGTCTTCTTGTCAGCAAAGTTGTAGTAGAGTTTCGAGAGCGTTCCCAGTGATGCCAGTTCCAACGTCTTCCATGCTGGCGGGAACTCAGGCTTGTCGTAGTTGTGGAAATGTTCTTTGATGAAGTCTTCTTTGGAACGAGTCACTTCACGGTCAAGCGAATTGAGGTTTTCAAGGAAACGGTGCTCACTGTCGTGGAGTTGCATCTGCATAAACCAGAACGCACCATGCTGCATGGAAAAGTGCTGGATGATTTTCGAACGAAGAGCCACTTCAATACGCTGAATGGCAGAAAATAGCAACTGTCTTAACTCATTGTCAAACTCATAGAGGGCAACGGCATTCTCAAATGTAGAACCATGTTTGAACTGATGCGTCTGCTTGTCGGCCTCCATCGGACGAAGATAGGCAGCAAAGCGAAAGTAACTAACCTCGCTTAAAGTTTTCCTTGCCCTGTCTTCGTCAGCAATAATCAGACCAAGCGACCTGAGTTTGGCAATCTGGTCATCAATACTTATGGG
>Ga0310695_10010188_pt1 | contig 13822 bp, 15 predicted proteins | sample RumenRJG_04DNA_FD_203882 | JGI IMG/M metagenome (GOLD analysis project Ga0310695, IMG submission 203882) | Bovine rumen microbial communities from Lethbridge, Alberta, Canada - RJG_04 (v2) (version 2) | ecosystem: Host-associated > Mammals > Digestive system > Stomach > Rumen | place: Canada... | reverse complement strand
AAGAATCTTGACTATGTGCCAGGACTGGTAGCAAAAGCCATCATTGAGGCAGTGTATTATTATAAGGACAATAGCATGGTGGACGTAAGACCGTGGTATTATGCCATCCAATATTATGCTAATAAATACGATATCTCTCAAGACGGCAAAAATGGCATGTGCTTTGATGACATCAACGCCGTGAAACTCTACTTCAAACTACAGGAAATGGCAAGAAACAGGTTTTTCGACGATAGTCCCTATTTCACAAACGACGTAACAGTCTCCACGGCAAATAAACGTTTCGCAGATGCCCTCGTGTCCATCGATATTGCCAATACCGACTATGTCATCAAAGAAAGTACGCTAGCCGATGCAGCGGGTGGTTGGTGGCACAAGTCTTTCTACACAGACCAAATGTGGTGTGACGGTCAATATATGGGACCGGCACTCTTAGCACAGATGGCAAACGAATATTCTGACTATGTTGCCATCAGTGACAACGACTGGGACCTGATCACCAAACAATTCACTATCTCATGGCATTACTTATGGAATGATGACGTGAAACTGCTCTACCATGCTTTTACCGCCGATCCTGCAGGAGAGGCTGCAGAAATATGGGTGGGAATCTCTGCTGAACCAGGTTCCGAGATTTATCATTCTGCCGAATATTGGGGACGTGCCACAGGCTGGTACTTCCTTGCACTTGTCGATGTCCTAGAACAGATGGAGAAGGCGGGATTGACAGCAACCGAGAACTACCAAACCTTGCACGGCTATCTTCAACAGTTGGCAGCAGGCATTGCAGCCAAACAAGATGCCAAGACAGGTTGCTGGTATCAGTTGCTGAACTACGACGACAGTTACGTCGCCACAAGCTATAATAGTATTTTCAGCTACACCTCATCGCCTGTCGCCAACTATCTGGAGTCATCGTGTACGGCAATTTTTATTGCTGCCTACCTCAAGGGAATGCGTCTTGGCCTTTTTGATACCGACTATACTGACCTGGCAAAGAAAGCCTATCGTGGCTTTATTGAGAATTTCATGGTTGCCGACGGCATAGGCGGTGTCCACTTGGTGAGATGCTGCAAGTCGGCAGGACTTGCAGGCTTCGCTTTCCGTGACGGGTCTGCCAACTATTATCTCATGGGCCAAGACACCGAACCTACCTCCACGTCAGGCGACAATTTCTATACCGAGGGCAAGGTACTGGGAGGCTTCATCATGGCGGCTACGGAATATGAACGTTTGAAAGACATAGAAACTGGCATAGTTCCCGTTAAGAAACGGGATTATACCACCCAATCGTCCTATTCGCTCTCTGGCACCAAAGTCAGTCGGTCATCCCGACATGGTATCTATATCAAGGGAGGAAAGAAATATTGTCAAAACAAAGAATAGGGCTCAGAAAGCAAATATATTCGCTTTCTCTTCGCTAAATCGAAATTTTGCACTATCTTTGCACCCAAATCAAACGAATGAATATGGATATCAAGAATCAATTTGCCCGAAAACTGATGGACATTCAGGCCATCAAGCTCCAGCCAAACGACCCGTTCACATGGGCTTCGGGTTGGAAGTCACCCATTTATACCGACAATCGTAAGACATTGTCGTTCCCTCAGTTGCGCTCGTTTGTCAAACTCGAGCTCTGCCACGCCATTCAGGAGAACTTCCCCGAGGCCGAGGCCGTAGCTGGTGTGGCTACAGGAGCCATCGCTCAGGGCGCACTGGTGGCCGAGGAGTTAGGTCTGCCCTATAGCTATGTGCGTCCGAAGCCGAAGGATCATGGCATGGGTAATCAGGTGGAAGGCGAGATCAAGAAAGGCGCTAAGGTTATCGTCGTCGAGGATCTGATCTCTACGGGCGGTTCTTCGCTCAAGGCCGTTGCCGCCCTGCGGGAGTACGGTGTCGAGGTCATCGGCATGGTGGCATCGTTCACCTATGGTTTCCCCGTGGCCGAGGAGGCCTTCAAGGAGGCAGGCGTCAAGCTCATCACGCTGAGCAACTATGAGGCCGTCATCGAGGAAGCCGCCAAGACGGGTTATATCAAGGAAGAAGACAAGGCTGTGCTCGCCGAGTGGCGTAAGAGCCCCTCCACCTGGCGCCAATAATCTTCAATTCCTCATTTTCTCAATTTCTCAATTTATCAATTTCAAAGACCATGGGATTATTCGGAAGTGAATCAAAATTCGAGAGTAGCGTCAAGTTCGTACCCTACTCCCAACAAGCTGTTTACGATAATATCAGCGACCTTCGCAATCTGGAGAAGGTACGTGACCGTGTGCCCGAGGACAAGGTGAACGATTTCGCTTTCGATCAGGACACCGTCAGCCTGAACGTCGCCCCGGTGGGCGAGCTCAAGCTCCGCATCTGCGACCGCGAGGAGCCTAAGTGCGTCAAGTTCGAGACGGTGCAGTCGCCCGTGCCCTTCAATGTCTGGGTGCAGGTGCTCCCCGTCGATGAGAGCAATGCCAAGATGAAGGTTACCCTGAAGGCAGAGCTGAACCCCTTCATCAAGGGGATGGTAGAGAAACCCCTGCAGGACGGTGTCGAGAAGATTGCCGATGCATTATCACAAATACAATACGTATGAAACTCTGGGAAAAGAACTTTGAGATCAACAAGGAGATCGAGCGTTTCACCGTGGGCCGTGACCGTGAGATGGACCTCTATCTGGCCAAATACGATGTGCTGGGCTCAATGGCCCACATCACCATGCTGGAGAGTATCGGTTTGTTGGAGAAAGACGAACTGACACAGTTGCTGGCAGAGTTGAAGAATATCTACCAGTTGGCAGAGCGTGGTGAGTTTGTCATAGAGGACGATGTGGAAGATGTGCATTCCCAGGTGGAGATGCTGTTGACACGAAAACTCGGTGATATGGGTAAGAAGATCCACTCTGGCCGTTCGCGCAATGATCAGGTGCTTGTTGATCTGAAGCTCTTCACCCGTCATGAACTGAAAGAGATTGCCGATGAGGTGAAGATCCTCTTCGACGAGCTCATCCAGAAGAGCAACCAATATAAGGATGTGCTGATGCCGGGCTATACGCATTTGCAGATTGCGATGCCGTCGAGCTTCGGCCTTTGGTTCGGGGCCTATGCCGAAAGTCTGACGGACGACATGCTCTTCCTGCAGGCTGCCTATAAGATGACTAATCGCAACCCACTTGGCTCTGCCGCCGGCTATGGCAGCAGCTTCCCCCTAAACCGTACGATGACCACCCGGCTGTTGGGCTTTGATTCGATGGACTACAACGTGGTCTATGCCCAGATGGGACGCGGTAAGATGGAGCGTAATGTGGGCTTTGCCATTGCCACTATCGCCGGCACTATCGCAAAGATGGCGTTTGATGCCTGTCTGTTCAACTCGCAGAACTTCTCGTTCGTGAAGCTCCCCAAGGAGTGTACGACGGGTTCCAGCATCATGCCCCATAAGAAAAATCCTGATGTCTTCGAACTGATTCGTGCGAAATGCAATAAGCTCCAGTCACTGCCGCAGCAGGTGATGCTCATCATGAACAATCTGCCCGTGGGTTATTTCCGCGACCTGCAGATCATCAAGGAAGTATTCCTTCCTGCTTTCGGTGAAATGAAAGACTGTCTTCAGATGGCTGCTTATATTATTAATAAGATAGAGGTGAACAAGCATATCCTTGACAATCCGATGTACGATCCGATGTTCAGCGTGGAGGAAGTGAATCGCCTGGCTGCCAATGGAATGCCGTTCCGGGATGCCTACAAGAAGGTGGGCCTCGACATCGAGGCAGGCCAGTATAAGGCCGATAAGCAGATCCATCACACTCATGAGGGCTCTATCGGTAACCTCTGTAACGACCAGATTGAGGCGCTGATGCAGCATACACTCGACGGCTTCCACTTCGAGCGTATGACAGAGGCGGAGAAAGCACTCTTAGGCAGATGAGAAAACTGTGGGCTGCTCTGATTTGTGCATTGTTGACGGCCTGTCAGGCCGACGACAGCATCAGCCGTAATTATCGTTGCAGTTTTATCTTCGATACCTCGCTCCACCCCTTACCTTGTCAGTTGACAGGTATCTTGGGGAACAGCGGACACTTCATGAAGGTCCAGACGAGCGTCCGACAGGGGGTGCGCTATCTGCATACCACCCGCAACTTTGACAATGCCACAGAGGATATCGCCCTCTCTACAGCCAGGGAGACACAGTTTAACTACTACCTCGGCGCCAACGACTGTATCATCATCGGCACCAATACCTATGACTTCCAACTCGTGGCTTACGATGGTCAGTGTCCGAACTGTCTCGCTGACTATAACGGTTTCAACTATCCTCTCACGTGGCAGGACAATGGTAAGTTGCTCTATTGTGCCAAGTGCAAACGCAGTTACGATGTGAATAACGGTGTCATAGCCAGCGGTGAACCTGGTAAACACAGTCTGCTTAAATATATGGCAGCCCTCGACGGTGCTGTAATCCGTGTATGGAATTAATTAAATACGAAGAGACGATGAGAAAGAGAATCCTTTTTACCTTATTGTTTTGTGTGGCGTCCGTCTTGATGGTAGATGCCCAAAACACCATTGAGAGTATCCGCAAGGAATACCAGGGCGTTCATGAATGGATTGGTCTTATGAGCGACAACTTCCCCGAAGATGGGATTCCCTCCGAGTATTTCGACCTTCATGTGGCTCAGAATCTGCCAGGTACAGGCCCTCACGACGAGCGAATCCGTATGTACTATGGGGAGTTGGAATCTGAGGAAGGTGATCCTTACCCTCCTCATTATCTGCACTTTGCGACGGCCAAGTACAATTTCGCTGCCCGTGAGTACTACGAGGAATACCTCTACGACAACAAGGGGCAGGTGATGTTTATCTATGCCATCACGTCGGATGCGACGGAGGAGTTACATCCCTACGAACTCCGCCTCTACTTCGATGGTAAGCGTTTGTTGCGTTTTACTGCCAAACGGTACGACGGACAGTCCGGCTACCTTGACATCCCCTCTCTGCGTAAAGGTCCCTTCAAGGAGGAGTATTCGGGTACGACCATCCCTGAGAAGTACAGAAAGGAGGTCGAACGTTGCCAGCAGCGCGCCGGGCGTTTCCTCACGATGTTCAAGGGTATCGACGACAATACGTACCTCTAATTTCTAAATATTTAATAAAAAGTTTGGCTATTCCAAGAATTAGACGTACCTTTGCACTCGTGAAGATACACAACTAATGGTTTGCCGCAATGGTGGAATTGGTAGACACGAGGGACTTAAAATCCCTTGACCAGGAATGGTTGTGCGGGTTCGAGTCCCGCTCGCGGCACTTTTAATACTTATTTCTATGAAGGCAAACTATATTACCTTGTTCGCAGCATCAGCGCTGCTTCTTACATCGTGTTCTAAACTCGGCGCACTCTCCGCAGACAACTTTACGGTGACCCCTAATCCTCTGGAGACCCAGGCAGGAACAGTACCCGCAACCATCAACGGGCACTTCCCTGAGAAGTACATGAACAGGAAGGCTGTGGTGACTGTCATCCCCGAACTGCGCTACTCGAACGGTGAGGTGGTGCAGGGAAATACCGCCACGTTCCAGGGTGAGAATGTCGCTGGTAACGACCAGACGATCTCTTATCGTCTGGGTGGAAACTATACGTTGAAAACCAACTTCGCCTATGCCGACGACAACAAGGCCGAGATGTTCCTGACCTTCAATGCCCGTCTGGGTTCTAAGCAGGTTGCTATTCCCGAGGTAAAGGTGGCCGACGGTATCCTTGCTACTTCGGAGCTTTATAAGAAGACCATTTTGACGGCCAGTGCCGCTCTCTCGCCTGATGCATACCAGCGTATTACGAAGAGAAAGCAGGAGGCCAATATTAAGTTTCTCATCCAGCAGGCCAACCTCCGCAAGAGTGAGCTGAAGAACAACTCCGTACAGGAGTTCCTCCGTATGTTGAAGAAGATCAACGACGATCGTGAGAGTCTGAATCTCGACAATGTGGAGGTTTCTGCCTACGCCTCTCCCGATGGCGGCTTCAGCATCAACGACAAACTCGCCAATGAGCGTCAGAAAGTGTCGGAGCAGTACGTGAATCAGGAGTTGAAGAAAATCAAAATGAATGCCTATGTCGATGCGAAATATACCGCTCAGGACTGGCAGGGCTTCCAGGAACTCGTCCAGGCCAGCAACATCCAGGACAAGGACATCATCCTGCGTGTGCTGTCGATGTACAAGGATCCGCAGGAACGTGAACAGCAGATCAAGAATATCTCTTCTGCTTTCCGTGAGCTTGCCGATGGCATCCTGCCACAACTGCGCCGTTCGCGTCTGACGATCAACTACGAGACCATTGGTCGCAGCGACGATCAGATTCTCGACCAGATCAAGGCCGACGCTACAAAGTTGAGTATCGAGGAACTGCTTTATGGAGCTGCGCTGAAGAGTGATGCTAACGAGGCTGAGGCCGTCTATCAGCTTGCCACAAGGATCTATCCCAACGATGCCCGTGCCTATAACAACATCGCCACCATCGAATTTGCCAAGGGTAACTACGAGGCTGCCAAGGACTATATCCAGAAAGCCAAGAGTGTGACGGCGAACCTGCCAGAGGCCAATGCCAATCTTGGTATGCTGGCACTGAAGAACGGTGACATCCAGGCGGCTGAACAGTATATCGCCAGTGCTACTGATGCCAACGGACTGGCAGAGGTGTTGGGTAATCTGAACCTCGCCAAAGGCAATTACGCCCAGGCTGAAGAGAACTTCACTGACATCTATTCCAACAGTGCTGCTCTCGCACAGATCCTTAACAAGAATTACGCTTCGGCCGACGTGACACTGAAGTATGTGAAGAATCCCGATGCCACGACCGACTATCTGAAGGCCATCCTTTATGCCCGTATGGGTAATAACGATGATGCTGCCGAAGCTCTGCGCAACGCCATCAGCAAAGACAGTTCCTTTGCCAAATATGCCGCTAATGACCTCGAACTGAAGCAGATTGCCAAGTAATGAAGAAAACCGTCGGATATATACTGTTCGCACTTGCTCTTGTCGCCTGTGGCGGCAATAGACAGTCGTTCCTGATGGAAGGCGACTTCAAGGGCTTCAATCAAGGTGAACTGTATATCTACAGCGTCGACGGTCATCGTGGTCTCGATACGGTGGCAGTGGTGAAAGGTCATTTCCGATACGAGATCCCCTTGGAAGATACCACCTTGTTCGTGATGGTGTTCCCCAATTTCTCCGAACTGCCTTTCTTGGGTGTGAAGGGAGCTACTGTGAAGGTTGAGGGCGATGCCACACACTTGCGTGAGACCCAGATCGAAGGCATCAAGGAGAACGAACTCATGAGTGGCTTCCGTCGTAATTACGGCAACAAGACACCCCCAGAGATGGCTGGTCTGGTGGCAGGTTTCATCAAGGATCATCCCAATTCTTTCTTTGCTCCCTATCTCGTCAAGAAATACTTCATTCAGATACCTCAGCCCGATTATAAGAAGGCCATCGAACTGACAAAGGTTATCCAGAAAGCCAGGCCGAATACGCCTCATATCAAAGAACTGATCCAGAAGATGGAAGGTCTGAAGGCCCTGAAGGATGGGGGCACGTTGCCCTCGTTTACGGCCACCGATGTCAACGGAAAGACGGTGAAGTCGTCAGACCTGAATGCCAAGGTCAATGTCATCTCCGTCTGGGCCAAGTGGAACTTCGAGAGCGTTGGCATCCAAAGGAAACTGACCTCTGCCTATGGGAAACACAAGGACGACCTGAAGGTGCTCAGCATCTGTCTCGACGCTGATGTGAAGGAATGCCGTCGGAAAGTGACCAAGGACTCTGTTAAGTGGAGCACGATCTGTGATGGCAAGATCTGGGATACGCCTGTCATGCGGACGCTGGGCCTTTCGTATATACCCGACAACATCGTCACCGACAGCAAGGGCAAAATCATCGCCCACTCGCTCAATGGCAACGATCTGGTGTCGCAGATAGACAAGCTGTTGCCAGAATCACCTTAAGCAATAACATATTTAAGCCACTGATACTATGCTAGTTAAAACATTTTGTGCAGAAGTCACGGGACTGGAAGCCACGACTGTGACCATCGAAGTGAATCTGACGAGGGGCATGATGTTCCATCTGTCAGGACTGGCCGATACGGCTGTCAAGGAGAGTTACGACCGTATCCGTGCCGCAGTAGCAAACATCGGCCTCAAGCCACCTACGGCCGACATTACCATCAATCTCAGTCCTGCTGACATCCGGAAAGAGGGCAGTGGATACGACCTGCCGTTGGCTATCGGCATTCTTGCGGCCCATGGGAAGGTTAGCGACATGCTGCTCAAGGACTACATGATGATCGGCGAACTGGGGCTCGACGGCAGTCTGAAACCCGTCAACGGCATCCTCTCCGTCGCCATCCGCGCCAGGAGGGAAAATTTCAAGGGCCTTTTCGTGCCTCGGGCGAATGCCCGTGAAGCAGCAGTTGTCAACGACCTCAAGGTCTATGGGGTTGACAATCTCACGGATGTCATCAGTTTCCTCAATGGTAGTGGAGAGTACGAACCCACCTTTGTCGATACCCGTAAAGAGTTTTATGAACATCAGTATTCCTTCGACCTCGACTTTGCCGATGTGAAGGGTCAGGATGGTGTGAAACGTGCTCTTGAGGTCGCTGCAGCAGGTGGCCACAATATCATTATGGTAGGCCCTCCTGGAAGCGGTAAGTCGATGATGGCCAGGCGTTTACCAAGTATCCTGCCGCCCCTATCCCTGGCAGAGAGCCTGGAAACTACACAGATCCATTCTGTGGCAGGTAAGCTCTCGAGCGGCACATCGCTCATCTCCCAACGTCCGTTCCGGAGTCCTCACCATACCGTCTCACAAGTAGGCTTAACTGGAGGAACATCAAAGGCTATGCCAGGAGAGGTGTCTTTAGCCCACAATGGAGTGCTCTTTCTAGATGAATTAACGGAGTTCAATCGGGCTACTTTGGAGATACTCAGACAACCCTTGGAAGACCGTAAAATAACGATAACCAGAGCAAATTACACAGTCGAATATCCATGCTCGTTTATGCTGGTAGCATCGATGAATCCCTGCCCTTGCGGGTACTATGGAGACCCTCTTCATAAGTGTACCTGTACCCCTGGTCAGATTAGTCGTTATCTCGCCAAGATAAGTGGTCCTTTACTTGACAGGATTGACATACACTGTGAAATTCAGGCAGTTCCGTTCAATGAGTTGAGCAAAATGAAGCCTGGCGAACCGTCCACATCACACCGCGAACGAGTTATTAAGGCAAGACTCATCCAAGAAGAGCGTTTTAAAGACTACAAAAATGTTCATTGTAATGCCCAGATGACTGAGCGTATATTGCATCAATATGCCGAACCCGATGAGGCCAGCCTGGATATGCTCCGTTTGGCTATGGAGAAATTGAGCTTATCAGCAAGAGCATACAGCAGAATCCTAAAGGTCGCCAGAACGATTGCAGATCTGGAGGGTACAGAGAAAGTACAAAGCCAGCATATTGCCGAAGCTATTGGCTATAGAAACCTTGATAGGGGCGATTGGGCAGAGAGAGGGATATAAGACACAACGCTCGTTTCCCTCGAAGCCGCCAGATTGTGAGTGACCTTATAGGCGAGGGAATCTAGAGCCTGGTACGTGTAAGATTGAATAAGAAAATGGGAGCATCACCGCAATGGATGCTGCTCCCAACTGTTTTTAGATTTTTCTATCCTTTTTGACAAAGCCCTGCAAGGCTGCGATTTAGCGAGGGCAATGATGCTTGCATCAATTGCCGAGCGTGAGCAGGCTCGACCGAAGGTCAGGGCTTATGAAACCTCGATGGCCTTGGTGACCTTCTGCTTCGGCTCGGTCTTCGGCATGGTGACGGTCAGGATGCCGTCCTCAACCTTGGCAGAGATCTGATCCTTCACCACATCATCCGGCAGCGTGTAGCTCTGTTCGTAGTTCGAGTAGCTGAACTCGCGGCGCAGATAGTGATGGTGCTTGTCCTCATGCTTGTGTTCCTGCTTGTTCTCAATGGCGATGGTGAGGTTGCCCTCGTCGTTGATAGCCACACGGCAATATTCTTTCTTAATGCCTGGAGCTGCAAGTTCCATCGTGTAGGCCTTCTCACTCTCCTTGACATTGACTGCGGGTGCTGTACTGTTGGCACGAGGCATAAAATCAGTATTCAGGAAATCGTCAAATACTGTTGGGAACCAACTGTTTTTAAACATTACTGGTAACATAATCAATACCTCCTAATTATACTTTTAGTTTAACGTATGTTCTTTGCCGTGCAAAGCGGCAAGCCGATTACTGAGTGCCATTACCTTTTGAGCTCCGGCTCTCACCATGCTAAAAGCAAGTTACGTGCCGAATGACAATCTGAAACTCCAAAGAGGCCATTATGGCACCGATTTTAAACTACGATAAACAATGCTGCCAATTTCTTAAACTCGTTTAAACATTGGCGGTTCAGAAGATGTCGTCTTTGTTCATAGGATACTCACTATTGGCTGCAAAGTGTTGAAATCTACATAGTCAGCCTTCTTCCCGTATGTCTCCAGAATGATCTTTGGCTCGGCATTGAGTTCTTCTTTAGGCATTCTCGACAGTTTACCATGCATAAACTTCATCATCAACTTATGCTTCAAGCCCATAGTGCTATAATCGATGGCCCCACGAAGATGGAAAATCTTGTCTTCGTCGTACAAATGCGTAGGAATCTGAGACTTGATATTATTACGGATATATCTGATGTTCTCATCATCTTGCGGGTCAACCAGGCCGATTGTTATAACTATCAGTTCCTGGCTGGTGATAGCCGCTGCATACTTCTTCAGCCCCAAAACGCTGCCAGCAAATAGTGCTCCCATATATATGATACGTTCGTAGTTCTGGATGTCTTCAGCTTCTTTAAGGCTTACGCATTTAATTCCGGTGATAGCGGATAAGCGTTCCGCATATCGTTTCGTGGAGCCGTATTGGCTGGCATATATGATAATGGAATGCTTCATTTCTTCGTATATTTAGCTTTCACAATTTCGTAAGAGTTTCGAGTCAGTTCCTGCAGCAAGTTATCTGGTGCATTATTGGGGTTGATGTCAATCCAATGTTTTGGCGACTCGTTATACGGATTGCCGATACAGTCATATTGCACTTTCAGATCTTCGATGCGCTCTGGCTGACATTTGAGTGAGATGACAGAGAAATCATTGCAGTCGAAGAATGAAAACATGTGCCCCATGACGTAGAACACCAATACTCCTTCGCCGCTTTTAAACTTCTGAAAAGGTAGTTTTTCTTCCACATCTGTACCTATTGACAGGCAGAAATCACGATAATCCTCTATATTCATTTCAGCTTTTGTTCGTCTGAGAAATTCTTACCTACGGTTTGCATATGTTACAATTAAGTTTTACTTGTCCATCATCCACTCTTTCTTTGTCAGACATGTGATATGTTCCGTCCTAAATTCGCCGACCAACTGAGATGACACGTTCTCTTTTGTGAACTGATAACGAAAACCGCACTTCTCCTGCACACGCTTTGACTTCACATTGCCGTCGAAATAACCACACCATATCTTTTGCATTCCTAGGTCATCAAAGGCATGTCGCTGTAATTCGCGGACGGCCTCAGGAATAAGTCCTTGTCCCCAATAAGGAACACCAATCCAATAGCCGACCTCGCATTCATCATCTGGCAAGCCGATATTGCTTTGGGAACCGATTATAAGCCCGATGCTCCCAACGGGTTTCCCATTCTGTTTCAGCACAACGGCATATGTTTCTGGAGCCGAAAGGACATCACGAATAATCTCACGACTGTTTTCTACACTCGTATGCGCAGGCCATCCTGCAATAGGTCCAACCCGTTGGTCTTTAGCATACTCATACAAATCCTCTGCATCACTATCGTACCAAGGTCTCAGTAAGAGTCTTTCCGTCTGCAATTCCATCAGTTTTCCTTCTCTAAATAATCAAACAAATCAATTGTATCTGATTCCTTCTCGACATTGAGGGACGGGACTATCTCCACCATCCTTGTTGTGCCACTTGTCTTATTGACATAGAAATGTACGATACACTCCAGTCATACGCACTGTGGCAATAGTTGTTCACGCCCTCGTATGCCATATCTGCCGTAATGGTTCTTAGCGTATCTTCCGTCTGGGCATCAGAGGACTGTGCCGCATCAGCCTTGACCTTTGGTCGAGACTGCTCACGCTCGGCAGAGTCGAAGCAAGCTTCACTCTGCTCTCGCTCATTCGCAGCCTTGTTATTACGGCAAGAGCATAAAAACAAGACTAAAAATAAGAATGAAAAGACTATATACTTCGACATAACACCTAAAATCACTTAAATCAGAGGCCAAAATTACGAATAATTACGGAATTATTGCTAAATTTGTGGCGATATTTAGGATAGTTTATAATCAAACCCCAACAAAAGACTAAGATTATGAGACAGAAGAAGATGATTATCGCTGCTCTCGCCGCTATGCTGCTTGCGATTCCGGCAATGGTTCTTTGCAAGCAAAGCGAACAAGTTCGAGCGCAGAGTAAGAAGGGTGAAGCTGCAAAGAAGGCTCAGACCCTTGAAGTATCGTTCGACTATCAGCGTCAGGCTGGCCCTGGTTCCAACCAGTATGCAGTCTGGATTGAGAACGAGAAGGGTGACGTGGTAAAGACGCTCTTTGTTACATCATACACCACGATAGGCCGCACCCGTGGTGGTGAGCAGCCCAAACGTGGCTACATTGTGCGCCCTGCCTGTGTGCCGACATGGGTAAAGACCGTAAAGGCCGACGAAAAGACAGACCAGCAGCTGGATGCCGTCACAGGAGCCACACCGCAGGCCGGAGGTACACAGACCTTCACTTGGGACTTCACTGATGAGCAAGGCAAGACAGTTCCACAGGGAAACTATAAGATCGTAGTTGAAGCTACATTGTTCTTCGATAGCGACATCATCTACTCAGGCACCTTCTCTACAAAGGACAAGGAAGGTGACATCAAGATTACTTCGACGCTCACCAAGGAGGATGAGCAGCACAAGAATATGGTTACAAACATAAAGGCCGTATTGAAATGAGGATTAAGACATTTGCTATAGCGATGACAGCCATTATGATGATGGCGGTCACTCCTGCGCTTGCTCAGGAAGAAGACAATGGTGAGCACCAATTGTCCGGTTTCAAGAAGTTCAACGTGAGGGAGGACTTCACAGAGAACGGTTTCCAATGGTTCCACGATGCTGAGTTGCTTGCAGCTGGCGACAAGGAGAAAAGCAATGCCATGACCATTGGCTGGGGAGGCATCGGCACACTTTGGGGACGTACAGCCTTGACGGTTTATGTCGCCGAGAAACGCTATACAAAGGAATTTCTGGATAAAGCAGAGTATTTCACGGTGATGGCCTTCGATGTGAAGGACAGCAAGGTTCTGAACTACATGGGCACCAAGAGTGGACGCGACGGTGACAAAGCTCAGGCTCTTGGGCTTCATACAGCATACACAGCCAATGGAACGCCGTATTACACCGAGGCTACGATGGTGATAGAGTGCAAGATTATGTATGCCGCACCTTTTGATCCTCAATATTTCAAGAGTGATGCACCCAAGAAGATATATGCAAATTTCCCCGCAGGCATCCACTCCATGTATATCGGCGAAGTTATAAACGCTTGGAAAAAATGACGAACGTTTGAAGCCCCTTGAGAAGGGGCTGGCCTAAGCCAGGGTTATGCCTTGCAAGGAGGAATTCGATGTAAATCAAATAAGATATGAAGAAGGCTTTTTTATTTGTGCTGGGCATGATGCTCATGGCAGTAGGATT
>Ga0310695_10010187_pt1 | contig 13824 bp, 9 predicted proteins | sample RumenRJG_04DNA_FD_203882 | JGI IMG/M metagenome (GOLD analysis project Ga0310695, IMG submission 203882) | Bovine rumen microbial communities from Lethbridge, Alberta, Canada - RJG_04 (v2) (version 2) | ecosystem: Host-associated > Mammals > Digestive system > Stomach > Rumen | place: Canada... | reverse complement strand
ACGTCTGGGAAAGCGTTACGTTGTTAGTTGTTATCTCCGACATAACTCCTCCTTGACTTTTCAACTTCCGACATTGCCGATGATCGAACTCGCAGCCTGGTTCGTCTTCTTGACGACCTTGGCGGCGTTGGAATACGCGTTGTCGCGCTTCGAGATGAACGACTTCAGCGTGACGATGTCTTGCTGGATGTCGTTGTCTTCGCGGTCGATCGCGTACTGCAGGTTCGTCTTCGCTTTCTGCAGATTGCCGAACTCCATCTTGTCGCCATTCCAAGAAAGCGACACGCCGTACTTGTTCGCGATTTCCCTCACGCGGGGGGCGTTGTCGATTTTTGTTTTCGTGCTCGATTTCGCGTCATGATCGAGCGAACCGACCGCCTTTGCGACATAGGAGAGCGCCTCGGCGAGCTCGTCGATCTTCACCTGCCGCGCCCTGGCGACGGCAGTGTAGGAGCTGGTCGCGTTCTCGATGGCGACAGCCTGCCGGAACGCCGCGATCGTCACGGCGTCGGCAAAGTTCCGTCCAGAATTGCCGTCCACGACATACTGCGCCTGCCGTACGCCGTACACGGAATCGTCCGCTATCGTCTCCGATACTATCAAATCGCTCATCGATATCTCCTATTTTCGCGGAAATTATATCATATATTCCGCGTCAAAAACGAGAGTTTTTCATTTTTTTTGCCCAGCTTCGCGGCCGTCTTTTCTCCAGCATCCACGTCTGCGCGCCGCGGAGCCGCGGACCGGACGCGCGCCCGGCCCGCGGCGGTTCGCGGCTTCTCTGCGCCGTCACGCCTGGATGGCGTCGCGCATCGACTGGTTTTCGGCCTGGATCACCGCCGTGAAGAGCTGGATCACCTGGTCGATCAGCTTCTGTTCCTGCGCGAACAGGTCCTTCGTCTGGTCGAGCATTTCCTCCTGCTTCTTCGACTCGGCGCCGGTGCGGACCGCCTCCGCGCTCCTCAAGCCCGCGAGGTTCGACGCCGTGGACTGCATCACGCCGCCGATGGCCTGGTTGATGTTGTTGATGCCCATGAGCGTGGACATCTTGCGCTCCGCCGCCTTGAATTCGACGCGGCGCTGGGCGCGGTCGGAGGTGACATCGACCCTCTCCCTTGCCATGGCGACGAGATCCTTCTGCTCGGCCGGCGTCATCACGCCGTCCTGCGACAGGAGCTGCGCCTCCTTGGCGAACGCCATCTCCATCTTCGCCTTGGCCGTTTCGACATCGGCCTTGAGCTGCGCCTTGTCCGCGCCCGGCGGCGGATTGGCCTGCCGATCGACTGCGGTCTGGTACTTCTCCTGGTACTGCGCGGCGACGTCCTGCACGGTCTTCGTGTAGTCGGCCTTGGCCTTGGCGAGCGTGCCCTCGGCCGTTTTCACCGCCTCCTGTGCAGGCCCCACGTCGCCTTGGAGGGTCCGGATGCGCGATTCCTGGTCTCTGACCGCCTGGGTTTTTTGATCCAGCGTCGTCTTGGCCGTCGCCTGCTCCGCCTTGGCCGTATCGAGCTCACGCTGCGCCTGTTCTACCGCCTTCGTGCCTTCGTTTTTCCCGAAGAAGCTGTTTTGCTTCGCTTCGTTGGCCTTGGCGGTTTCCAAGGCTTGCTGCTTTTGGTCGACGGCGGCGGTCTTGGCGTCGTAGTTTTGCTGGGCGTTGATCTTCTCGCCTTCCATGACCTGGAGCGTCTCCTTGGCCGCGTTGACATTCGTCGTCTTGGTGGCCAAATCCGTCTTGGCGTCATTCAGCCCCTTCACGGCGTTCTCGAAGTTCGTCTGCAGGTTGCCCGCCTGGTCGTCGACCATCTGCGTGGCGAAGTCGTTCGTCACTTCGGTGGCGACCTGGGGCCCGACCTTGCTGGTAGTCTTGGTGAGTTGCGCATTCGCGTGGTCCACGGTGTCGGTGTTCTGCAGCATCGTCGAGTGCATCTTCGCGGCGTCCGCGCCCGACTGCGACATGATCTGGTTCTGCGCCTTCGCGGCGATGCCCTGCCCGGCCATCGTGCCGATCGAGACCGCCGCCGAGGCGAGACCGCACGTGATGCCGACGATCATGCCGACCATCGCCGCGGCGCGCTGCTCGTCGGCCTGGTTCTGGATGGCCTTCTGGACGGAAATGTTCTCGGCCGTGCGCATCTCGCGGGCCGCGTCGCGCTGCGACTGGGCGACTTCGATCATCAACGCCATGAGCGCGTAGATGTCGAAGAGGACCTTCCCCGTCGATTTCGACGCGAAGGACGAGGCCGCCGCCGAAGAATCGTCGTAGATCTTCGCGATGGCGTCCTTCATCTTGGCGATCTGATCGTCGGTGAAACCGAGCCCCGTCGCCTTGAGCTTGTCGACGAGGCCCTGGAGCGTGCCTTGGTCGACCGTCTCGGGTATTTCGAGGTCGGTGGGCACGCTCACTGTCACCGTCTTCTCCGCACCGTCCACATTGGTGGTGATCGTGAAGTTCTGCTTGCCGTCGACACTGCCCGACTGCTGCACCTCGCCGAGCGAGGAGAGGATGGACTGCCAATTGATGCCGGAGGCCGCCGTATTTAGTTCAATGCTCATTTAAGATTCCTTTCTTTGGTTGTTTCGCCCTGTCTACACGCCGGGAGTCCGAAGGTTACACCTTTTTCCGGACTCCCGGCCTTTCAACCTTTCAACCCCCTTACGCCATCGCGCCGATGTTCCGGGCGATCTGGTCGCTCGTGTCCGTGGCGGACGAGATGAGTTCGGCGATTTTGCCGATGCCAGCCTGGATCTGCTGCAGGATGATCTGCAGCTCCTCCTGGCTTTCCTCGAGCCGCTGCTGGAGCATCGTCATGAACTTCTCCAGCTCGGTCGTGTCGGCCTTCGCGTCCTCCGAACGGTGCGTCATGTACGTAGACACGCCGTTCGACGCGAGTGCGCCCGCGCCGACCGCCGTGTTGGCGATCGTCACGCCGCTCTGCATGTTCTTCGCCAGCTGCACGATGTTGGCGGAGAGCTTCGACACCTCGCCCCCCGTCTTCGCCACGTCGCCCGCCGCCTTCGTGGCCGTGGCCGTGGCGTTCGCCGCCGCCGAGGCCGCCGCGGAGAAGCCCGCCACCATGCCGCCGATGCTGCAGCCGAGCTGCGCGGCCATGATCGAGAGGTTGACGATGAGCGAAGCCGCGAGCATGGCGTCGTTCTTGCTCATGCCGTACGTTTCCTGCAGGTGGTCCGCGAGCGCGTTGATGATCTTGTCCATCGCGCCCGTCTCGCTCAGCGTGAGCGCCGTGACGGCGATGGCCGCGCCGGCGATAGCGAAGCCCGCCGCCAGTCCGCCCGTCGCGACGGTCAGCACCGCCGCGGCGACGACCGCGAGCACCGCGCCGATCCAGCCGAAAAGGCGGCTGAAGAAGGAGGCCTTCTCGGCGTCCTTCATCTTCTTGACGGTTTCGTCGATGTGCTTCATCCGGTCTTTGTGCTCGGTGTCGAGCCCGGCCTTGTTGAGGTCGATCCTATCCTTGGCCATCTCTGTCTGCCGCTCCTCGTTGTCGAGCTGCAGATACATGATGAGCTTGGTGAGATCGGCCTCGATCTGCTCCGGGTCGGCGGGATTGTCCAGAACGGGCACGTTCGTGGCGCCGGTCGTCTTTTTCTCGACGTTCCCGGTCGCCGACGTGTCGGTTCCGCGCGATACCGTGAGATTCGAGCCGGCCAGCACCTCGAGCGCCTTGCTGATGACTTCCTTCGTCTTTGTCGCGTCGCCGGTCAGTTTCTCCGTCTGCTGGAGCAGCGTTTCGTTGATCTGCGGCTTGGACGCGCCTGTATTGATTTCGATTGCCATGTTTTTTTCCTCCTTCGCCCTGTCTACACGTGTGGAGATGAAAGGTTACGCTTTTGCGCCGGATTTTTTCGCCAGCTCCTCGTCTTCCTTGGCGAGCGCGGCGAACGCCTCCTCGCCGACCGCTTCGCGGAGCTTCTCTGCCTTGGCGCGGTATTCGCGCCCGATGTCGGTGTCCTTAGGGCAGTACGCGTTAAGAGCCTCCAGGGAGCTCGCCGCATTGCGCTTGTCGCCGAGCGCGAGGAAGCACTCCGCGGCGTGGAGCTGGGGCTTCGGGTTCTCGAGATTCAGGAACGAGCAGTAGCCGTACGAGGCGACCGCGTTCGTATAATCCTTGAGAGCCTGCTGCACCGCGCCGAGGCCGAACCAGAACTTGGCGTTGAGGTGGTCGAAGAGGACGAGAAACTGGAAGAGTTTCGCCGCCTCGTCGTACTTGCCCGTCCGGTAGTAGCCGAACGCGAGCGAATAGACCGCCTCGAGTTCGCTGTTCGAGACGCCTTTGAGCTGCTTGAGCGTCGCGCCCTTCTCTATAAGGGTTTTCACGCCCTCTGTTATCTTAGCCGTATCGATCTTCTGCATCGTTAGTTTCCCTTTTTGGTGTTTTGTTTTTATGGTTGAAATCAAGTCCCGCCCGTCCCGGCGACGATTCCGCGCCATCTTGCGATAGTCGTCCAGCGCGAATGTTACATGTTTTCAGCCCTGGACCTTCATCTGCGCGTCGTCGAGGGCCGCGCGGATCTGCCCGTCGATCCGGTCGAGCGCGGCGCTGATGTGCAAAGCGATGTCGTTCGCGGCGGCCTTCGCGTCCACCCGGTCGCGCTCCGCCTGGGTCTCGTTCTTCTCGGCGTCGGGCTTTGCGTCGTCGGCGGCGGCCTTGAGCGCGGCCGCGACTTCGTTCAGCGTGGAAGCCGCGATCGCCTTGGTGCACTCGGCGATCTTGACGTCGATTCCGGCGACCTTGGACGAAATCGACTTGATCGACTCGTTGATCCCGTCGAGCTCGGCCTGCCGCTCGGCGCGCTGCGCCTTGAGTTTCTCGACCTGCTCGCGATGGGTCTCGCCGTCCTTGACCGCCTGCTCGATCTGCCTGTCGAGAGACTCTATGAGAGCCTCGAGAGTCGTCTTGTCGCCCTTCAGCCCCGCGAGATCCTTCTCGAGACCGGCCTTCTCCCCGTTCAATTCCTCTATCTTGAGAAGGTTCTCCTTTTCGACGGCGGAAATCCTGTCCGCCATGGAGTCCAGCACGGTGGAAAGTATCGATATGCGCCGCTGGGCTACGCTCTGCCGCGTCGCCTCGTTCTCGTTTTTGAGCCGTGCGACGAGTTTCTCGAGGTCTGTCATCGCGCCGTCGGTCACCTTTACGGACTCCCCTCCGAGAATCGGCGCCGCAGACTTGGCCGTCTGCACCGCCGCAAATCCGGAATCGACGCCCTGTTCGAGGATCTGCTGTCCCTGAATCTTGCTTGTTACGCTTTCTATTGCCATGGTAGTGTTCCTTTCTACTCCGTATACACGCGAACCTTCAAAAGGTTTCACGTCATTAAGAGGGAAGATTCATGCGGGCATTATACCAAATTCCGTGGGTAAACGCCAGCATAATACGTCAATGGGGCGATTGCAAATCGCAGCGAGCGTTCGCGACGGGGCTACTGCTCGAACCAGCCGGGCTTGGCGATGGCTTCGAGGAGATCGCGGCGGAAAGGGCAGACGGCTCGCTTTACGGATTTCTGCGCGATGGCGGCGTATTCGGCGCATTCCTTGCCGGTTCCTTTGCGGGGCGGGAGCGGCGCCGGCGGCGGGCCGGCGACCTTGCGCTGGATGTCGCGTTTCTCCCAGTCGGCGGCGGAGACGACGCAGCCGCGCTCCTTGAGCGCCTTTGCGTGCGCGATGGCTCCGTCCAGACGATGGATGGCGACTTCGACCTGGTCTTCCGGGAGACGCGCGCGGAGACTGGCGATGTAGTCGTCGCGTCCCTTGCCGCTTTCCATCGCGACAAGGCGGTTGTAGAGCTCCTCGTCGATGTGGTCGGGCAGATGCATAGAGTGGCTGCCCGTCGCCTTCGTGAGGCAGTAGAGGAGCACCCGCGCCTTGATCTTGGAGACGTCCACGGTGATCGAGCCGTCCTCGCCGGCGTTGATGCCGGGGTCCTTCTCGAGCGGGACGCTCCCCTCGCCGCCGTTTTCGCCGTAGGTCTCCTTGGCTTTGTCGAGCATGGTCTGGAACGTCTTCGCATGCCTGCCCGTGAGCCGAAAGAGCCCCGGCCCGATCAGGAACTTGCCGAAGCAGGCGTCGTTGTCGATACCCTTGAGCGAGACGCTGCCGTCCTTGCCCACCTCTACGAGGTAATTCTTGCCATGGCGGTCGCCCTGGCCTGTCAGCAGATCAAACCACTGAAGGCGGTTGGCCTTGCGCATCAGTCCGCCGACAACCTTCGCATAAGTCGCGTCGTCGAGTTTGCGGATCTCTTCGGCGTTCAGGCGGCCCGGGGTCTGCTTGAGCGTCTTGCCGAACTTCGACGCCTCCGTGCCGGGCGCCTTCTCCATGAACAGCCCGAATCGTTCGCCGTGCACTCCGACAGATGTTTTCGTCATCACGTCGCCGAGCCCGAATGCGTCGGCAGTCCGTTGCGCAGCCATATTGAGCTGCGCCACGAGCAACTCGCCGCGGTACGAACCATTCGACAGCTGGAGCGAGGCGAGCCCCTGACGTCCGGGAGCCTCCGGCTTGAAAATGTAGGTGGAGCCGTCCTTGAAGCCGACCTCGTAGACGGTGTTGGCGGCGCCGCTTCCAAGCACCTTGGAAGAGGTTGCGTTGGCGCCGTCGAGCGCGGGATCGGCGTCCTCGTCGGGGAGGCCGTTCAGTCGCGTCTCGACAAGGGTCGTGACGGCGATTCTACCCTCGAACGCGGCCTCGAGCGTTTTATTCGTGAGAAACTGCGAGGCGTCCCGCACGTCCGCAATCCGTCGCATCTCGGCGAGGTGCTTCGTCTGGGTCTCGATGGCCCCGAGATGGCCGTAGGCGAGTTTCATCGCGCCGAGGTTCTTCGCGGGATCCGATAGGTGAGCCCTCAGAACGGCGTGAAATTCCCTGATAAGCCGCAGAGTGCAGCGATCCTGGTCCCGGGCGGAAAGATCATGGGTCAGGAACTGCAGATCGTCAACCGAGAGATCTTCGAGATCGTCACCCCCCGGGGAAGCTTTGTTCGCGAGCTGCGCCAGTTCGGCGGCGGCTCTGCTCGCGTACTGCGCAACGGCCGCGGCGAGTCCATCCATCTTCGCTCGATTCTCGCCGGTCGGGTCTTCTACGAACTTGAGGGCGGCGTTCCGGAGCCGCCGCTGCGCATCGACCGCCGCGCCAAGCGCGGGGAAGAGCATCTTGAAAAGCGGGGCGAACTTCGGCTGCAGGAGCGGGACGTCCGGCGGCGAGAAGGTGGCGACGGCGAAATTGCCGAGCGCTTTGAGCGCCACGCTGCGTCTGACATCGGCGAGGCGCGTCTTGAAATCAGCAAGAACGCCCCGAACCGCAGAGAAGAGGGCCGGGTCGAGCGACGCGCCTTTGGCGGCCCGGTCGCGCTCCGCCTTCGCGAGCGCGTTGGCCGCCTCGTCGAGTTGACGGCGGATGGACGCCGCCTCGCCTGCGGAGAGCTGGCGCTCCCTGGCTGCGGCGGCGAGGTTGTCGATGCGCCGGGCGAGCGGCGCAAGCGAGACGCGGAAGTCGGCCGCTATCTTCTCCGAGCCGTGCATCTTGAGCGACTGCGCCGGGACGAGCGAGGCGAGAGTCTTGTCGAGGCGCGCGGCGAGAGCGGAGTCGTTCCCGGCCTTTTCCGCCATGTCGGCAAACTCGCAGACGAGCGTCTCGATCTCCGAGGCGCGGCGGTCGTTCTGGAACATGGCCTCCTCGAGCGCAGACCGCACGGCGGCGGACGTGCCGCGAGGAAGCGCGTTGACGGCCTTCGCAAGCTGCTCCGAAAGCTTCGCCTGCGCGTCGAGAGCGGCCTTGACCGCCTTGCCGACAGGATTGCGTTCGTTCCAGATGAAGCAGAGGTTCTTATCCTTGACGAGCGCATCGGCGATCTGGCGGCCCGAAAACTTTACGACCGACTTGTAGGCCTCCTCCGCGGCCGAGGCGGCCTTGTCTATCGCCTTGCGCGACGAGCGGGGGAGACCTGCGACCATCGTCTTGAGTTCCTTGGCGTCGACCGGCTTCGCGACAGACTTCGCCGCCTTGAGAAGCATCGTGTCCAGTTTGGCGGCGATCCGGCCGGCCTGGTCGAGCCGCGTGTCCGCGACGACAGGCTTCTCGCCTTTGGCGCCGTCTATGTTCAACGCGTCGAGCTTGCCGCCGCCGGGATCAAGCTCCGCCACCTTCGGCAGTTCGACGGGAAGCGGTTTGTTCATGCCGTCCGCGATGACGCTGAATCCTCCGTGTCCGCTCATTGGTCCACCTCTTTTCAGTTGGTTGTATGATACTTTGGATGCTCGTGGCGCCGCGAAAGATCACGGCCAGATGATCTGGACGTCGTCGCCGTCCGGGAGAGCGGCGTCGAGCCGCGCTACGAGCGCATCCCAGCCGTCGCCGGCGTCGATCTCGGCGCCATTCTGGTCGAAGATGGCGTAACGTGCGCCATCTTCGTCGGCCGCGACGGAAAGCGCCGCTTCGCCTTCCAAGAGAAACTTGCCCTCGGCTGCGACGGTGAGCAGCAATATCGCCATACGAAGCGCCGCGCCGACACGGGCTGAGTCTACAGCCTGATCTTCGTCGTCCGCCAGGACTCGCGCATAGGGCAGATCGAAGTCAATCGACAGCCCTTCCGAGTTCCATGAGAAGGCGAAGAAGCGGCTCTGCAATCCGTGCCCCTCCACGAACCGCGAGAGCCCTTCGCCAGATTCAAGCTCCGCCAGCGCAGCCTGAAGTTCCTCTATCGTTTCCTTGTTGTCCATATCAACAGTCGTTCCGCGCTTGCGCGTCCATCGGGTTGAATTGTTTGAAGTTCACGGCGGCGTGGGGACACGCCGCCGTGCTGTATCCGTTGATGTCGAGGGCCATGGATGTCTCCTGTTGAAAGGTTGAAAGGTTGAAAGGTTGAAAAGTTGAAAAGTTGAAAGGTCGGGGGCTACTCTTGGTCGTAGAAGTAGTATTTGTTGAGGAGCGGGTATTTGGTGGGATTGTCGCGGATTTCCGCCTCGATCCGGTCCACGACCTCCTGGTCGGAGAGCTGGGCGAGTTTTTTTTCGGCTTCCGTGACTTTCTCCTCCAGCGCTTCGCCCTGGGCGTGCGTCTCCTCTCTCTCCTTGAGGCGGATGATCTTCTCGCGGTTGGCGGCGAGGGGGCTTGTCGCCTTGGCGAGGAGCTCCGCCTCGTGCATGAGAGCCTTGCGGAGGGCGTCGTCCTGCATGACGTTGACGCCGCCGACGTTCAGCGTCTTCTCGAGGAAGTGGAAGCGCTTCGGGTCGAGCGGCGCGACGCGCGTGTAGTCGAGAGAGTCGGCGGCCTTCATGAGAAGCCCCTCGACCGTGCGCTTCTCGTCGGCCGCCGCGCCGTGGCCGGCCGAGACGTTGAGATTGGTCTGCGCCTTCCAGTCGTCCCCGTATGCGCCGGGATAGGTCTTTTCGGCGAGATTCGCGACGAGCTGGCCGGACTCCTTCTCCCAGCGGTCGGTGCCTGAGCCCTTGCGGCCCATGTCGTGGCCGGCGGCGGAGATGGAGAGCGAGCCCATGTCCACGTCGACGCCGCGCTCGCGCATGATGTTGCCGAGGACGTTTGCAAAGACGAACACGCGCGTGGCGTGGCCGCGGCCGTGTGTGTTGCGGCCCTCCTCGAAAGTCTTCTCGTGGTTGCCGTAGGCGGGGAGCGCGCCCATGAGCGCCTTCTTGCGTTCGGCGAGAGTCTTGGGCGCGGCCGCCTGATTGACGGCCGGCGGCATCGTCCTGGACGTCTGCGGGGCGTAGGGCGTCTTGGCGTCGAGCGCGGCGATGCTCTCGGGGTCGATTGTCGACAGGAGCGACCGGATGTGCGGCGGGACCTGCGAATACGGCACGTCCGAGACCCTGGCCGGCGCGGCGGCGATGCCGTATTTGGTGTTCAGCCGTTCGGCGAGGCCGTGGCAGATCGTCATGCACAGGCCGAACATCTCGCCGGATTCCGCCGTCGCCTGCAGAGCGCTCCGAAGCCCGGTGAACTCCGGCGAGCCGAAGATGCGGGCGAGCTTCTCCAGGGCCTGGCGGCCCATTTTCGCATCGATCGCGGCGAGGCCGACGGTGACGGCGCGCTGGACATAGCCGTTGCGGTCGTCGGTGCCGAAGGAGCTGACGCCATCCTTGCTGTTGGCGTCGATATCCGCGATGCAGGCCGCGTTGATGCGATGGGCGATGTCCAGCAGCGCCACCATGAAGGCGGGCGCGCCGAAGTCCCTCTCCGGCGAAAGGAGCGTCGAAAAAGCGGTGTAGAGGCCTTCCGCGCCGGACTTCACGCCAGCGGCCTCCTCGGCGGACTTGATGCTCGTGGCGTTGAGTGCCCAGGAGAAATACGAGTTCTTCAGCGCTTCGTCGGGGAACGGCAGCTCCGCCTGGGTCTTGAGGTAGTCGAGGCGCGCGCCGAGCTCCGGCGCGACGACTTTTTTGCGGATGTCGCCGACAAGCTTCAGGCAGCTTTCCAGGGATGGCGCCTTGCCGTGGTCGGCGGTGTATTCCGCGAGATATTTCTGGACCTTGCCGAGGAGTCGCTGGAGGCCAGTGCCGCCGAGCTTGAACCCGCCCGGAAGCCCGAGCGCGTCGATTTCCTCCTTGCGGCCGGCAAGTTCATTCTCCAGCGTCTCCCGGATCAATGCGTCTGGATCGGCGGCGATGCGCTCCTGGACGATCTTGGCCGAGACGAACTTCATGACATGGTGCCCGTCCACGCCGGAGGCGATGCCGTCGCGGACCAGATCGAGCAGCTTCCAGTCGTCGGTCTCGCCGAGCTTCCGGCCGGCAGTCACGGCGTTCAGGACTCTGGTCAGCGCGTCGCGCATGTTCGATACGATGCTTTCCCGGATTTCCGATTTGCGCATGTTGTCGACCTTGCCCAGGTCGTTGATCTTCTCAAGGGAACGCCCCGCGGCCTCGCGGAGGACGCCGGAAAGCCAATCCGGGAGATTGGCCAGTCCGTCGCCGAAAAGCAACCTCGCCATGCCGATGTAATCGTCCGACAGCTCCGTGAGAACCGTGGCGAGAATCTCTTTCGAATGATTGTCCAGCAGATCGTGGAAATAGGCGTCGTTCTTCGACTGCACCATCCGCTTGACCGTGAGCATGTCGGACTCGAAATTCTCTTTCGCGATGTCGTCCGCGCCGTCGAATTTCTCGTAGAACGTCACCTTGAAGCCGTTGTCCTTGCCGAACTGGAGGAGCTTCTCCTTGTCGGCGGCGGTCCGGGCGGCGACCCACGCGTCCTTGGCCATGCCGCCGGTGACGGAGGGATCCTCGTCCGCCAAAACGCTGTAGTGGTCGTATATCTCGTTGGCCGGAACGCGCATTTCCGCCACGTCGCGCGAGACGACGATCGGCCCGTGGAGCTGCGCCTCGATGTATGCGCCTCCGGCGATTTGGATGGATTCGCCGGGATTCGCCGCGCGGCGGACGGTGGAAAGCCCCATGAGGACGGGATCGAGCTCGTCCATTCCGGCCATGAGATTCTCGATGTCGTCGTAGCCGGCCACGCGCGAGTGCGCCTCCCCCTTCACGCCGATCGCGTCGAACAGCACGGCCATGACGTCGTCCTTGTCGATAGCCCGCGCGCCCTCGACACGGTTGCCGTTCAGGAATTTCTCGATATTCACGAGGTCATTGTCGCTCTCGAGTCCCTTGCCCGTGATGGCTCCGCACGTGGAATATCTCTGGAAGAAGGTTTCGAGCGTTCGTCCGGCCTTCGCGGAAGGGTCGGCGAGCTGCGCAAGAGCCTCGGGCTTCACTAACTTGGAAAGGAACTTTCCGGCGCTTTCGGCGAACTTCGCCCTGCACTCCTCCGGCTTGCCGAAATCGAACCTGAGGGCGAAAAAGGTGTCGTTGAGCGTGTAGGTGGCCTGCTGCTTTACATGCTCCTTCATCACCAAAACCACGCCGCCGTAGCTCGGCGCGGCGCCCATGACGCCATTGAACATGTTGAACGCGGCGTAGTTCGGGCGGTCCTTGCCCTCGAACTGCGGCATCTGGCCGTATTCGGGGAAGAAGTGCTTCTCTATCTCGTTGCGCCGCACGAGGTAGCCGTTCGCGTCCTTGGCGATGTTTTTCTGCTCCTTGGAGACGAAGGTGTTGACGAGCGAATAGCCCGGCTGGAAGATGGGCGGGTTCTCCGGGTCCTGCCCGTCGCGCCAGCCGAGGAGGTTTTCGAGGTGAGCGTTGACCGTCAGCTCGCTCTTGCGGATCATATCGCCGACGTCGCGCGCGTCGGCCGCCGTGAAGCCCGCGTCGCGCATCTCCTTGTCGGCCTTCCCCGTGAGTTCTCCTCCGTGGATGTTGCCGTAGGCGGCGCGGTTCGTGAGGATTTCGAGGTTGACGCTCGTCATCTCGCCGGCGCCGCCGCGCTTCGAGAGGTCGCGCTGCACGTCGCTCCCGCAATGCCGGAAGACCGGGGCCTCGTGCATGAGCGCCTGGCGCGCTTCTTCCGTCTCGGCCTTGCCGAGCGCGACGCGGTGGGAGATTTCGCCGAGGACGAGCGACTCGAGGCGGCCGAGGGCGAGCGCCGTGCGCTCGCACACGTCGGCCTGCTCCGCCGTGAGGTCGAACTTCGCGAGGCGCCGCGAAAGCTCGTTCTTGAGGTCGTCTGCGTCGCGCGAAATCAGCCCCTGGTAAACCTGCGAGAGCGTGCCGTTGTCGAGCGAGTCGAGCGCCTGCGCGAAGGCGGCCGAGAGGCGTTCGCCGGCGGATAGGTTGAGCCTGTCCGCTTCCGAAATGCGCTCGTCGGCGTTCTGGAGACTCGTATTGGATGCCGCGGAGCGCTCGGCCATGAACGCGAAGACGTTGAGCGAGCGGGCGAGCGTGGGGATGTCGATCTTGCCGCCCGGCCGGGTGAGCGTCTTCAGGATTTCGGCGGCCTGGGACTTCGACGGCTCCGCCACCGTCGTCGTTTCAAGCTCCGCCGCCATCTTGTCGAGACGGAACGACTGGTCGCCGATTTGGATCGGCAGCGCGCGCTTGTTCTGGACGTTCACGGCGTCGCGCCGGGCGGCGACGTCCGCATCGACCTGACGGGCGTTCGCGCCTCCCGCTCCGTTCACGTAGCGGTCGATGATCTGCCGGACCTCCTGGCGCGTGAGCGGCTCGATCGTGCGGGCGCTGAACGCGCGTGGGTTTGAGTCGTCCGGCGGAAGCCCCAGGGACTTGCGGATCTCGGCGATCGCCCCCGCGCCGGCCCCGAGTTTCGACTCCATCGCCCGTGCAAACGCACGCTTGATGTCCACGACGCGCTGGGCGGAGATCGTCGCGGTGTTCAGGGACGTGCAGTGGACGTGCGCGTTGACCTTCTTCAGGGTGACGTTGTCGCCGGAACCCTTGTAGTCGATTTGCCCGGCATTGTACGTTCCCGACGCGATCTGGTTGAACTGTTCGAAGCTGATGTCAAGTGCCATGGATGTCTCCTGTTTAAAAGTTGAAAAGTTGAAAGGTTGAAAGGTTGAAAAGTTGGGAATCCGGAGCGGCGCGGGGTCGGTGCTTGTCCTTTTCCGTCAGACGTGGATGAAGTCGAATCCGGCGGGGTCGGCGGCGGAGGCCTCGAAGGTTACCGAATGTTGCCATTATGTCGCCTCTGTACATGCCCGCGATGACCTGCCGCAGGCTCTCCACCTGCGAGAGATTGTCCGTCGTCCATCGTCATGCCAGGTCCTTCGCGTCGATCATGATCTCGTTGCCGATGCGGTTGCCGACGTCGCCGTATTTCTCGTTGCCGAACTTCGCCTCCAGGGGCGCGAACATGTAGTCGAGCACGTCCGCGATCCACGCCCTTTCGTCCTCGTCCTCCGGCATGTGTTCGAGGATCCACGCCATGTTGTCGATCAT
>Ga0310695_10010185_pt1 | contig 13825 bp, 10 predicted proteins | sample RumenRJG_04DNA_FD_203882 | JGI IMG/M metagenome (GOLD analysis project Ga0310695, IMG submission 203882) | Bovine rumen microbial communities from Lethbridge, Alberta, Canada - RJG_04 (v2) (version 2) | ecosystem: Host-associated > Mammals > Digestive system > Stomach > Rumen | place: Canada... | reverse complement strand
CTCCTCATTCCCATTAGCAGTAGTATCAGCCGATGCAGATTTACTATCATTTATAATCAAATCATCATCTCCGGACTCAATATCATCACGAACTGAAGATAAATCTTCATCTAAAATATTTTCATCGGCATCATTTTCAGAAACATCGGAATCAATTTCTGAATTCTCAACATCTTTCGTTTCAGAATTTGCATCATTTATTTCCAAATCAATTGATTCAAAATTAATCGGGTCATCCGGAACTTCACCGGTTGGGACTTCAGAAATTTCACCTATATCAAAAACACTGCCATCATCAGAATCAAATATATCTGCAAATCCATCAGTTTCAACATCAAGAGTTTCACCAATATCAAATAACTCTTTGTTTTCAGAATCAGAACTCTCATCAGAAATATTTTTATCTTCATCATTTATAACAGTTTCTTCATCTGTTTTTAATATATTTTCATCATTTAACTCATCACCAGATAGCATAGTATTTTCGGCATCTTCTGAAATATCAGGTTCGATAATTAAAGACTCCGTTTCGGAAATATCAGCATCTTCTGACAACACAACATCATCATTAGTATCATCATTTTGTTCTTCAATCTCACTGACTGCAATCTCACTTTCAGAAGGTTCTTCAGTAATAAAATCCTCAAACCCGTCTAAATTCACATCTGAATCAAAATTATCCAAATTTAATTCTTCTTCATCCAAAGTCGAATCTTCTGAATCAAATGTTTGTTCAGACTCTAAAGTTTTATCTTGAATATCAGCTGTTTCTTCAGAAATTTCTTCAGTTTTATCTGTTTCATCAAATTTTTCTACAATTTCAGAAATCGATTCATCCGAAATTTGTTGTTTCGGCTCATTAGGACTATCATCCACAATATTATCCTGAATTGAATTTTCTGTAACACTTTGTTCTTCTGATATCCCAACATCTGAAGACGAATCTTCAATATCTGCAGCAGAAGTATTATCAGATATTTCATCAAGAGTTAAATCTTCTTCTGACAAATCCAAGTTCGGAAAATCAGAGATATCTTCCCCGAAAATATCATCTTCTTCTACAATATTTTCGGGTTCAACAGAGTTATCGACTTTTGGCACATCTTCAATAACTGCGTCATACTGATTTTCATTTTGGGATGTAGAAGTTTGGCTATCCTCATCAGAAATTTCTGCTTCTTTTTCGAAATTTTCAGATAACTCAATATCTTCTTCTAAAACATTTGTCACATCAATATTGTCTGATATACCGTCATCAAGTAATTCTTCTGCAGCATCAGCAATTGTTTCCCCTGCCATGCCTGCAAGTTCTATTGCTTCATCGGAGACTGCATTTGCTCCAAATACTTTTGCATCTTCAACTGCTCCTGCAACCGCAGATATAGTGCCTGCAGCCCCTGCTGCAAATTTTACCCCGTCAACAACATCATCAAGCAAACTGTCGCCGTTTAAATCCTGAGGTTTTTCATCCTTAACCTCATTTGCAGATTCGGTATCTTGCACCTCATCAACAGGGGCATCTGTCATATTTACAAAATCATCAAAATCTACAACTTCATTTTGGGCAAGACTGTTTGATTTTGATACTTGCAAAGCCGTTGCAACCTTTGATGCAAGAGTTTCAAAATTATCGTATTCAAGCACCGCATTTCTTAAACTGTTGCTTTTTAGAAGAAGAGAAATAAATTCATTAAATTCTTCATCAGTTACATCATGATCCGCAACAGCAACAGAAAGTTCACGACCTCGCAAAATTTGTTCTTCTGTAAGATTTTTATCGGTTGTACCGCTATAAGCATTGATAAAATCTATCATTTCAAACGGAGATTTCAATTTTTCAGGTTCAATAAAATAGTATTCACCATTACAATTATTTAAATTAATCGCAGACGGTTCAAAAAAACCGATAAAATTAATTCGCTGAAAACTTTTGTCATATTTTAGAACAGCATAAATGTCAGGAACAATACCTAAATCATAATGAGATTTTGGAACAAAAATTTCATATTCATTGAAAATTACTCTGACATCTATATGGATATTTTTTAATATAACATCTGCAATATCAACTTTTTCAACAATTCTTTTTATGGAATGAATACTCGCAATACCATCTGTATCTACACCTAACTTTTCAAGATATGAAATAATCGCTTCGGACCCGATTACATTAAAAAATATTCTGTTTTGAACAGAAGTATCAATAAAATTAGATGCCATAAATTGCGCTTCTGCTAAATTATCCTTTGTAATTTCAACTAATTCTGTTTCTAAATTCATGCTTAATCTCCCCTTCTAAATATATAGATGACACCTAAAAAAAAATTATTCCAAAAATATTGTAAATTTTTGTAAAGATATTGGAAAAATGCTCATTATTTTGTCAAAATCATAAAGTCAGTTGTTTTTATATGCTTGTGAAGTAAATGTGTTCAAGGAGGTTTTCTCATGTCTTTAAGTGTTAATCCTGTTTCGAGTGTAAGTTTTCGTGCTCAAGAAGTCGTTCAACCAAGTGCAGAAGATATTTTAAGCCGTCCGGGGGCTTTTGCAAAACCGGAAACTACATACTCACAACCTGCAAAGAAAAAACATACTTTTCTTAAATATGTAGCAGGAGCATTGATTACAGCAGGGGTATTAGCAGGAGCATTATACGGTCTTAAAAGAGGATTCCCTAATGTATTTAAAGTCACTGAAGACATAAGCAAACTTGAAGGTGGGGTTCTCAAAAAAACACAGGCTTACATTACAACAGGTGTGGCAAAAGGTGCCGAATATGTCGAAAAATGCGCTGATAAAGTTGTTAATTATTCCACAAAAGGATGGGATAAATTAAAAGGATTATTTAAAAGTACAAAACCCGATGCTTAATCATAACTTAATTAATAAAAAGACTCTTTAAAAAGAGTCTTTTTTATTGTTGGAGAATATTGAAGTATATGATATAATAGAGATGTAATTCGTTTTAAGCACTTATAAAGTTCTGAAAGAAAGGACTTTATGAGTTATACACTACCTTATACTTTTGTCCCCGGAACAAAAGCAAGAGCGCAGGAAGTAAATGCCGATTTTTCAGCAATAATTGACGCACTTGATGATACAGATGTAAGAAAAGTTAATACCGATTTTTCAAATATATCCTCAGAAGCAATAGACATTATAAAAAATAATTCTTCTATTCGTAACCTTGGGGAACTTATTTTTTCACCTATTCCTTTAACAGATTCAAGTCTTCACCTGCTTGATGGCAGCACATTGCAAAGAACGGGAATATATGGAGATTTTGTAAGTTATATTGCAAAAAAATATAATACAGATGTTTCTTATAATTCAGATATGTTCTCTACAACCGGAACCGTATCCGTAACAGGCGACGGTATAGCAAGCGGTTTTAGTACAAGTAACTATGTAAAAGCCGAAGGGGCATATCCTATTGGAGAAGATTTTGAATTATACCTGCCTTTTACACCTTCCCAAAAAACAAGCAACTCCGAAATATACAGAGCAACCGAATCAGGTTCATTCAGATTCGTATGTAACCAAATAACCAACGGCTCTGTAATGTTTAATATGACAGACGGAATAAATGGCTTAGGATCACCTGTTTTAGTACAGAATACAAACCTTGTGGTTGGAGATAGTTATATTTTAGTCATAAAGCAAAAAAATCATACATGTACATATGGATATATCCATAACGGACTATACACACAAACAGGAACAAAATCAAATTTTCCCATAAACATTTCAACCATTACGAACTTTATGATTGGACGAGGAGCAAATACAGGTTTTGACGGTTCAATAGACTTAAAACAGTTTAAACTTGTTATAAATGGAGAAGAAATCATAAACGGAAGTAAAATTAATAATTACTTTACTGATGAAGAATCATGGCAGCAAAGTGTAAACAAATACGGAGAATGTGCAAAGTTTGTTTATAATCCTACCGAAAACACTGTCAGACTTCCAAAGATAAAAGGATTAATTGAATACACAACATCTACATCGGAACTTGGTGAATTAACAGAAGCAGGGTTGCCTAATATCACCGGGAAACAAAATGAAGTCAGACGCGACGGAAATCCTAATAATGAGGGGGCGCTACATTCATCTCATACAAGGACAGGGGTATCGAGCGGAACCGGAGGAGGTCAGGCTGCGGATATTTACTTTGATGCAAGTTGGTCAAACCCGATTTACGGCAAATCTTCAACCGTACAGCCTCAAACCGTAAAATATCTCGTTTATATTGTAGTAGCAAGTACCCCGAAAACTAATATTCAAGTCGATATTGACCAAATAGCCACAGACATAAATGGAAAACTTGACAAAGATTTGAGTAACATAGAAGTCTCTAATATTCGTAATTTTGACGGTCAATGGACATATAAATACATGCTAATCAACAACTCTAATGTAAGCGCCGGCAAATACGATGTAGACCTATCATCGTATCTTCCAGATGATCAATACAAGTATGAGGTGATTGTAAATATCTATGCTACACAAAATACAAGTACAACAAACGCCTTTGTTATTTTATCTTCAAGTATTATAACAGAACCGGGGACATCCGGTACTTTCTCCTGCCTTGCTGTAAATTCAAACAGCTCGGTATCTGGGACACAAACAATATTCCCTGTTGGTAATAACAAAATTTTATCTTATAGGCTTGGCGGACAAAATTTTGATGCAATGTTTATACGCTTATACGGTTACAGACGAATAGGTACAAATAATTAGGAGGTAGTTTTATATGTATTATGCAATAATAAAAAATAATGAAATCATTGGCACAAGTGAATGTCCATACGCAAATAAAGATATCGAAAATATAGAAATAAGCGAAGAAATTTTTAACGAAATAGAAAAATATACATATTTTGAAGGCGAAATTATTCCGGACACTCATTATGAAGAAAAACAAGCGCAAAAGGAACAAGAGCGTATTAATAGACTTTCAATGACCCGTTCGGATTTCTTCGACGGCACAATAAAAGCATTTGGGGTTGACGGCAATGATCTGCTGATTATTATAGAAAACATACTGAATACTCTTAAAATTGACACAATTGAGAAAAAAATTGCGATAAATAACTACCGCAATGCGCTGAATTTTTACAGAAATCATACCCTTTTCACATTGTTAAGCAATATTCCAATAAAAATATCCGAGGATTTGACAATAACTATTACGGATAAACAATGGGATAAATTCTTTGACGAAACAGATAAGAAAAATCCTGAAGCCTACAAAGAACTTTTATAGAGAGTTACATGGATTGTTGACCATCTGTAAAACAGATGGTCTTTTTTTTACAATTCTTAATATATAAATAAGTGTTTAATATACGCTTGCATAGTGATTTTACGGGAATAAATAAAGTCAAACAATTAGAATCTTTCTTCAAATTGTTTGACAAAAAATAAAAAAAATAATATTATTACTACATAAGTAGTAGAAAGTATGGAAAGAGATTTATGAGAGTAGATAGTATAAAAGGTACGGTAATATTTGGGAACAGAACAAACGGAATGGTCATACCATCGGATATTGGTAAAAAGATAAAAACTTCAAGCGGGAGCAATTATTCGCCTATATTTGGCGGTATGGGTTTTAAACCGATTGCGGTTCCGATTTGTGACACATTTGTTCATGTATTCAAATAGATATTCATATATAATATCCTTCTTATAACTACTATATGCACAAGGCCTCTTCCCAATTTGAGGTCTTTTATTTTGCGATGTTCTTGATTTTAGAAAGTTGTTGTGTTAATATGAGTGTGCAGATGCGGAAGTAACTCAGTGGTAGAGTTCCTGCCTTCCAAGCAGGCTGTCGCGAGTTCGAGTCTCGTCTTCCGCTAATTAAAACAGATGAACCTTTGTTCATCTGTTTTAATTTGTTGTATCGCATATACTTGATAAATTATTAATATACAAAACTTCAAAAATAAAACTCTAAATATAATATTTATGCTAATATATTAGGTATATTAGGGATAAGTAAATGTAAGGAGTTAGAATGACTGTGACTTTAGATAAAACGGATTCTGTCCAATTACTAAAAGACAAAGACTGTGCAATTCGTACAGTGGATATGGAAGTTGACACGCTTGAAAAACTTAAAAACAGTATCGGAGCAGAACTTACTGATGCGCTTGATGCAATGCAAAATGCAAAAGGGAGAATTATTATTACAGGTATGGGCAAATCCGGGCATATCGGTAAAAAAATTGCAGCATCTCTTGCTTCAACAGGGACTCCATCATTTTTTGTTCATCCTGCAGAAGCAAGCCACGGCGATTTGGGTATGATTACAGAAGACGATGTAGTACTTGCAATCTCTAACAGTGGAGAATCTAAAGAACTCGTCGATATTTTAAATTACTGCAAAAGATTCGGGATTAAACTTATTTCAATTACAAAAAATCCGCAAAGTTCATTAGGCAAAGCAGGTGATATCGTTTTAACATTACCAAACAACGGTGAAGCATGCCCGTTAGGACTTGCTCCGACAAGTTCTACTACCGCAACACTTGTTTTGGGCGACATTTTAACAACTTGTTTAATCGAAAGAAAAGGATTTACAAAAGAAGATTTCAATAACAGGCATCCGGGAGGGAAATTGGGTTCTATATTACAAAAAGTTTCAGACCTTATGCATACCGGAGAAGAAATGCCTATTTTGGACGAAAAATCAGGAATGAAAGAAGCACTTTTAGAAATGACAACAAAGCGCCTTGGTTGTGTCGGATTTATTAATTCAGACGGAGAACTAACAGGAATGTTAACCGATGGGGACTTGAGAAGATGTTTATCTCCTCAGGTGCTTGAAAGATGTGCAGGAGAACTTATGACTAAGAATCCTAAAACTATTTCAAAAGACGCTATGGCATCTTCAGCAATGAAAATTATGCATGATAAAAAGATTACGAATTTATTTGTAGTTGAAAACAAAAAACCTGTCGGAATTATTCACATTCACGATTTATTAAATAATGGAGTTATATAAATAGATATTAAGGGATAAAGATATATGAAACTTGAATCAACAACAGCAAAAAATTCATTCAAATACGGTTGGCTATTAACAAGGATATGGCCATATATAAAACCATATTGGTTTAGAATACTTTTAGGATTTGCAGTTGCAGTACCTTTAGGGTTATTAGATGGTGTGACAGCATTTGCGCTAAAACCATATATGGATTATGTAATTGGCGGACAGAACCTTGAATTTAGTGCATTTAAGCATGCTTTTGTAATTACAAGCGTTCAAATGGCGTATATTTTACCGTTTGCAGTTGTCATTTTTGCAGGAGTTCAGGGGGTATTGAGATATTTAAACGGATACCTTTCCACTTGGACATCTCAAAGAATTACAAATGATATAAAATTTGATTTGTTTAAAAAATTAATCTATATGCATCCGCAATTTTTTGATGAAAATTCCTCGGGGGTAATAATTCAAAGATATATGAACGATCCGCAAACGGCTTCAACAGGAATAATTGATCAGATAAAAAGTATTACAACAAGTTTATTCGGCGCATTAGGTTTAGTTGCAGTAATGCTTTACAGTTCCTGGAAACTTGCAATTATCGGTGTTGTGGTTCTGTGTGCGTCATTTATACCGGTTGCACTTATAAGAAAAAGAATAAAAAGTGCTTCAAACAAAAATATGGTAATAGGCGGTAATATTACAACCAACATAAATGAAACATATTCTGGCAACAAAGTAATGGCTGCTTATCAACTTCAAGACAGACAAGACAAATATTTTAGAGAACAAACTTGGAATGCTTTTAGGGTAAACATGTCTTTATATAAAAGAGCAGGCTGGATGTCCCCGATTATGTATTTGATTGCGTCATTCGGAATTGCAACTGTTTTAGGCTTTGGGACATATTTGATTAATTCCGGTCAAATGACTGCAGGAAGTTTTGCATCATTCGTAACCTCTTTATTGTTACTCTACAAACCTGTTAAGAATTTAGGGAATACTCTTACTGATATTCAGACTTTATTTGTTGCGTTGGGTCGTGTATTTGAATTGTTTGATTTAAAAACAGAAATCAATGACATACCAAACGCAAAAGAACTTAAAGGTTTTAACGATTCTATTAAATTTGAGCATGTATATTTTGAATATTTGCCTAATGAACCGGTGCTAAAAGACTTAAATCTTGTTGTACCTAAAAATGAAACCCTTGCTATCGTTGGGAATTCCGGAGGAGGGAAATCTACACTTGTAAACCTTATCCCTCGTTTTTACGATATCAAGTCAGGATCTATAAAATTTGACAATGTTGATATAAGAGAATTTACACTTGACTCGTTGCGAAAAAATATTTCAATGGTATTTCAGGACAATTTCTTATACACGGGAACTATAAGAGAAAATATTATGATGGGTAATTTTGATGCAACTGAAGATGAACTCAGAATGGCAATAGAATCAGCGCATCTTGAAGAAATGATTGCTGATTTACCGTCAGGTCTTGATACAATGCTTGGAGAAAGAGGTTTAACACTCTCAGGCGGTCAAAGACAAAGAGTCGCAATAGCAAGAGCAATGTTGAGAAATGCCCCAATAGTAATTCTTGATGAAGCGACATCCGCACTTGACAATGAATCGGAAGCAATTGTTCAAAAAGCAATGGATAACCTTATGAAAGACCGTACGGTATTTATTATTGCTCACAGACTTTCTACAATTAAAAATGCAAACAGAATAGCGGTAATAAATGAGGGTGAACTTGTCGAACTCGGCACTCACGAAGAACTCATGAGTATTGAAAACGGTCAGTATAAGGCTTTATATGATATGCAATTTAAAAAACAGGAAGGTGAAAATTTAGAACAGGCATTATGCTAACCCTCTCAAATGTTAAGAAAAGTCTCATTTTTCTTAACATATTGCATGTTTTCAAATTCCATATATAATAGTCATGTTTAGTTAAGAAAGGAGATTTGTTATGAACAAAGAAGAATTAGTTGCTGAAATCGCTAAAGGCGCAAAAGTTTCTAAAAAAGATGCTGCATCTGTATTGGCTGCAACAATCGAAACTATTGAAAAAGCAGTAAAAAAAGGTGACAAAGTTACTTTAGTTGGCTTTGGTACTTTTGAAGCTCGCAAAAGAGCAGCAAGAACTGGCAGAAACCCACAAACAGGTAAAGAAATTAAAATCGCTGCAAAAACAGTTCCTGCATTCTCAGCTGGTAAAAAATTCAAAGAATTAGTAAAATAGTTCTTTATAAGAATTAAAAAAGACCGTTTGGCAAAATGCCAAACGGTCTTTTTTAATTAAGCAATTAGACAAAGCATGCTAAAACTATATTCTTCTAGTTATATTATTCAAACACTTATCCGCGTTTTTGTTCCCCAATACGCTTTTGCCTGTACCCGTATAAAACATAGATCAAAAATCCGACTGCAAGCCATATAATAAAGTAATTTGAAGATGTTTTTAAAGTATTTAAAGAGAAAAATATCAAAACAAGGCAAATCAAAATACCAACAAGAGGCAAAACAGGTGAAAACGGGACTTTAAACGGTCTGTGAGTATCAGGATTTGTCTTTCTCAAAATTAATACCGCAAGACAAATTATTACAAAAGATGTAAATGTACCGTAATTACACAAATCTGCCGATATTTTCAAATCCATAAACAATCCGCACACAATTACCACGATACCTGAAATCCAAGTCATAACATGCGGAGTTTTAAATTTTTTATGAATCATTCTCCATGAACGAGGCAAAAATCTGTCACGGCTAATGGCGTATAAAATTCTTGTTGTACCGAGTTGATATACAAGCAGAACAGTAGTCAAAGCGCACAATGCTCCTATTGAAATAAATCCTGCAAACCAATCCTTACCGACAAATTTCATAGCATGTGCAATCGGTGCAAGCGAATCTATCTGATGAAGCGGAACAATACCCGTTAAAACAAGAGCAACACATACATAAAGAACAGTACATATCACAAGTGTTCCCAAAATTGCGACAGGCAAATCTCTTTGGGGTTTTTCTGTTTCTTCTGCAGCCGTAGAAATGGCATCAAAGCCGATATATGCAAAAAATATTGTAAATGTTCCCATCAAAATGCCGCTTACAGGTTCAACAGGCAAAAACGGATGCCAATTTTCAGGTTTTACATAATGAGAACCTATTATGATAAAGGAAAGAATCATAAACAAATTCACCCCGACCATAATACTTGCAACCTTTGTCGATTCTTTAACACCCTTTATAAGTAATAATGTCAGCACCAAAACAATTACAACAGCAGGCAAATTTACTGCAACAGGGATTTTATCGAATATAAACGGAATCTTGTCGTGAATATCCCACCCGTATTTATCACACATTGAATATAATGCTCTGTAATCATATCTGAGCCAAATAGGAAAATTTAAGACAAAATCAGGCAAATACGCTCTAAATCCTTTTAAGAATTGCATAAAGTACCCTGACCACGCACTTGCAACAGTAATATTGCCGATTGCGTACTCAAGCATTAGAATCCAGCCGACCATCCAAGCCATGAATTCTCCCATCGTAGCATAAGTGTATGTGTAAGCACTACCCGCAACAGGAATCATTGACGCTATTTCACTGTAACAAAGCGCCGGAACTATACACGCAACCGCAGCCAAAACCATTGAAATTACAATCGCATGACCTGCACCTGCGCTTTCAGAATTGCCTGTAATAGCCGCTCCGACAATCGCAAAAATCCCCGTTCCGACAACTGCACCAATACCGATTACGATAAGATCAAAAACATTCAAAGTCTTTTTTAATTCAGTCTTTTTACTTGTCTGAATTAAATCTTCGATACTTCTTTTTTTGAATATATTTCGGCAAATATTTTTTAATAATTCCATCGGCTATTTATTTTCACTTTCTTCATCTCTCAAAAAACCTCTGACAAGTTCTCTGTGAACTCTGTTTTCGTTATCACGGTTTCTGATAAACCCGTACAACAAATAAATTATCGCACCGACACCAAGCCACACAGGGAATAATAATGCTGAACTGCCTGCTTCCATAGACTTATAAACCATTAATCCCCCGCAGCACAAAATACCTAATATAGGCAAAAGCGGTGAAAAAGGGACTTTAAAAGGTCTTGGTCTGTTCGGGTCAGTATGTCTTAAAATTAAAACTGCCAAACATACAATTATAAAAGATGTAAATGTTCCGTAATTACAAAGTTCTGCGGCAACACTTAAATTTAATGTCAAAATACCCAAAACCGCAAGTCCTCCGACTGTCCAGGTTAAAAGAGCAGGGGTTTTAAATTTCGGGTGAATTTTTTGAAATCTTTTTGATATAAAATGATCACGACTCATAGCGTACAAAATTCTTGTTGCGGCCATTTCCAAAACAAGCAATACAGATGTTAAACCTGCCAAAGAACCTATAGAAATCAAACCGGCTGCCCAATTTTGTTTTGCGAGCATCATACAATAAGCCATTGGGGCTTTTAGAAAATCGGCACTGACAGGAACGCTTGTATCAACCATACCTGTCAAAACAAGTGCAACAAGCACATAAACAATAGTCGTAACAATCAAAGAACCGATAATTCCAACAGGCAAATCTTTTTGCGGATTTTTACATTCTTCAGCCGCAGTAGCCAAAGCATCAAATCCGATATAAGCAAAGAAAATTAAAAATGCGCCTGCAAATATACCTGCCGCACCATTTGGAGCAAACGGAGTCCAATTTTCAGGTCTTACAAAAAATGCGCCTGCAATTACAAATAACGCAATGACGGCAAGTTTTATTACAACCATCAACCCTGCCATTTTAGCGGAATCCTTTGTTCCTTTAACCAAAATAGCAGTCATTAAAAGAACAATAAAAATCGCAGGAATATTTATACAAATAGGAACTCCAAAAAATGTCGGAACAGTAATATCAGGATTTTCTGCAACCATTTTTGATACAGTAAATACATCATTAGTCATCCAAACAGGCGGATGACTAATCCACTCAGGCAATCCGGGAAACCCTTGCAAAAACTGCATCAAATGGTTTGACCACGCACATGCAACCGCAATAAAACCGATAGCATATTCAAGCATCAAAACCCAACCAACCATCCACGCTGCAAATTCACCCAATGTTGCAAATGTGTAAGTATAAGCACCACCTGCAACAGGAATCATTGTAGCAAATTCACTGTAACATAATGCTGAAAATACACAGGCAATAGCAGCAATTATCATTGAGACTACAAGCCCCGGACCTGCACCTAAAGATGAACCGTCTCCAGCGGCAGCAATACCGACAATCGCAAAAATACCCGAGCCGATAATTGCACCGACACCAAGTATAATCAAATCCCAAACCCCAAGCGTTTTTTCAAGACTGCTGTTTTTAGCGTCAGCAAGCATTTCATCAGGGTTTTTAATTCTTGTAATATTTTTCAAAAAATTGCGAGTAAATGTCGCTCTGTTAAATTTTTCAGCCATTTCGTTCCTTTTAATTTAATGTAGGGGAAATACACCCCGAACTACACTTTCCTAATCATAAATGTACTCTGAAACAGGTTCAGAATAACATTTATTATTTACATAGAGGGAATCCCATTTCTTCACGCTGTGCAACATAGAGTTTTGCAACAGCAGAAGCCATAGTTCTTACCCTGCCGATAAAGTTGTTACGCTCGTCTTTACTTATTACCCCTCTTGCATCCAAAAGGTTAAAAGTATGAGAACACTTCAAAACATAATCATAGGCAGGCAAAACAAGTTTTGCATTAACGCAGTTATCCACTTCTTTTTGATAAATATCAAAACTTTTGAACAAATCATCTGAATTTGAAACCTCAAAATTATATTTTGACTGTTCCACTTCGTTTTGGTGGTAAACTTCGCCATAAGTAATATTATCATTCCACATGATATCGAATACAGAAGATTTATTCTGCAAATACATTGCGATTCTTTCCAAACCGTATGTAAGTTCTAACGCAACAGGTTTAATTTCAAGTCCGCCAACCTGCTGGAAGTATGTAAACTGAGTAACTTCCATACCATCAAGCCAAACTTCCCAGCCTACACCTGCAGCACCGAGAGTTGGAGATTCCCAGTTATCTTCGACAAAACGGACATCATGTTCTTTTAAATCTATACCCATAGCCTCAAGACTACGCAAATAGAGTTCCTGCGCATCATCAGGACAAGGTTTCAGGATAACCTGAAACTGGAAATAATGTCCAAGACGATTGGGGTTTTCGCCATATCTTGCATCTGTCGGGCGTCTGCAGGGTTCAATCATAGCGGTTGACCAGGGTTCAGGACCCAACACTCTTAAAAAAGTTGCGGGGTTCATTGTAGATGCCCCTTTTTCAATGTCATAAGGCTGTTCAATTATACATCCGTAATCAGCCCAAAATTTTTGTAAGTTTAAAACTAAGTTTTGAAAATTTAATGCCATAACATATTCCAATATTGTATAGTGTACACTCGTTCAATAACGATATTACAAATATAGCACAAAAACAAGAATATATTAATTAAATGATACAAAAAAAGCGGGAAAAATTTTCCCGCAAAAAGTAAGTTAAGATTTTATAAAATTTATTTTTTTAATTTTATTTTCACACCTAAGACAGTAATTATTTTGTGAGAACGATTATCAGAATTTCGTATAGAAAAAATATTTTTCATTAAGCGAGACAGATATCTCTTATAAAAATGTTTTGCATTTTCACATTCTATAAATGCTATTCCGCAGTTTTTAATTTTAAGTTCTCTACCCGCATTAATAATGAAAAACAAAGACATCATAATTTCG
>Ga0310695_10010184_pt1 | contig 13827 bp, 11 predicted proteins | sample RumenRJG_04DNA_FD_203882 | JGI IMG/M metagenome (GOLD analysis project Ga0310695, IMG submission 203882) | Bovine rumen microbial communities from Lethbridge, Alberta, Canada - RJG_04 (v2) (version 2) | ecosystem: Host-associated > Mammals > Digestive system > Stomach > Rumen | place: Canada... | reverse complement strand
TTTCTCAGATCATACGTGACCCTTACGCTGCACGGGTTCATATGGCACGGATCACTGCTCTTCATAAGTCTGGCGATAGCACTTTCCGGCATGGCCGATCTCTCCTGGTGCGGCATCGGAAGGTCTGTGCTGCTCTTTCTTGGCCTGTGTGTGATCGCTGTGGGCATCAATGTGCTTGCCGAGCCACACATGGCAGCGGCATACTCATCCGGTCTGCTCCGGAATCAGTATGCAGCTATGTTCTATCTCAATCCTTATCATCTGTCTCCGCAGCCGCTCGTCGGTGCAATTCAAAAGAGCGCCGGTATCCCGGTAGGATTGGCGCTCTATGCCGCAGTAATTATTGCAGTAAGTGCAGCGGTCGATTTGCTTTTCAGGAAAGTTTTTCACAGTTCACACAGATAAATGCATGTGACATCTGTTTTGTGAATGTTCTAAGCAAGTCGCCTTCCGCCCTAGTCTGAAACTGAATGTTCTAAGCAAGTCGCTTTCTGCGCTAGTCTGAAACTGCCTGTTCTGCTGCCGGTGGATATTCGTTGCAGAGCAGCCGGTATGGCGGCTCGTCTTCTTCGATCTCCGGGAACCTGTAGACCGGCTCGTAGAACCTGTTATCCGTATTGTCGTCATTTACCTGCGATACTTCCCCGATCAGTACACTGCCCGACCCCTCTACCACATGAAACTCGTGGTACTGGTGCGGCCAGAGAGTCAGGCTCTGTCCCGGTTCAAGACGGACCTCTGTGCCTGCCGGCACATAGTACGAGCGCCCGTCTGAATTGACCAGCACATCCGTATCCGCAAGGCCGCCCTCTCCATCATCGTTATATACCTGGATCAGAAGTATCCCGCCTCCGCGGTTTATTATATCCTCTGACTTTACCCAGTGAAAATGCATCGGAGAGATCATATCATCGCGCAGAAACAGCAGCTTTTCAGCGTATGTCTTGTGATAACGATCGTCGTGCTGGTTGCCGTTCCTCAGGGTGATCAGGCCCATACCGACCTTGTCAAAATCTCCGAGCCCATAGTCTGTGATATCCCATCCGAGCATATTGTCTCGTATCTCATCATACTCATGTCCCTTCGTCAGCCACTCTTCAGGCGTCCAGTTGCAGAACGGAGGCAGAGCAAAACCGACTTTCGTGATCAGAGCTTCCATTTCCTTTATGACTTTGTTTATTTCAGATCTCTTCATTTTTGTTTTCCCGATATGCGATTCCTGTATTGGGCGTCTGTTATATCATGCGTCTGTGATGTTCAGCTCTGCCTTCAGGCAGATATCAGTAGCGCTTTTTGGAGCGCTTGTTGAGCTGATATCCTATCACCGCACCGACGATACCGCCGATGATGTGTGACAGGTTGGACACATTGTCCTGCAGGAATATTCCCTCATACACCTGCTGACCGATAAATATGACAGCCACCAGGATCACAGTCAGAGGCATCTCCCCTTCATTGAATCCCGTGAATGATGTCAGAAGGATGAACGCGAAGACAACGCCGCTTGCACCGCAAAGCGCAATGCCCGGGAACAGGAAATAGTTCACCAGGGCTGTAACAAGAGCTGTTGTCAGTATCACCTCAAGGATCTTGGCGGATCCGTACTTCTCTTCGAGCATCGGCCCGAGCAGCAGTATGTACATCATATTGCCTATGTAATGACTCCAGCCCGCATGTCCCAGTACATGTGTGAAAAACCTCACGTATGTAAGCGGGGATGCAAGCGATGAGTGATATGTCATGAAGAGCAGCTTGTTGCTGGCTCCCATGGTCAGGTAGTTGGCTGCCATCGCGCCGAAACTTATAAAGACGAATGCCAGTATGACCGGCGAATTGAACGTTATTCTCTTTTTCATAGCACCTCTTATTCCCTGTGATCGTGCAAAATGCTCTCTATTATTTCTGCAACGCATGCAGCGGTATCCGCTGATGTCATGGTCACATCGCTGCGCCGGCTCTGTGCAAGCTCGCCGGCAGCGCCGTTTATATAAGCACCGGCTGCAGTTGCTAGCACCATGTCACCGGCATTCACGCAAAGTGCCGAAAGGATCCCGGACAGCACATCTCCGCTGCCTGCAGTCGCCATTCCGGGGCATCCCCTGTCAGTGCAGAGCACCCGGTACCCTGTACTGCCTGATCCTATATCTGCAGGCCCGGCAACATAGGTGGTGCTGCCCTTGAGCAGGACAACAGCATCCAGCTCATCTGCAAGAAAAGCAGCGGCTGATGCGGGGTCCGATTTTGTCTCGGCCATGCTCATTCCGGATAGTCTTGAAAACTCCTTGAGATGAGGCGTCAGCACAAGGCGGGCCCGTGTACCTCTTATTATATCGTGGTCAAGCTGTGCGATAGCATTCAGCCCGTCGGCGTCGACTACCAGAGTTTTGTCATAATGTTCGAGCAGATACCTTATCGCCTTGAGTGTCTCGGGTGAATTGCCGATGCCCATTCCGAAAGTTATGCAGTCGTATCTGGTACAGAGAGATCCGAAGTCCTCTGCATCGAAAACCAGCTCTCCCGCTGCGTCTTTCAGAGGATAAAGCGTCGCCTCCATTATCTGCGGCGCTATCAGCGGACAGATGCCTGCAGGAGCTGCTACAGTCGCCACGCCTGCACCGCTTCTCATCGCTGCATTGGCCTGTGCGGCGAGCCTTATCGCACCGCTGTACTCTATCGAGCCGCCGACCAGAGCAACATAACCGAAGCTGCCCTTGTGACAGTCAGAAGGACGCCTCGGAAAAAGTGTGTTTATCTGCTCAGCGGTTATGTATTCAGCCTTCATATCGCTCCTCCGAGTCCATTTTGACCAGATCATAAATTAGCGGGTCGCGGATCAGATGCTTCCATACTGTCAGTGTTGCCTGAATGAAATCAGGATCAAGCTCTGTCTCGTCTTCTATCATCGGACAGCAGTAAGGAAGTTCAGAGTCATTCCAGACCAGGATCAGCTCACCGTCTTCAGTGATGTGGGGCGCAAGCGGAAAGGTGCGGCACTGTATCGGCCGCATCTGCCTTGGGCAATAAGGCGGCTCCTTGCATCTTATCCAGTTGACCTTGCCGTGCCATGAAGGCGGAAAGTCGTATTCTTCAGTGCTCTGGGTGTTCCAGGTGAGCCAGTCCGCATGCTTGTCGTGTATCTTTTCCTCACCGGGCAGAAGATATATACCCATGTCCTCTTCACCGACGGCCGTACAGCAGGCTGAGCCGCAGATCGTGCCGCAGTCAAACGGGACCGGGGATACCCGGTCCAGCAGTCTGTATATAGCTCTGTATGTCCTCTTGCGTGTAGTGCCTTTTATCATTTTCCGTCTCAATGTAGCAAAACTATGCTGCCCTGTCCCTTATGCCGCCTAAAGCTCGCGTGAACGGTTGGTCGCGTCGACAACTGCGCGCATCACTGCATGGCGGAAACCGCCTTCCTCAAGTGTCTCGACACCCTCGATCGTAGTTCCTGCAGGCGATGAGACCATATCCTTGAGAGCTCCCGGATGCATGCCGGTCTCAAGGATGAGGCGGGCAGTTCCGAGGACCGTCTGAGCAGCCATCTTCATTGCAACCGGCCTCGTCAGACCCTGCTTGACGCCTCCGTCAGCGAGAGCCTCTATAAACATAGCCGCGTAAGCCGGACCGCCGCCGGAAAGGCCGCAGATAGCATCGATATCATATTCCTTGACCCACTCGACTATACCGATCGACTCATACAGGTCGACTGCAAACTTCTTTTCGTCTTCAGTAAAATCAGTCTCCTTGCACAGTCCGAAAGCCCCCTCGAATACCAGTGCAGGTGTATTAGGCAGCAGTCTCAGTATTCTAGGCTTGCTGCCGCTTATCGCTTTTTTGAGTCTCTCTATGCTGACTCCTGCTACGATAGACATCATCGCTTTGCCCGAAAGCGCTCTCTTGCACATACCGAGAGCTTCCTCCATCTGCTGAGGCTTGACAGCCAGCAGGATGATATCCGATTCAGCGCAGAGCGCTTCATCATCAGCACAGATATGCAGCCCCAGTTCTGCAGCCTCTGCATTTCTCACATCCAGGATATCGTAAACGTTGACATCCTCTTTCTTAAGCGTTCCTTTTTTGAGAGCACCTTTTACGATAGCGCCGCCCATGTTTCCAAAACCAATAACACCGAATTTCATTTGCTCCAGCTCCCTTCCATAGTTATATCAATATTGTCAGTTCATATCAGGTCTGAGGCCGACCGTCTTCCACTGTTACCTACACAGCCTCAAAGTCCTCAGGTGAAAACTCAAGCAAAACATCATACTCTTCCTGTCCGAAGAGATCTATGTAATCCTGTACTGCTTTGCTTATGATCTCCCGTGCATCATCCGGGAAAGCCTTCCGGACAGTATCTGCAACTGCAAAGTAGATATGTGCAGTATGGTAGGTGAAGTCCTTCATTGCACTGGTTCCCAGCTGGGCTTTTTTAGCGGTGATCTTATCCTGTTCCTCTGCTGAAAGAGGCAGTCCCCAGTCAAAGCGGCACACCTCGCCGCCCCAGCTCATCGCAGTGGAGACCGGAGTGCATACAGCACCGCAGCCGAAACCATGTCCGAATCCTTCATACACCGCAGCATCCACGTTCACGCAGTACTCGCGTCCGTAATCGAGGATGTCGTATTTCTTCCATGCCTCGCACCATGCGCACTTGCTTATGTATGTAACGAGAGTAGGCTCTGCCGATACTGTTCCGAACTCCATCTGTCCCGGATAGTCAGGTTTCCACTCTCCGTATGCCTGATTGGTCCACAGACATACCGGATCGCCGTTAGCCCTTGCACGCGCAGCCATTCTCGCGCCGCGCTCCATGCCGTATCTCTTCATGCCCTGCTGTATCACTGCACGTCCTTCCTCACCTTTTGCAAGGATCGTATACTTGCTGAGCAGTGCGAATATCATAGCCTGATTTTCTATCTTCATCTCATTGCCTCCGCTGTTTAAGCAGGGCCCCGCCGGCTCTCAATGAGGCGTTTTACTGCGGCCCCTGGTTTCTGCTCCTATGAGTATAGCACAGTTCATCAATTATCTTCTTGTTTATTCGTCCGTATAGCAATATAATTACTGAGTTAAATATAGATTTTCAGAAAGAATGGTTATTAGCATTCTGGTTGCAGGACATAAGCATGGATATCGATCCATACTGATCAGGGGGATCACTAATGGAACAGAATCAACGCGCGTATACAGACCGCGAATACAGAAATATCAAGCAGCGCGAGCGTGAAGTCATAGGACAGATGCTTGATGAACTCAAGGCTTCAAAGGACCGCCGTTATCTATTCAGAGACAAGCATGTGACCACAGACATCAAGGACATGCTCGCCTATTCAGCTGAGCACCATCCGGACGAGCCGCTTTTCAAGCAGAAATACAGCTCCAAGCTGCCTTATCAGGAAATATCTTTCAGGCGTGTATATGAGGATGTGAATGCTCTTGGCACAGCACTTCTTGATCTCGGTCTCAAAGGAAAGCATATCGGAGTCATCGGCCGTAACTCTTCTGAGTGGGGTGAATCCTATCTTGCAGTAATAGGCGGTGTAGGTGTAGTAGTTCCGCTTGACAGAGAGCTCAATGAAGATGAGCTGCATCAGCTGACCATCAAGGGCGAGCTCGAGGCAGTCCTGACCATGAACAACAAGTACTACGAGATGTTCAAAAACATCAAGGCCGCCGGTGATACCAGGCTTCGCTACGTCATCAACGCCGATATGGACAAAGATGAGTCCGTAGAAGACGGCCTTCTCTCATGGAAAGAGCTCCGTGAGAGCGGACGCAAGAAGGTCTGGAACGGCAACCGCAGTTATCTCGACGCTCGCATCATCAACACTGACCTGGCTGCTATCCTTTTCACATCCGGTACTACCGGAGTCAGCAAGGGAGTCATGCTCAGCCATCGTAATCTGATGCTCGATGCCATACTCTGCCAGTCCATGTTCGAATGCGGCCCTGGGGACACATGCTTCTCGGTACTTCCTATGCATCACGCATATGAGTGCACAGCAACATTCCTGACATGCGTATATAGCGGTGCCAGCATTGCTTTCAGCCGCGGACTCAAGTATCTGCGCAAGGATATACTCGAGGCAAAACCGACCATCATGCTTGCGGTTCCTATCATCATTGAGAATTTCTACAACAGGATATTCAGAAGTCTCTATGATCAGGTCTCCGACAAGATCTTCCTCAAGCTGATACTTGAAAAGACCGCCGAGAGGCATATCCGCATCAAGCTTCCGCGCAAAGTCAGAGCGCAGATCCGCGAGGTATTCGGCGGCGAGCTCCGCGCCATCATCTCTGGCGGCGCAGCCATCGACGGCAAGATCCTCGACTTCTTCTGCGATCTGGATATAAGTGCGCTTCAGGGATACGGACTGTCAGAATGCTCCCCTATCGTAGCACTCAATCCGGACAAGAAGAAATACATCAAGAATGCAAGTGCAGGCCATCTGCTGCCATTCGTAGAGTGCAAGATACTCGATAAGGATGAAAACGGCATCGGAGAGATCTGCTTCCGCGGACCGATCATAATGATGGGCTACTATAAAGACCCTGAACGTACCGCAGAGGTCCTCGATGATGAGGGCTGGTTCCACACAGGTGACCTCGGTTACCTCGACAATGACAATTATGTCTTCATCACAGGACGTAAGAAAAACGTCATCATTGCCGCCAACGGCAAGAATGTCTTCCCTGAAGAGCTCGAGGGCTATCTGCTGGACAACAAGTACATATCAGAATGCATGGTATGGGGCGGAGATACTGATCCGTCATCTCCATGGAACGGTATCTGTGCAACTGTAAGGCTCGATGAGGAAGCCCTCAGAGACAAGCTCGGTGAAGGATACACCGACGAGCAGGCTGCAGAGCTTGTTGAAGCAGAAGTCGATAAGATCAACGACAGCCATCCTAGATTCAAGAAGATCGCTCATGTGATCATCAGAAAGCGTGAGTTTGACAAGACTACGGGTCTCAAGATCCGCAGATTCGTTGAAGACAACAAACGCGCATAATCGTTACCGATCTCAATGCAAAACAAAACAGCTGCTTCATCAGTTCATAATTGTGAGCAGCTGTTTTTATGTGTTTTTGTTTTCCCCGCCGCATTGCTGACAGCAGCATGGATCAGTACTGATAGCGTCTCTGCAGCTCGTACCTTCTGATCTTGCCGGTAAGTGTACGCGGCAGCGGTCTGCCGAATTCCTCTACATCAGTTATCTGCTGTGACTGCAGCAGTGTCTTGTTGTATTCCTCTACTGCCTCCCACAGGCTGTCCGTATCCGCACCCGCTCCGGCAATAAGGATGATCTCATCGTTTCTGTCGATGATCGCTATATCCGTCTCGCCGCTCATTTCAGCGATGTCATGCTCATATTCAGGGCAGTTGATCTTGGATCCGTCGCTCAATATGAGCACATCCTTTTTGCGCCCCTGCAGATGGAGTCTGCCCTCTTCATCGAGCCATCCGAGATCACCTGTCAGCAGTCTGTGGCCCTCAGTCGTTTCAGGCAGTCCGAGATACCCTTTCATCATGCAAGGGGTCGATACAGCGATCTCCCCGTCGGGTTCTATCTCTATGTCTGTATCCGGGCACAGATACATAGCGTCAAGTTCATCCATATTCTTAGTAATGGCAACTCCGCTCGATGTTTCTGTAAGGCCATATCCTATGTATACGTTTATGCCTTTTTCTTTCAGCGCACGTATCGTCTCATCCGAACACGGCGCCGCGCCGATCAATACCTCTTTAAGCTCCGGATTGAGAGCATCATTTCTGACAAGCGCATCTGCAATGGACGGTACAGCAGGAAGTATAGTAGGTCGGAACAGATCAGGTGCTTTCAGCCTGTCGCTTACCTCAGGACAAAGTGCTATCGTTGCACCGTATGCAAGTCCCCACAGCAGGCTGCATACTAATCCGAACACGTGGCATAGCGGCAGCAGGCAGAGTATAGTGTCATCAGGTCCGCACTCATACATGTTCTGTCCGCACCATGCGCTGCAGAGGAGGGAACGCGGTGTCAGCCTTACGACCTTGCTCCTGTTGGTAGTGCCCGATGTGAAGAAGAGAAGCTCTCCTTCCTCTGCCGGGTCCTTATGCCTGCAGATAAGTCTGTCAGTTCCTTCCTGCGCCTCTTCCAGCACCTTTTCCGGCATCAGAGGGCTTGCCATTATCACGCAGCGGCCACCCATGACTGTCGCAAATATCCTGGCGATCGTATCCGGGTCAGGTGCAGCATAGATTATGCTTGTGCCCGGACCGCGCTGACGCGCCAGATCAGAGCGCATCATTATCATTTCGGCAAGCTCACGATAACTGACACTGCATATGTCTCCGTCTTCATTCGTATACAGGAGTGCAGTGCTGTCTCTTTCGCCAAAAGTCTGTATCAGTTCAAAAAAAGATTCATACTTTTTCATAATTTCTGCTCGATATATGCTTAGTTATCCCTTCGTGCCATTATGATAATATAATCAGGTAAAATTAACCATATATATTCTGCATATTCTAGAGCATTATTTCACTCTTTTCTTTTCCTTCTTCTATAAGCCGGTTGAGGAAACCTGCCGGTTTCTGCAGCAGCATACCGAATATGACTGAGCCGATCGTAAAGAGACACAGGACACCCATGCACTTTGCATAGGTGTGATCATATGTACCGGCAATGCACTCACGCATTGCGTCCATCGAGTATCTGAACGGCATCACAGGGTAGAGCACCTGGAACACTTTTGGCAGGACTTCCACCGGATAGGTGCCTCCCGAACCGGCAACCTGGAGCACGAGTATTATGACCCCGGCTCCGAGTCCGATATTCTCCAGGGCAAAAACAAGCGCGTAGTTGATCATCATGAATGTGATGCCATTCATGCATGCCTCAAGCACGAAGAGTACCGGATGGTGACACTGGATCCCTATGTAGAGCAGATCGCCCAGAGAAACTATCAGTGCCTGTGCAAGTCCAATGAAGAGATAGAGACCGTACCTGCCGAAGAATCTCTCATGCAGCCTGAGATCAGGCAGATCATCACGCTTTTTGATCCCGGTCTTGATGAGCACGGCTGTAAGCAGCGCTCCTACCCACTGTGCAAGCACTGTGTAGAACGGTGCCATAGCAGATCCGTACTCCTGTATCGGATAGATCACTTCAGTCTTCATTTTGACAGGAGACGCAAGATACTCAGCCACAGATGACTCATCATTGGCCAGAACATCATTGACCTCAGCCAGAGATCCGTTTCCTGCTATCCTGTTGAATACTGCAGCGAGAGCATTGATCCCGTTTCTCACATAGCCAAGGGACACTCCTGTACTCTTCAGACTCTTCTGGAGCTTTTCAAGGGCATTGCTGTAGCCTGAGAGTATATCACTCAGATCTCCAAGGTCGTTTTCCATGCCGGACAGAGCACTCTGCGCGCTCGCGAGCGACTTGCGTGCATCTGATATAGCTTTTTCCAGCTTTGTATCAAAGTCTGACGCAAGCCTGGCGTCGATCGCCTTGACTTTAGCCTTGGAATCATCCAGTTTCTGCCGGATCTCCGCAAGCTTCTCAGTTCTGCTCTCCCAGTCTTCTTCTGCTGTCTGCTTCAGCTCTCCAAGTCTTGTCTGCACGTCTTCGAGCTGCTCACGCGTCTCTTTGAACTGTGCAGCCAGCCCTGTGTACCCCAGGTCGGTAAGATACTTCTCCGTCCTCTCGCAGGACTGGATCATTTTGTCAAGAAGAGCACTGTCTCCGGGCAGATTATCAGCCACATATTTATTAAAAGATGTGACGTCCTCTGCCGCTGTTTCCAGCTTTTTTCTGATCGAATCGACATCGGCTGTCAGAGTCTGCTTTTGATCGTCGACTGCTTTTGCCACCTCGTCATCAGCCTTGTTGTCCTTAGGCAGAGTGTCAGAGGCACTTTTCAGGATAGATTCCTGTCCTTTCGCAGCTACCTCAGCATCATCGAGCAACTCGTCTGAGACCTCCATCAGACTGCTTGCCGAGTCTGCAAGCCCCTTCGCTGCAGCAAGCATGACTTCAGCGTCTTCGAGCCGGTCGTCCAGTTCATTCATTTTGCTGCCCAGATCAGAGAAGACCTTCTGAGGATCATATCCGGTCGCATTTACCACAGAAGCTGCATCTGAAACGTACTTCGCCAGTGTTTCAACGAATGTCGCGTTGATCTGCTCCTGTACAGCAGTCTTGGCTTTGCCGGTGATCTTAGGTGCTATCGCATTCTTCTTCTCATTTTCATAGTAAATAAGCTTAGGGTTCTTAAGGTCCCCTGAAACGAATGACAGCGCATCGTCGCTGAAGTCCTCAGGGATCACCAGTGCAGCGTAGTATTCTCCTGAACGTACACCTTCTATCGCTGATTCTGAGTCCTCCGTGAACACCCACCCTATGTCATGATTTGCCTCAAGAGCTTCTTTGATCTTTTCTCCGACATTTACCGAAAGTCCCAGCATAACAGCGCCCCTGTCATCATTGGCAACTGCTACTCTGATACGTCCGGTAGCCTCGGATTCATATGGGGCCCAGTTGGAGAATATGTTGAACCACGCGTAGAGACACGGGATTATGCATAGACCCATGATAGTTATGATAGCTACCACACTTGATGTGAGTCTGCCGGCGTCATGTTTTACTATATTGAGGATGTTCTTCATTTCTCATCCTCCTTTCCGGCCTGACCTGCAGCCATGATAGCTTCGATCTCTGCTTCAGCCTCAAGATCTGAAGCAGCTGCTTCAAGCATTTCCCTCACCTCTTCAAGAGCAGCTTCAGCCTCCATTATCTCTGCTTCCCTCTGATCAGCATCTTCAGTGACTGTCAGCTCGTCGTCAGGTGTGGCTGTTTTATCCTTTTCTTCGCGTAAAACTTCAGCAGCAGCCCTCTGTGCACGTATCTCTGCGATACGGGCCTTTATCCTCTCCTGCAGCTCTTCGGCTGATGCATGCGGCAGCAGTCCGCCGAAATCCGCTTCGCGGTTGGTAACATCCTCAAGAGTCTTCTGTATCGAATCATCCAGATATTCAATGCTTATCAGGTAGGCACTGACTGCAAACATACACAGTACCCATATGATGAGGAATACTATCTTGTTACTGCCGGTTATCCAGAGGATCAGTCCTAGGATCACAGGAAGTATCACAAGGAATATCAGACCCCGCCTGATACGTTTCTTGTTATTATCATGCAGAGTCTCGCCGCGTTCGAGAAGCTGTGCATAGAGCTGCTCGTACTTGACGTCTCTTGACTTGTCAGTCATCACAGCACCTCCGTTTCTTCGAGCTTTTCAGCTACGAATCTGTTCATGCCTATGAAAGGACGGCGTATGACAAGTCCGATGACCAGTCCGACGACTCCGAACAGCAGCAGCTCTGCCAGATATATGAAAATGTCATTTTTGTAGACTCCGCACAGAGCCTCTCGGATAGCATTGATAGCATATGGGAACGGGAAGAACTTGTATATCCTGCTGAACACTTCCGGAAGTATCTCAATAGGATATGACCCGCTCGAGCCCGCTATCTGAACGACCATGACAACGACAACTATAGCTTTGCCTATGTCTCCGAATGACAGTGTCAGAGAGTATATGAGGGTGACAAAAACAAGACTCGTCACTTCAGCCGCAAGCAGCATCAGCCACGGATGCACAGGCTGACAGTCAAGCAGGAAAATGTCGCCTGCTATGATTACAGCCGTCTGGATCTGTCCCATCAGGAAGAATATGAGCCACCTTCCGAAGAAGTACTGTGCCTCACTGAACCCCGGGAACTTTTTCCTGTCTGCATGTGTCTTCAGTATTGAAACAAGTATTACCCCTCCTACCCATATAGCAAGAACTGAATAGAAAGGCGCCATTGCCGCACCATATGATGCGACTGAATATACTTCTCTTATCTCGACATCGACAAGTGAAGAGAAGAATCTTCCGTATAGATCAGGATCCCCGCCGAGCAGATCGATCAGCAGCTCTACCCTGTCATCTTCGGAAGCGTTCTCAACTTCCCTTATGATCTCATCTATTCTGTCAGAAGCTGACCGGAAGGTTTTCTGCAGCTGGGCCAGAGCGTCATCCATACTGTCAACTGTTTCGCTTGTCGCCTGGAGCACAGGGTCTACCCCGTCCATCATCCCGGAAACACTGTTGACAAAAGGTCCCAGCAAGCCAAGTGTCCTGCTCATGCTGTCGATCAGGGACCTGAAGCCCGGCTTCAGCACGTTATTCTCAAGAGTCCTGAGAGAGTCTATGGCAGCCAGTATTTCCTGAGCCTTATCCGGCAGATCTTCAATACCCGTCTCCAGGCTCTTTACAGTCTCTATCATGCTTGCAAGTGTTCCCTTGACTGTCGCTCCGCTCGGAAGCGTGCTGTCATCAGGGATCATGTTGTAGAGAAGCTCCAGCTCTGAGAGAAGTTCGTTAGCCCTGTCTTTGACATCTTGCTTCGCTTCAGGAGTGACTACATCAACATCCTGTACAGCAGCAACAGTCTTTTCCAGTGTATCCAGCCTGTTTTTGACCGAAGTAAGTCTGTCATCCACTGCAGTCCTGAGAGTTTTTATCGTTTTCTGTGCTGCATCCATATCTGAACGGGCTTTGGCGAGTTTTCTCTGATTTTTTGCTCTTGTGGTCTGCAGGTCTTTACGCGATTTGCTTATGTGTCTCTGGACCTTATCGCTGTTGGACATAAATGAGCTGATAGCTCTGTCATATGAATTCAGGGTGCTCTGGAACTGCCTGAGCTGCGCAATGGCATCATTTACAGCATCATCGCCGTCAAGTTCATCAGTGAACTCTTTTGTCTCGTCAAATACTATACTGAATACCGTCTCAAGGTACTTGGTGTTGATGTTCTCCTGGAGAGTACTTGCAGCAGTCTCGGTTATCTTTGAAGCAACAGCGTTTTTCTTCGCATTTTCATAGTAAGTGAGGGGCTCCTTATCATCCAGCAGGGCTTGCTCGAAGTGGTACATATTATATGTAAAATTGTCTTCAAATATTATCGCAGCATAGTATTCACCTGACTTAACGCCCGCTATGGCCTCATCAGGCGTCTGCGGAAACTGCCATCCTATGGAAGTACTCTCTTTAAGTTCCTCAAAGACCTCTTCTGTCATGTTCACGTGGGTCCCGTCATCGAGGTCCACCCCCGGATCATTTGAGGCGACGGCGATCTTTATATTGCCTGTATTGACATAAGGATTGGCGTTTGCATAAATATTTACCCATGCGTAAAGAGCAGGCAGCACACTGATAGCGATAATGATCGCCACAGCGAAGAACTGCCTTGACACAGACTTTACATCATTCCCGAATATACTGAAAACACCTCTCATTTACAGTGAGTCCCTTTTGCTCTTTCCTTAAATGACTTTAAGTCATAGCTCAGTAATTATACTCTTCCGGATGGTCTTTTTTCAATCTTACAAAGGCTTGTTTTTACAGGGATACGGCGTCACCGAACAATCGGGCGGTCAACGCCGCAGCGCCGGTTCAGGCAGGCGCTTCATCCGTCTGTTTGATAAAACCCGGTCCGCGTGTTACTATTCTCTTGTATGTTTCTGTATCATTGATCATGGATCACTCACTGACATTCAGCAAGGGTACAGATTTGACACAGGCTGATATGATCATAGACGATAAGGAGCAAATAATATGCTGGAATATGTTGACCGCAGAGGAACTGACTGCAGCAAATGGGATGGTCTTACGGCCACTTTCGGAGCAGACGGCCTTCTCCCTTTCTGGGTAGCCGATATGGATTTCAGAGTTGACAGCCACATCATCGATGCTGTCACAGAGTATATGAAAACAGGGATCTACGGC
>Ga0310695_10010183_pt1 | contig 13827 bp, 10 predicted proteins | sample RumenRJG_04DNA_FD_203882 | JGI IMG/M metagenome (GOLD analysis project Ga0310695, IMG submission 203882) | Bovine rumen microbial communities from Lethbridge, Alberta, Canada - RJG_04 (v2) (version 2) | ecosystem: Host-associated > Mammals > Digestive system > Stomach > Rumen | place: Canada... | reverse complement strand
TAATCGCTAATATTCGAAAACTTAATGAAATCAAAAAGCGGATGAAATCGGAGCGTCCGGAACTGGTTTGGCAGTTTATCGTCATGAGCCATAATTACGACGATATTCCCCGTGCGAAAGAATTGGCAAAAGAACTTGGAATGGGCATAGGGTTCAAAGAAACCTGGGATTCGAAAGAAAGGAACAAGCTCAAAATAATGCTCGCGGAAAGGAAAACGGAACGCGACGAAGGCGATTCAGATAACGCCAGAGTTCCCGCAAACAAGAAGATTCCGTCAAATTACTGGTGCAGAAGCCTCTTAGCATATCCTCAGATTAACTGGGACGGACGCCTGTTAGGATGTTGCGTAGTTTATCGGAGCGACTGGGGAGTGAACGTTTTTGACAAGGGCCTTGTAGAGACGCTAAATACCGACTTGTACAGAAAAACGTTCCTCGCGCTCCTGAAGGGGGAGACTCCCCCTTACCGACGCTCGCCTTGCTATTCGTGCAAACTTAGACCTCCAACCCCCGAAGAAGCGGAGGGCGTCGTAACTTGGCGCATTCCCCCCGTCGTCGACAATAATTAGAGAACTTTGCTTAAACAACTTGTCGCCTCCCCGAACAATAACTAAAGTCAAACTTCTGACAAAAACGGAGCGCCCACATGAACAGGGGTTTTGTCACAATTGCCACCGGACGAACAAATTATTATAAGATCGCGGCAAATCTTCTCCGCTCATATCGGTATTATTCGAAAGCTCCCGAACCGTTTGCCGTCATTTGCGATAGAACGAATAAGTATACGGATATGTTCGATAAAGTAATACTCATGGAGAATCCCCTTTTTTCCTACGTGGATAAACTGAGACTTCCCGAGTATCTTCCTTTCGACGAAACCATCTTCATTGACTCTGATTGCCTAGCATATAAAGACCTTAATGATTTCTGGGAAGTCTTTAAAGACGCCGACGATTTTTCCATGTTCGGAACGAACTTCCCCGTGGATTATGAATATGGATGGTTCAAAAAAAAAGATATGGGAGTATATCGAGATCGCGTTCAATTTATCCCTGAATTTATCGGAGGGGTGTATTATCTTAGAAGGACAGCCGCTATTCAAAATTTTTATGGGATCGTAAAGCACATCCAGTCCACGTATCATGACTATAAATTCAGACAGTTTGACAACGTCTGCGACGAACCCGTATTCTCGCTAGCAACGGCGGTCTGCGGCTTCAAAACGGCGGGGGAAAAATCGCCCGACGTCTGCTTTTACCCGCACAATACGTACTTTGAAAGCGACATAACCACAGGAAAAGTTAAATACAAAGATAAGTATGCGGTAAACCGTGGCTTGAAGTCTGAATCGTACATGGTTCATTGGGGAAGCGGCAACACGACGCGCGCCGATTATCTGTAGGAAGTATACAGACTAGACCGTATCTCCAGAGGGAAACCCGTAACTCAAACGGGCCTGAGAGCAGCGAAGCTAAAGATAGCGCTAAAAGTATTCGTAAGAAGAGTCGTTCGCAAAATCAAAAAGATAGTAAAATCGAAGGGTCGACGTTGATTGAAACGAAACGTCCTGGCGGAACGTCGCCAATAATCAAAAGGGCGTCAAAACGTCCATAGTTCGCTAATATCAATCGTTTGGAATAATCGAAGTCGTTTTGACGGAACAAGGCTTTTGCGTCAAGTCACGGCGTTTCGCAACGAATTTGGCGAATTATAGGGGACTTAGCATAAGAGCCGCTCCGATTTCGTCGGAGTTTCAATCTTTGACGAAACCGACTTTGACTCTCTGTCAGAGCGCGCGCATATCCGTCCTCATGTGCCGTTTGCCGAGACGTGTCGCCAAAGTCGTAGAAACTAAGTTACTTGAGCTGGAGTACAATATGGACTACTACGTTCGCAGTCAACTGCCGATACTTGTCTTTGAGAAAGAACCTGAATCTTTGGATCGAGCGTCAATTCGGCAAGCGTTGAGCGAAAGGCCGTGTAACCTCGTTTTCGTCGAAGTCCAAGACAAACTATATGGCGTCGTAAGTTATGGAGACATAAGTCGCGCCGAAAACGAACGAGTCCCCGTCAATAGGAGTTTTACTTCGCTTAAAGACCGACAGTTCATGCAGGCTCGTGAAATCTTTCATAATCACGATAACATCCGAGAGATTCCCGCTTTAGACAATGAAGGACGGCTCGTCGGCATGTACTCCAAGAACGACGATCTCCTGTATCTTGAATACGACCGTCCATGGGAAGGCAATCGTTATGCGCGTTCCTTTTTAGAAAGTCTGAAGACCGTGCGCATCGTCCGGACGCCAAGGGACGACGTCCGGCGGCGAAAGATCGTCGACCGCTGGATCGAGGATTTTCAGAATTACGGCGTTTCCTGCGAGTTGATTGATTTTAACGAGATTTCCAAACTGCAACATGAGAATACCCCAATACTCTTGGTAGACGAGGAAACGAATATCGGCGCGAGGACGACGATTGAACTTCTCGACGGCGACGAATACCTCGTCGGCGTCGTCCAAACCTTCCGACGCTTTCGACCGCGAGCGTCTGAACACGCGTATGACGAATTAATCGAAGCGCTGGCGAACTCCGGGATTAAAATTTATAACTTGCGCTATTCCGAAGACGAGAGTACAGAAGGACGTCGGCGTCTATGGAAAGGAATGCGCGAATGGTCGGAGCGAGCGGCGGCGCAAGATTGTCGTTCCTACGTCACGCCCTCCTACGCCAAAAATTTCTACGGAGAACTCAACGTCGGAGATTATGCCAACCAAGTCGGCGGAAAATTACCCTTCTGCCTCGTGACCAATAGCGTTTATAATAGTATGAAGGACGTCCAGAGTCCTTATCTCAATGTCGTAAACGGTCGGCGCGTGACCGTCGGTCAGCCGCAGGAGGCGGAGCGCGTCGTCTGGTTTTTCGGTCCATGCCTCATGGTCGGAAGTTACGTAGAGGACAAGCATACGATCGAGAGTTTGCTCCAAGCGCGGCTCAACCGAGAGGGATACTCCTGCAAAGTCGAAAACTGCGGATGTTACGAAGAGACGCCATATCAGGAAATGATTCATTTGGCCTCGTCTCCAATTAAACCGGGCGACGTCGTCGTGATTTATTTGGACAACCGTTTTTTTGACGACGCAGAGAATATCGACTTAATGGAGGTTCTCGATCAAAACGACGTTCCGATAGACTGGCTTCTGGAGCGCCCCACGCACTGCAATCACAAAACGAATCAGATTTACGCCGACGAATTGTTCAACCGTATGGCTCGCGACGGCATTCTCGTCGCTCCCGCGCCGAACAGAGATAAAATCGACGCCGTCGTACCCCGTGAACTCGTCGCAAACTCCCTTTACCTAGATCTTTACTGCGACAATTTCCATCCGTCGGCGGACGAATTGATCGGATTTGTTGGAATGCACGCCAATCCGTTCACGCGCGGACACCGCTACCTCGTCGAAACGGCTTCAAAACAAGTGGATCGACTCTTCGTAGGACTCCTTGAAGAAGAGTTGGGACTCTTCAGCTTCGCAGAACGAATGGCGATGGTCGCCGAGGGAGTCCGCGACCTCCCAAACGTTCAGATTATACTAAGCGGCCCCTTTCAAGGCACAAGAAACGATTTCCCGGAATATTTCCTCAGAGTCGAGCCTTCGGATATGCGCAAGAACGCCGAAGCAGATATGTTATTTTTTGCGAAAGCGATCGCGAAACGGCTAAGAATCACGCGCCGTTTCGTTGGAGACGAACGACACAATCCGAAGATGTCGTACTTCAACGAGCTGTTGAAGGAGATTTTGCCGCGTTTCGGAATAGAGGTCGTCGAGATTCCACGCGCTCAGGCGGCTAACCGTTCTATCACCGCCTCGGACTCGCGGCGCGCCGCCGTCGAGGGCGATTACGAAACTTTACGCGCTAATCTTCCGGAAACGACGCTCAATTTCCTCTTCGATATCGACGAATACGCAAAACGCCAATGCGGAGAAAACTAATCCCCGATTCTCTAAAGCTTTCTCAGGACTTCGCGACTTGAACGTTGCGAAGTCCTTCGTGCATGACGGACGTTGAGAATTGCAGCGATAACGTTACGGGCACAAGGACGACGGATGAAGTTTAATCAGTTTACTCAATGAAAAGATATTTGGCGTTCTCGCGTCTAGGGAGGAGACGGCGTTTCGCTATTAACGGGTTGAGTCGGATTCGCCCTTAGGCGGACGCCGTGTTCTCGCGTCGTCTTTAAAACAAAGATTTGACAATATTGAAGTCGTCAGACTCATGGGGAGAACCGTTGCTCGCGAAGAACGTTCACGAGTATGCGAAAGCGACGCTGGAAGTCTTTCCTATGAGCCATGTAAAAATCGTCACGAACGGTCTTCTACTTACGAAGATAAGCGACGCGACCGCGCGCACGGGGACGTCGAAGTACAAGCGACGCAATATCCTCCGACACGTAAACACGCGGAAGAGATCGTGTCTTTCTGCCGTGAAAGAGGAATTCGCGTTTCTCTCTCCGCGCCGGTGGGGTCGTTCCTTCTCTTTGGCAAGAATTCGACGTTTGAGAACGAGTCTGGCCCCGCCGATGCGTTGTGGCGGAGTTGCATCTTCAAGGGCTGTCATTTTCTTTACGGACACAAGCTGTTTTTCTGTGTAAAATGCTGGGCTGAGGAAACGTACTTCGGTCAAGATATGAGCGGCGCGTTCTTTGACGTCGTCGCGGGAAACGAGAACGGCTGGGAGATTCTCTCCGCGATGGAACGTCCGTTTTACGTCTGCGGGCGCTGTAAGTTTTCTTACCCTTAAGAAAAATGGAGCGCGCTGGGATTCTTATCCTGACGTCTTATTGGGCGGAACTTGAGAAAAGACCAAGAGTTCTCAAGCGTCGCGTTCTTCTCGATTCCTCTGTCGGCGTCGTCTTGTGCCAGTTCCGTCGGACGACGCTATCTCTGAAGTCGTATGGCGTTTTGTATCGCCATTTCCAACATGATCGGATCGATTGAATAATCCGCTTCGGAAGATTTGAGGCCCAAATCTAAATCTAGTTCTGAAGCAAAAACAAAGGAAGAAATCCGTTTTGTCGTCGGCAAGTAAGAAACATTCTGCGTCGCCAACGTTTCTAAGCAGCAGGGATTCGTATAATACTGGGGAAAAGTTTCGATCAAAACCCCGCCCGGCTCCATGTACAGACTGTTCGTCGTGTTCGCTCCGTGAGGGGAAAGAACAATTCGCGCCCGCTGAAAGTAACGAATCTGCTCTGCGACGCTTAATTCTTCGGGAACGATCGTGACGAATCCATACTTGTCGAGGAGGGCTTCCGGCGCGATCAGCTTGCGTTTGCCGATCCTTTTTACAAAGACACGTTCAGGATATTCATACGCAATCGGAGGCAGATTCGAAACAATCTTCTTTGCCGCTTCATGCAACACGACGGCGGCTTTTACTCTATCTTCTTCGTGAGGCGCAGGACAGTATAGTTTTTCAAAATGATACGCGTAGGACTGATCTAAATCTTGCGTCCAAAACGTCCGCGAAGCGTCGACGCCGACGAGAGAAAGCAATTCCTCGACAAAGGCGGAACGCGACAGCAGATACCGACCTTGATAGCCGCTTCGTTCCATGAGCCAAATCCGAACAAGGACTTCATACGTAAAGTGCCAATAATTTTCACTGTACAATAAAGCAAGAAAACACCAATCGCCAGACAACTGCCGAATCGGGTAGTTGTTCATCGACAGTCTACAGTTACGGACAAAGGGATCGCGTTTCTGATAATCGAACCAGTAAGCGTCGTTGACTCTTCCGTCGGCGTCCGTAACAAAACACACTTCGCTTCCGCCAAAGTTTGACGTTTTAGTCAGATACTGATTATCGTAAACACACAGATGAAAACCGTCTTGTTCGAGAGTAACGTCGCCCTCGATCTGAGGAAAACTTCGATGGTCGTAAAACGCGTCCAATTCTTTTAGTGTAACGACAGGAATATTATGAGCTCGGAGCGTCGCCTCCGATCGGATATACTCCTGACGGTCGTATATCCCGATCATAACGGCTTCAAACTCGCCGTTCTGAAACCATTTGCAAATATTCTCTGGGGAGTCTATCGGAGCTTTGCCAGAATACGTCTTCTGTATCGTTTCCTGTTTTTTGTCAAAGATACGAACAATCTGATACTCGGACGACCAGTCTCGGGCGACAATCGTTTCCAGATCATGACCGTAATAACCATAGCCCCAAAGCGCTATTTTCATCAGCAAACCCTATTTTTCTTCATTCTTTGAGGAAAGCTCCCCACTTCCGCCGCGAGTTGAAGGAAACCGCGACCGGCGCTCAGCGCCAACTCGCGCGCCGACGGCGCGACGCCAGACGTCTCATGCGTCGTATTCCGGAAAAGTCCAATGAATTCGACGTCACGTCGCGACTAATCCTTTTTCGTAATTCTAAATTGCAGGCGGAAAAGCTCCGTAGAAACGAATTCCGCGCAAAATAAGTCGCACAATAAAGTCCAGCCTTATTATACGAAAACCGACGTTCCTGACAACGGTTGAGACTTTTGGAATATAGACGAAACGAGTTGGAAATACGTCTCTCTTGATTATGAACGGCAATGACATGCCAAACTTTCCCCAGTTTTGGGGCTACACGGCATTGAAAATGACGATATTCCGAGTGATTTCGTCGATTTTCATGGGAATGTCCCCCTGAAGTCTCTGTTTTATGAGATTGGTTAAAATTCTCTCTCGACAAACGCAGCATGAACGAGAGCCGCTGAAGAAAACGTCCGCTCGTTGAAAGACAGGCGGAATCGTAAATTGTCGTCTGTGTGGAAAAGTCCTGAAAATAGGACTCAAATTATCGTCGCTTGGAGAATATCAGAACTTTTAGCGACGATATGACGTTTTCCTGCTGTTTTGTCTGCAAATCTGGGTATATTGTAGGGAGTCGTCGAGGCGCGTTTGGACGCCTGACAGTCGAAAATTGAACGCTTAATCAAACGACGCGAATGCCAATTCCTAAACGCGCGTCGGAAACGAATCGGCGAAAACCCGAAGAATCATTAATTAACACGGTACGCCACATGGATTTTTACACGCGTAGTCAGTTGCCGGTAATTTCATTCGAAGAAGAACCTGAAAACCTAGACAAAAAGCTAATTCGGCGAGTTCTTTGTGAAAAGCCGTGTAACCTCGTCTTTGTCGAGGTTCGAGATAAACTGTACGGAATCGTCAGCTCCGGAGATATTGCTCGAGCTGGGAACGCTCCCGTCCCTGTCAATCGGAATTTTACCGTGCTTAAAGAAAAGCAATTCATGAAAGCGCGGGAAATCTTCTGTGAAAACGAGGCTATTTGCGAGATTCCGACAACAGACGGCGAAGGTCGTCTGACAGGCATGTGCAGTAAGAACGACGATCTGCTATATCTAGAGTACGACCGTCTTTGGGAGGGCAACCGTTACGCGCAAGCATTTTTCGACAAACTCCGTCTGAAAACAATACTCGTCGTCAGAGCGCCAAAAGACGACGTAAGACGCCAAAGAATCGTCGACCGTTGGATAACGGAATTTCAAAAGTACGGCGTTCCTTACGAGTTGATTGATTTTGAAGATATTCCTGAACGACAGTTGGAAAAGAAGCCCGTGCTCCTAGTGGACGGAGAGACGCGCCTCGGAGCTAAGTCGGTAGTCGAGTTCATAGACGGCGCGAGCCTTGCCGAGCAGATCGTTACTTTCAGACTCTTTGAACGGCGCGCGTCTGAGCACGCTTATGACGAGCTGATCGAAAAGCTCGCAAATACTGGGGTCAAAGTTTATAACATGTTCTTTACTAGAGACGAAACCACGGAGGGTCGCCGCCGTCTATGGGAGGGTATGCGTAACTGGCCCAAGACGCCTGGCATAAACGAAGCCGTCCCATACGTTCTACCGTCTTGCGCTCAAGACTTCTACGGCGAACTCAATGTCGGGAATTATGCCGCCGAACTCGCAAAATTTCAGTTTAACATCAAGTCTAGCGGCGTATATACCCGGCTATCGGACGTCCAAAGCCGTTATCTGAACATCGTCGACGGAAAACGCGTGACAGTCGGTCAACCGCCGGAAGCAGAGCGCACGATCTGGTTCTTCGGGGCCTGTTTCGTAGTCGGCGCTTTCGTTGAAGACAAACACACGATCGAGAGTCTTCTTCAAGAGCGACTCAACCAAGAAGGATATTCGTGTAAAGTCGTCAACTGCGGATGTTGGGAAACGCCATACCAGGAAATGATACGAATCATAGCGACGCCAATGAAACCGGGGGACGTCGTCGTTCTGAATATAAACAACCAAACCTTTGCCGCCGCCGAGCCCGTTGATATGACGGAAGTTCTAGACCGAAACAACGTGCCGACAGGATGGCTTATGAATCTGCCTGGGCACTGTAACCACAAGGTCAATCAAATTTATGCGAACGAATTATTTGACCGTATGGTCCGCGACGGCGTGCTAACTAGCAAGACGGGACAAGAAGAGCGTAAAACAATGCTTGACTGCGACCTTGCGGTCAACTCTCTCTACTTGGACCTTCATTTCGACGGTTATCGCCCTGCCGAGGGCGAAAAAGTCGGAGGAATCGCCTTTCACGGGAATCCGTTCACGCTTGGACACCGCTATCTCATTGAATATGCGTCGAAGCATGTGGATCGACTCTTCGCGATATTGACAGAAGACGAAGCCGGATTGTTAACTTTTGCGGAACGCTATGCAATGGCGCTTGAAGGGACTAAAGACCTTCCGAACGTCACAATCGTGCCAGGCGGCCCCTTCTCCGGTTCCAGACATGATTTTCCCGTATACTTCGTTAAAACTGACCCCGAAGATATGTGCAGAAGATCCGTCTTGCACCTAGAGATTTTTGCCAAGGTCATCGCGAAACGTTTGGGAATCTCCTGCCGATTCATTGGAGACGAACGCCACAACGAACAGATGAGCGCCTTCAACGAGCTGATCAAGGAAATCATGCCGCGTTACGGGATTGACGTAATCGAGATTCCTCGCGCGCAGGCGAAAGGTCGCTCTATTTCCGCCTCCCTGTCGCGCCGCGCCGCCTTCGAAGGCGATCGCGAAACGTTACGCGCTAATCTTCCGGAAACAACGCTCAGGTTCCTCGTCGGATCAGACGAATGAACGCCGCGTTTCCTTGAAAACGACGGTATTCCGGCGAGAATTTTACGTAAATATTCGGCGACGAGGAGATTGGTCTGCCATTAGCGCCAACCCTCTTTTAAAAAGCGTTCAAGCCTAGACGCGCGCGTAAGAAGCGCTCAAAGCCGGTTTTTGTTTGGAAGACTGTTGCATCGTGTACAAAGGTCAAGACTTAACAATGAAAAGATATATCGTCTTTGTCGCGTCGCTGCACGCAATTAATATTTTGACGTCGTTCCGAGCGTGGCGAGAAAAAGTAAAATTCGTCATCTCCCCTAACCTTTCAGACGAATTGGCTCTTAAAGGGATCGACGTTTATAAATCAGACGAATTGACCGTCGAAATGCTCGGCGACGTTCCGATCGTTCTTTTAGACGACGATAAGACGTTCTTTGACAGCCAATTGCTCGATTTGTTCGCCCACTGTAAAACGCGTTTCGTTACCCGAAACCAATGGGTAATCGAAATGCTTGAAGATCCGTCTGTTCTAATTTCTCCGGCGTCAGCGCGTCTCGATATCTGCACGCGATGTCAGTTGAACTGCGTGTCATGTTATATGAGGCGTGATAAAAGGGAAACAACGGGAATCGGACACGTGACGCCTTCGCAATTCGAAACGTTTCTTGAACGGAATCCTTATCTTCGAAATATTGAGATATCAAACAGCGGAGAGCCGTTTCTTCACCCGCAAATGCATGAAATCCTTGAAATCGCCCATAATCACGACGTAACACTGACATGTTTCACCGGATCTAATTTCAATTATGTTACAGAGCAAGTACTTGAAGATCTTGTAAATTTCCGTTTTAAAACGATCAACATAGCGTTAGACGGCGCAAGTCAAGAAACCTATTCAGCTTATCGCAGAAACGGAAACTTTGACCAAGTTATCGCCAACATCAAGAAACTCAACGAGATCAAGAAACGGGAACATTCGAACTATCCTAAATTGTACTGGCAGTTCATCGTCATGAGCCATAATTACGACGACGTTCCCCTCGCAGAAAAAATGGCGAAAGAACTTGGAATGATTATCTCTTTCCGAGATACTTGGGATTCAAATGAAAAAAGCAAGCTCGAAAAAATGCTCTCTTGCAGAAAAGGGGAACACGGCGAAGAGCAAGAAGCCAATCGCCAAATTGTCACGGGTAAAAAGAACACGTTTAATTCTTGGTGCAGGGATCTTTTGATATTTCCCCAGATAAACTGGGACGGACGGTTGCTCGGATGCTGCCAAGTATATTGTAGCGATTGGGGCGTGAACGTTTTTGACGTCGGTCTTACAGAAGCGTTAAATAGCGACGTATATCGAAAAACGCTTCTCGCGTTACTAAAAGCGGAACCTCTTCCATATCCTCAAACTCCCTGCGCCACATGTGGGGTCAGACCAAAGACCGCTGAAGAAGCAGAAAACATTCTGACTCGATACACCCATCACTATGAGAAAAAATCACCATGACGGCTTTTCTCGTCAAAACGCCTCGTCTAAGTTACTCAGGATCAACGATTAGCAAACGTAAAAAGTTGCCGAAATCAAAACGTCCATTTTGTTCTATTTGAAGCGATTTGACGATGAGTAGTCTCGTCTGAATTTCGACAAGAGTATGGAAGCGTCGATGAAATCAGATCCTTTTGATCTGCGCAATTGGACAATTCTTAAGCAAACTTTGTCATGGTCGCGTGGCAAATTACGCAGTTTTTCATGTCGACTTGATTATTCCCATCGTTCTTTTCAAGACGGGGGTATACTGAGGACGAATTAATTAGGGTCCTTGCCCCCCCCCGACAACCTCCGAATTGAGCGAATTTGTCAAACGACTTAGGACTTATCCGAGAATAAATCCACGGATAAACATCAATAACCTTGCTAAAATAATCATTCCCTCGCCAGAGTCGACAAGGCGCGGAAGGATTCGACTGTTTTTTCATAACGAAGACATAGTTTTCGGAAACGCTTTAGCCAAGAGTGAAGGGATTCCACAATCCAACGTTTAGCTCGAAATTCCGGATTCCTTTCCAACTCTCGCTTTTCCTCGTCCCGTCCTCGGATGTGGGGATCAAAACCGTAACCTTCAACAACCCCCGATTTACCGACAAATCCAGCGTCAAGACAGAGATTACACTCGGTCTGCTCTGGCGGTTTAACACGAACTTCAAGGCTCCGTCTAACAAGCGCGAATCGACGTCGATTGGCTCCTTCGACCACTATCGACAATGGAATTCCGTTTTGATCGACGAGTACTAACCATTTACTGCCGTTTTTTCCCCCTATTAGTTGGATTTGGTCCGACTGCTTCCCGTGCCAACGGGGCTTTGATTTGGCAACCGTCCGCCGATTGCCATTTCCAATCGATTCCCTTTAACTCGTCGTATTTGCATAGACCTGCCTGCCAAATTCGTTCAAAGAAGCCCGCTTTTGCCCAACGCTGAAAACGGTCGTGCAACGCCGACGAACCGAGACCGCCGAACAATTCGCGAGGAATTGCGTTCCAAATGACGCCCGTTCGTAAAACGTAAACGATCGCTTCAAAATACGTCCTGTCGTCGTATTTACGTTTGCAACCTGCTCCCGTCTTGCGCTGGTATTTTTGCGAGGTTGTTTTACGCAACTCCTCTTGAGTCGGGATAAGAGGTTCAACTTCAGACCATAATTCGTCGGATATTTTCCAAGTTTGTGTGCGCGACATTATTTCCTCTCCTTATGCAAAGCTCAGGAAATATAGTAAATGCACATGGCTTAGTAAACTGCTATTTTCGGATAAGCCCTTAGAATGTTCTTCAAGAGTTCTCGAGGCTATCTGGGTTTGGAAAGTTTTACAGAATATAAAACCTTAATGGTTAATCATGAAACGACATATCGTCTTTGCGACAACGGCGCACGCAATAAATACATTGAAATCGTTCCAGGAGTGGCGAGAAAGAATTGAACTTATCGTCCCCCCTAGCCTTGTCAACAAACCGGAACTCAAAGGAATTAACTTCCATACCCCCAGCGAAAAGCCCGCCGAGGAGTTCGGCGACACGACGACTGTCCTGTTGGACGACGACGTGACGCTTATCGACAGCCAACTTCTCGATTTCTTCGCCCAAACCAAAACGCGTTTCGTCCCACTAAACCAATGGGTAGTCGAAATGCTTGAAAATCCGTCTGTTCTGATTGCTCCAGAATCTGTGCGTCTTGATATCTGCACGCGCTGTCAATTGAACTGCGTGTATTGTTACATGAGGCACGATAAAAGGGAAACGACGGGAACCGGACACGTGACGCCCTTGCAGTTCGAAGCGTTTCTTGAACGAAATCCTTATGTTCGACATGTTGAGATTTCAAATAGCGGCGAGCCGTTTCTTCATCCTCAAATGCATAAAATCATTGAAATTGCCTATAAACACAACGTACATCTGACGTGTTACAACGGCGCTAATTTCAATCACGTCACGAATAAAACGCTCGAAGCTCTTGTGGATTACAAATTTGTACACATCAACGTCGCGCTTGACGGCGCGCGTCAGGAAACTTATTCGATATATCGAAGAAAAGGAAACTTTAACAAGGTCGTCGCCAATATTAAGAAGCTCAACGAGATTAAGAAGCGGAAAAATTCGGACTATCCTAAACTATACTGGCAGTTCATCGTCATGAGCCACAATTACGACGACGTTCCTCTCGCAGAAAAAATGGCGAAAGAACTTGGAATGACCATCTCCTTCCGAGACACATGGGATCCAAATGAAAAAAGAAGGCTTGAAAAAATGCTCTCTGAGAGAAGGGCAAAACATGGCGAAGAACAAGACCCTAGTAGCAAAATAATTGAAGACAGGAAAAATACGTTTAATTTTTGGTGCAGGGAACTGTTGCTGCATCCCCAGATAAACTGGGACGGACGGTTGCTCGGATGCTGCCAAGTATATCGCAGCGACTGGGGCGTGAACGTTTTTGACGTCGGTCTCACAGAGGCGTTAAATAGCGAAGTCTACCGAAAAACGCTTCTCGCGCTGCTAAAAGCGGAACCTCTTCCATATTCTCAAACACCCTGCGCTGCGTGCGAGGTTAGACCAAAGACCCCTGAAGAAGCGAAAAACATTATGGCTCGGCATGTTCTCCACTATGGGACAGACGCTTAAACGGTTTTTCCTACGGTTTTAGAGGTAAAAATCGGTTGTTTGCCAAACTAAATTTGACGTTCTTCTTGTATAGCGCGTAAAGAGTAGCGAGGGATTCCGATTTATTACCCGGTTTATCACCCGGCGCTTTGATCCAATTGAAAGGGATAGAAACAACGATCGAGTTTTCTCGGAATTCGTAAACGTCTTTCCCGTAAAAACTCGTGACGATCGGAACGCCTCTTCCCGTTTTCTCGCTAATATCCAGCTGGAGAAAAAATCCCGAAAGTTTACGGGTGACCGGAACAGATTCTCCTGCAAAAAAACCTTGCATTATCTGTCCTGGCGCCAACGCCTCAACGACGTCTTTTATGATATTTTCAGAATCTTCGCGGTTCCGCCCCACGGCGATCCCACTTCCAGTTCGCTCCCTGTCGCGCCGCGCCGCCTTCGACGGCGATCGCGAAACGTTACGCGCTAATCTTCCGGAAACAACGCTCAGGTTCTTCGTCGATATAGACGACTACGCAAAGGCGCAGAGTCGCGAAGAGTAA
>Ga0310695_10010181_pt1 | contig 13831 bp, 12 predicted proteins | sample RumenRJG_04DNA_FD_203882 | JGI IMG/M metagenome (GOLD analysis project Ga0310695, IMG submission 203882) | Bovine rumen microbial communities from Lethbridge, Alberta, Canada - RJG_04 (v2) (version 2) | ecosystem: Host-associated > Mammals > Digestive system > Stomach > Rumen | place: Canada... | reverse complement strand
TGATATGCTCCCCTTAGATAGGACAATGAAAAAACCAACGTCCTACTAAGGGGAGCGTATTTGTATGCCACAAAAAACTAAGGTAGCAGTAGCGACTATGGTTGAAGCCTGCAAAACCTACATCGACGGAAAAGCCTCTTTCGCTGAGATTGCTAATTGTCTGGGCGTTAATCGGGGGTCTGTCCGAGAATGGGTCAATAGGTACAAATCCGAAGGTGCAGATGGGCTGATCCCGCAAGGAAACGACCGTATTTATTCACCAGAGTTAAAACTTCAAGCTGTTACGGAATATCTGAGCGGTATAGCGTCGCAGACGCAACTTTGCGAAAAATACCATATCAAGTCGACACGCCAACTACGCCAATGGATTGCGCGGTATAATAGTCATGAGGAGTTCAAGCCTAGGTCAGGAGGAAGCCGCATGACGAAAAGACGCAAGACAACGCAGGACGAGCGCAAGGAAATCGTCCAGTACTGCTTGAAACACGAAATGAATTATGGGGAAGCTGCGAAAAGATACCAGGTCTCCTACAGCCAAGTCTACCAATGGGTGAAGAAGTACAAGGAAATGGGTGAATCCGGCCTCGAAGACAGGCGTGGACATCGCGTAGGGAGTTTGCCCAGCCGCACAGAGGAAGAGAAGCTGCGTGACAAGGTTGCCGGACTGGAGCGGCAGGTCTACTGGCTCCAGATGGAGAACGACTTCCTAAAAAAAGTAAAGGAACTGGAAAGGAGGGATGCCTTGGCACGACACGCAAACTCCGAGAATACGAAGCGGTAGAAGCGCTGGCCAAGCCGAACGGACCTTACAACATCAAGGATCTCTGTCAGCTAGCGCATATCACGCGCTCTGCCTATTACCACTGGAAGTGTGGCGAACAGAGCCCGAGCGAACAGGAGAACGAACGGCTGGCTAGAAAGGTCGAGAAACTTCACAAGGCAGACCCATCCAAGGGCTACCGCAGGATTGCCGATGACCTCAATGCTGCCGCGACAGACGGCAAGCGTGTCAACGACAAGCGCGCTCTGCGCCTCATGCGTATACTTGGCATCCAGTCGAGCGTAAAGGGACGGCATAACTGCTGCACGCGAGCCGCACGACATCCGGAGTACACGGCAGAGAACATCCTGAACCGGGAGTTTCATGCAGACAAACCAAATGAGAAATGGGTAACGGACGTCACGGAGTTCAAATACGGGTACATTCAGGATACGCACAAGCTCTACTTGAGCGCTATCCTCGACCTCTGCGACAAGCGGGTCGTAGCGTTCCAAGTAGGCGACCATAACGATAACCGTCTCGTGTTCGATACGTTTGATAAGGCAGTGGCCGAGAATCCTGCTGCGCATCCCCTGTTCCACAGCGACAGAGGCTTCCAATACACGAGCCGCGCGTTCCATGCAAAGCTCGTGGAACACGGCATGACGCAGAGCATGTCCCGTGTCGGCCATTGCATAGATAACGGACCAATGGAAGGTTTCTGGGGTATCCTGAAACGCGAGCGCTACTACGGGAGGACGTTCACGAACAGAGAAGAATTGGTTCAGATGATCCAGAACTATATTTGGTACTACAACCACCAGCGTCTGCAACGCAAACTTGATGTCATGGCACCGTGCGCATACCATGAAGCGCATTTCGCCGCATAAAAATACCTGCCCCCACGCTGGGAGCAGGTGAAAAATTCGTTATTTTTTTGCGTGTCCTATTGACGGGGAGCACACCACACCATCCCTACGCCGAGGCTTTTGCTATACCCCCACACCAAAAGGCACCTGCCAACTCTAGCAGGTGCCTTTAATTTATAGGGTAATTCAGTTGTCTGTGCTCTGTCCGCCGGGCACGACGCGTAACTGTGCGCGCTGGGGCTTGGCTGGTGCCTGCGGCGCAGGCTTGGGCCGCTGTGCGGGATGTACGCAGTGGTCAGCGATGTTTGTGAGCATACCCATAGCCGACATCGTGACGACCAGCGAGGAACCGCCGTAACTGATGAAGGGGAGCGGCACACCCACGACGGGGAACATGCCCCCGACCATCAGCATGTTGATGACGGCCTGCCCCACGATGAGCAGCATGATGCCCGTCGCGAGAATTTGACCAAAGAGGTCCCGGGCCATGTTGGCCACGCGTACGCAATAAACCATCAGTGCCAAATAGAGCACAAATGCCATCAGCGCACCGAGATAACCGTGCTCTTGACAGAAGATGGCAAAGGCGAAATCCGTATGCGCCTCGGGTAAATACTGGTATTTACTCACGCCCGCGCCAAAACCCATGCCGGTAAAACCGCCCGAACCAATCGTCGCCAGCGACTGCACCGTCTGGTAGCCTACGCCCTGCGCGTCCTGCCACGGGTCCCAGGTTGTGAGCAGACGCTGGAGACGATACGGCTGCAAGACTGCCAGCCCGCCCAGCAGGAACGGCGACATACAGGCGAGACCGACAATCTGGTGCTTTGTCATCACCGTGACCATCGCCATCAAGAGCGGCACCCCGGCGATGATAACCGCCGTACCCATATCCGGCTCCTTGTAGACGAGGAACGCCATCAGGAGGATGAGCCCCATCTGTAAGGAGAAAACGACGTTCAGTGCCGAGAGCCGCCGCCGTTGCAAACAGTTGGCTAAGAAAGCCGCCATTAGCATAAGCGAGATGAGCTTGGCGAACTCGGCCGGCTGAAACTTGAAAGCGCCCACCCCCAGCCAGCGCTTCGCACCGTTGACGGGGTCACTGAACACGAGCACGGCCACCAGGGAGCCGATAATGAAGATGAGCAGCGGCAGCATCATCACGCGCCAATGCTCATAGGCAATATGCCGACAGCCCACAAAGAACAACAAACCGACGAGCACCAAAATCACATGCTTGCGCAGGAAGTAAAAGGGGTCCTCGTACTCCGTAACCGCCAGCACGAAACTGGAACTAAACACATTGATGGTGCCCAGCACGAGCAGTATCGCCATAATGACAATGATCGGCTCGCTATCGTTCACCCACAGCGTTTTGCGCAATCGCACCGTGTCCTGCCCCCTTAGCGGAAGATAACCTCACAGCGGTTGATTTTCTCACCGAAGCCACTAAATTTGCGCTCATACTCTGTCTCGATATTATCGGGACGGTTCTCCGCGTGCAAGTCATAGGAGACGTCGCGCACCTCGAGCCCCGCCTCGGCAAACTGCCCCAGCGAGAAATCAAACAGTGGCCGGTTGTCCGTCTTGAAATGGAGCTCGCCCGGCTTTTTCAGCAACTGACGGTACTGCTCCAAGAACCCTACATGCGTGAGGCGGCGCTTCGCATGACGCTTTTTCGGCCAGGGATCGCAAAAGTTGATATAGAACCTGTCCACCTCATCCGGCGCGAAAATCGTCGTGATTTTGTTGATGTCAAAGACGAGCAGACGCACGTTCTGGAGCTCAAGCTCGGCGACTTTCTTTGCGGCTGAGTAGAGCACATCCTGCTGCATCTCGATGCCGATAAAATCAATCTCGGGGTGCCGCGCCGCCAACTGCGTGATAAAATCGCCCTTGCCCGTACCCAGCTCAACGTAAAGCGGTGCCGCATTGCCGAACCACTCGCGCCAATGTCCCTGCCGTTCCTCGCCGATGGTCTGGTCGCGGCTGATGACAAACGCGTCAAAATCATGGATTGCCTGGTCAACCCAGGGTTTTCTGCGTAAACGCACTATAATGCTCCTTATCGTTTCTCGAGGTTATATTTCTTCAGATAACGGTACAGCGTCACCCGGCTCACGTTGAGCAAGTTCGCGAGGCGGCTCACGTTGCCGCCGGCGGCCTGCCAGGCCCGCACGAAGACATCTTTGTCCTCTTTCCAGCGGTTATCCGGCTTCACATCGCCCATGAGACTGATGTCATCCGGCTTGATGACGTCCTCCTGCGTGTTGAAGAATGCCTGTTCCAACACACTCTGCAACTGCTTGATATTGCCCGGCCAATCGTAGGTATTGAGTTTCTCGATGGTCTCAGGCAGGATTTCCTTCACAGGCATCTGATGCTGCTCCGCGAGCTCGTTGATGATATGTTTCGCGAGCACGGGGATATCCTCGCGGCGCGAACGCAACGACGGCAGGCGAATCACACTGCGCGAAACGATGTCATAGAGGTCACGCGCAAAGAGGCCACGCTCCGTGAGGCGCTTGAGGTCGCTGTCGCAGGCCGCTACGATGCGCACATCAATCGGGCGCTCCACATCCTCGCCTACCCGGCGGCTCGTGCCACGGTTCAGGGCATCGGCAAGCTCCTGCGCGATATTTTTCGGCATACGCTCGATTTCGTCGAGGAACAACGTACCGCCCGAGGCGAGCTCGATGCGGCCCTGATGGCTGACCTCGCCCTGCACACTGCCGAACAGCTCCTGCTCGAGAATCTCGGGCGTCGTATCACCGCAGCGCAGGGTGATGAGCGGGCCAGCCGCGCGATGGCTGGCCTGATGAATACCGTGAGCCATACGCTGTTTGCCCGTGCCGGCCTCGCCCTGAATGAGCACGTGATGCTTGTTACGCGCCACGCGCTCGGCTTTGTTCTTGACAGACTGAAACGCATCGCATTCGCCGACCATCGAGTTCAGGCTGTATTTCGCCGTGTAGCCTGCCGCATGCGCCACCAGAGTGCGCAAATCCTCAATCGGCATAGAGACAACCGCTACGGACTTCACTACCTGATCGCTGTCGCGCTCGAGCGGCACGACCGTCGTGATATCCTCATAGGTCTTGCGCGGTGTAATCCACGTCACCTCTTTATTGTAGGATGGGATACCGCGGAAACCGTTGTAAATCGGCGTGTGGCGATAGTTCGTAATCACGTCGTTCAGGTTCTCACGCTGACGGATGTCCTGCGGCTTCTTCATGCCGATACCCGCGAGACGTTTATGCCCCAACGTGTTGGCATAGGAGACCTCGCCGCCCGGCAGGACATGATAGACCGCGAACGGCGTGGCATCGAGGATGGCCTCCTGCGCATTTTGCAGGCTGTGCTCGGTGATATGCAGTTCCAACGCATTTTTCAGCGTAATGAGGAGCGCGATGACCGCATCCTGCGGCATGATAATCTGCTCCATCGACACGAGCGTGAGGATATAGCGGAACTCGCCGCCGATAAAGATTGGGGCCGAGCAGGCGTCGCCGAGCTGGCATTCCTTGACCCACATCTCGGGACCGAACATCCAGAACGTCTGTTTCTGCTCGTAGGCCACACTGATACTGGAGGTGCCGACCTCCTCAATGCCCACGCGCACGCCCTCGATTTCGCCCGGCGTCAGCTGATAGTAGGGCAGCGAAAAGCTCTTCAGTACGACGCAGTCGTCGTTGACGAGCAATAGCGAGAGATTGTACTCCTGGAAGAACTCCTTGATGGACTCGCTGAGGTGCCCTAGATACTCAATGGCATCGCGGTTCTTCTGTTGCAAATCGTGCAGTGCCTCAGCCGACAGGCGATGGCTCGTATCCATAAAGTCCCGTGCGACGTGCAGTTCCTGGCTGCGGCGCCACGAATCGGCTACCAGCGGATGTACATTCGGGTCCATCACGCCTTCTTCCGTAAAGCGCTTGTAGTAATAGTCTAGTTTTTCTCGGCTGCGATGTTCTCTAAGCATGCCGTACTCCCCCTCCATTTGGTGTACATGTTGCCTGATCTATGTTTCTATTCTTCCCCAGACTGCCACAAGGGCAGTAATTTATGTTGACGGATGGCCGTCCTCAGCCATCTGGACGTAGCAAGAATAGCTCTGTGTTACAACTCAAGCACTTTAGTATACCACATTTACACGCAATGTAAAGGACTACTGCCCTAGTACAGACGTTCTTGCTCAGCGTCCCTATGCTTTATCTATTCACGTATGTTGTATATTTTCCTCGCAACTGCGGAAAATTCCTGCTTAACAACCAACTAACTGTAAAGCAAATTTGCATAAAGTACAAAGATACGCGACAAAAGCAATTCTTTGCCAAAGCATAGTTTTTAATGTTATAATGGAGAAAATTTGTTTTATGAAGGAGAACGAAGCTATGGCTAAACAGTATAAGAAACTGCAACAGAAAATCTATCACCAAGATGACGATAAACAAAGCAACCGCCGTAAAGAGAAAGTCGGCAAAGACTATCTCCTGCTCGGCGTACTCATCTTCACCGCCGTCGTGACGGTCGCCGGCTGGGGGGCTCTCAACAACTGGAACCGCGTCATGTACATCCTGCTCGATGTCTCGCTGCTCCTGACCTACATCCGCCGCCATGCCAAGCTCTCGGAGGTGCAGTCCGTATTCGCCGACCGCGCCAGTCTCGTGAGCATCGGCTTTGCCGTGGCCATGTTCATCATCGTGCTCATTCAGGACTTTATGAACTGATAGCCGCGCCAACTAAATAATGCCACACTAAAATACCGGGCCGCCCCCAAGGCAGCCCGGTATTTTTCGTTAAACTGATTTTACTGCAAAACTTAGTTGTCAGCCTCCGGCTCCGGCACGAGGTCCTCGCCCGTCAATTTGCCCTCTTTGGCCCGCTCGGCGAACTCCGCCGTAGCCGTGAAGAGCACATCCGTCGAACTGTTCAGCGCCGTCTCGCAGGAGTCCTGAATGACGCCGATGATGAAGCCGACGCCGACGACCTGCATAGCGATATCGTTGCCGATACCGAACGAGGCACAGGCCACAGGGATGAGCAGCAGTGAGCCGCCCGCCACGCCCGAGGCACCGCAGGCGCCAATCGTCGAGACGAGGCACAGCAACAGCGCCGTCGGCAGGTCAACCGCCACCCCCAGCGTATGTGCCGCCGCCAGCGAGAGCACGGCAATCGTGATGGCCGCGCCGCTCATGTTGATGGTCGCGCCCAGCGGGATAGAGATAGAATACGTGTCCTCGTTGAGGTGCAGGCGTTTGCACAGCGAGAGGTTCACAGGGATATTAGCGGCCGAGCTGCGCGTAAAGAACGCATACAGGCCGCTTTCCTTCAACGTCGTCCAGATAAGCGGATACGGGTTGCGATGGATATGCGCATAGACGATAATCGGGTTCATGATGAGCGCCACGGAGAAGAACGCCGCTAGCAACACCCCGATAATCTGGATGTAACCAATCAATGCGCCGAGACCGTTCGTACCGATGGCGTTGGCCACGAGGCCCATGATACCAAACGGTGCGAAGCGGATGACCCACTGCACGATTTTCGTGACAGCCTTCGCGAGGTCGGCGATAAACGTCTTCGTGTTGTCGCCCGCCGCATGCAGCGCGACACCTGCGAGCACCGCCCAGGCGAGGATACCGATGTAGTTGGCCGAGGCCAAAGCGTGAATCGGGTTATCGACCACGGAAAGGATGAGGTTATGCAATACCTCGACGATACCCGAAGGAGGCGCCACCTTCGCATCCGCCACCTGCAACTGCAAATCCGTGGGGAAAGCGAACGAATAGGCCACCGCTACGAGCGAAGCCAGGAACGTCGCAAAAATGTACAGCCGCACAATCGGCTTCATGGCGGCACTGGCGTCAGCGTTTTTCTGTGCCATCGCGTTCATGACGAGTACAAAGACGAGAATCGGTGCCACGCCCTTCAAAGCCTTGACGAACAAATCGCCGAGCACGGACACGGCTGGTACGGCCGCCGGCGCACAGAGCGCGATAGCGATACCTACAATCAGGCCGACGATGATGAGTTTAATCAACGCCGTCTCCTGATATTTCTTGCCCAACTGTTTGAGCATAGAGAAGCCCCCTTCAATCACCATATGATAATAGCGTACTACAGGACAGGCGTTTACAGCCTCATCCCAACAGTTGCAAGTATACACGATTAGTGGACAAAATGCAAGTAGTAATTAGGCGTATTGTTCCTTCAGAGAATACTTTTTATATTTTGTATATTATATATAGACAAAGACGGTGCGTGTACACTCATCATGTACACGCACCGTCTAAAAATCTAAGAATTTCGTTCTCTTTATTTTACTCCCAGCTCGCGCAGATAGCGTCCCACCGCGTCCTGCCAGGCAGGCAGGCGGGCGAACCCCGCCGCATCGAGACAATCCTTACTCATACGCGAGTTATGCGGCCGCACCGCCCGCGTCGGGTAAGCTGTCGAGGGTACCGGCTCCACAATGGTCGTGCGTCCCGCCTGACGGAACGTCTCTGCTGCCAGCTCTGCCCAGGAGCAATAGCCTTCATTGGTAGCGTGATAAATACCGTATTTGTCACTGGCCGCCATCTCGGCGAGCAGCACGGCCAAATCATGCGTATAGGTCGGTGAACCCACCTGGTCAGCAACTACGGTCAGTTTATCGTGGGTCTCGCTGAGCTTCAGCATCGTGCGGATGAAATTTTTGCCGTTGATACCGAAAACCCACGAAATACGCACGATAAAATACCGCGTCAAGAGTTCCTGCACCGCCTGCTCACCGTGCAGTTTTGCCAGACCGTAGGCATTGCAGGGCGCCGTCGGGCTGTCCACCTGCCACGGTTCCGTACCCGTGCCTGGGAACACATAATCCGTGCTGATGTAGATGAGTTTCGCACCGAGGTCACGGCATGCGGCGGCGATATAGCGCGTACCTGCCGCATTGACGGCCTCACAGGCCGCCTGCTCGTCCTCCGCCCGGTCCACCGCCGTCCAGGCCGCACAGTGGATAACTACATCGGGCGCATAGGCGGCCAAATAGGCCTTGACCGCCGCCGCGTCCGTCAAATCAAAATCACGGCTGCTCGTACCCTGACAGACAATGCCGCGCCGCGTGAGCTCGGCCACACAATCGTGCCCGAGCTGCCCCGTAACACCTGTTACTAAAACTTTCATATCATCCTGCTGCTTTCTATACCGTCTCGGGCTCCGCCGCCCCCACTAAAGGGATGCTTAAAATAAATTTTGTGCCCTGCCCGAGGTCACTTTCGATACTGATTTTGATATCGTGCTGCTCGGCAATCCATTGTGCAATGGAGAGGCCGAGGCCCGTACCGCTCACGCCGCCCTCGGCCTTCGTGCGTGAACTGTCGACGCGGTAAAAGCGCTCAAAAATCTTCGCCTGATTTTCCTTGGCGATGCCGATGCCATCGTCCGCGAGTTCCAGCAGCATATGCTGCCCATCAGGAGCCCGCCGCGAACTGGCCCAGATATGTCCGCCTTGGGGCGTGTATTTCTCGCTGTTCTGCAGGAAAATACGTATCATCTGCCGTATCGTCACGGGGTCAGCATAGATTTCACCCGGCTCGTTCTCCTTGAGCTCCACGGTGTGGTTTTTCGCCACGAGCTGTGTCTTTTTCAGCACATCGGCCACGAGCTCGCTGAGCTCGATATTCTCCTTGTGCAGCACCTGCCGCTTTTGGTCGGCGCGCGCGAGGAACAGGAGCTTCTCGATAAGCTGCTGCATATCCTCCGCCTCGGAACGGATGGAGGCGATACCCTCATCGAGCACCTCTTTATCCGTGCGGCCCCAACGCGAGAGCAAATCGGAATAGCCGAGGATAACCGTCACCGGCGTCCTGAGCTCATGCGAGGCATCAGAGACGAAGCGTTGCTGCTGCTTGAACCCCGCCTGTAAGCGGTCGAGCATATGGTTGAAGGTATCGGCCAACTCCGAGAGCTCGTCATGCGAGGCGGGCACCGGGATGCGCCGGTCCATCTTCTCGACCTCGATTTTGCGCGCGGTCTGCGTGAGCGTACGGATAGGCCGCAGGATGCGGCTGCTCACGAAATAGCCCGCGAACAATGCCAGAATAAAGCTCAACACCGTGCCCAGCAATACGAGCAGCTGCAAGTGCCGCAAAAAGCTCTCATCCGCCGTAATCGTGCGGTAGAAATGCAGCTGCAAAACCTCACCGTGATAGACCGTGTCTATTTTCGCATGATAGATGACCATATTGTGCAGCTTTGAGACCTGCATATGGTCGCTGGCCCAAAGCGGCTTGTGCTGGACTACGTTCGCGTTCACATCGTCGATGGCCGGATAGTGGGAGTCCGTGTCGATGAGCAGCTGTCCGCTCATATCGGTCACGCGCAGGATAACCCCCGGCATGATGGGCTCGTTGAACCAGAACTCCCGCGTAAAGGCCGTGCCATCATCCATATGGCGCATGACGTTGCGGATACTGAGCTGCATCTCATGCTCGGCCTGATTATAGTACGAAAAATAGATACCCAGCCCCGTCACAAAACTCATCACGCAGAGCATGACAAAAAGGATGGCCCCGTACAAGCAGGCAATCTTCGTGGAAATACGCAGCTTTGCCGTGCGGCCATCCAATTTAGTCATCAAGTGACAGAGCCAGGCTTTACTCCTTGACCACATAGCCTACGCCCCGCACCGTCCAGATATATTTCTGATTGAAGCGGTCATCGATTTTGGCACGTAGATAACGGATATAGACATCGACCACATTCGTGTCGCCCGTGTAGTCGTAGCCCCAGACCTCCTGGAGAATCTGGTCGCGCGTGAGCACCGTACGCTTGTTGCGCAACATGTACTCGAGCAGCGAATACTCCTTTTTCGTGAGCTGTACATCCTGCCCCTGTACCGTGACCTCGTAACGGCTCGGATACATGATGAGGTCTTTGACCGTGAGCTTCTCACCCTCGGGGGACTCATCGGTATTGCGGTGCTTGCGCAGCGCGTTGCGGATGCGGGCCAGCAGTTCCTGGATGGCGAACGGTTTCGTCATATAATCATCCGCCCCCAGGTCAAGGCCCGCGACCTTGTCCTCGACCTCATCACGCGCCGTCAACATGATGATGGGCACGTTCGAGACCTCACGCACGCGGCGGCAAATCTCGAGGCCATCCATGCCCGGCAGCATGACGTCGAGCAGTACGAGGTCGTAACTCCCCTGCACGATGCGTTCCAGCGCACGCTCACCGTTATCCTCCATCTCCGTCTCATAGCCCTCATGTTCGAGCTCAATCTGCAGGAAACGGGCGATGCGCCTTTCGTCCTCCACAATAAAAATACGGGTAGAATCAGCCATGACTATCCCTCCAAGGTATCGTTATACACATAATACTATATTACAGGGCCAAGCTAAATGAAAGAAAAAACCTCTAAGAATCTTGCAAGATTTGTATTATAACCCAGCCTTTATTTACTGCTACCGCTATATATAGTTCGCGGCGGTGGGCAAAAATCCTGCCCCCCGCCGCAAAATGGTGTCCACTGCCTATTTAGTCCGCCGCAATCTCGCCGAGATACATCTCGCGGAACAACTGGATGAGATGCTCGCTCGCCGACGAAAGCGTGCGGTTCTTCAACCAGGCCACGACGGTGTGCGTGTTCATCTCCGGCTCGACGAGGCGCTTGTAGATAAGATTGCCATCCGTGAGCAATGTCTTCGAGGACACCGGCATGAGGGCCATGCCCATGCCCATCTTCGCGAGCAGCAAATCCTGCACGATACTGTCGCTCGTGCAGATGATGTGCGGCTCGAAGCCCTGCTTGCGGCAATTCGTCGTGAAAACCGACTGCCAGCGCAGAGGGATGATGATTTCCTGCCCCGCCAGTTCCTTGAGCGTCACTTTGTCCGGCTGGGCGCCGATTTCGTGCTCGCGGTTCATGATGAGCACCAGCGGCTCATTGGGCAATACGATGGACTCATAGACCTTGCTGTCCACCTGCGTGCGCGTGATGCCGATTTCGATGACGCGGTTATCCAGCAACTCGAGGATACGCGTGCCCTCACCCTCCCAAATCTGGTAGGTCACATTGGGATAGCGGCGATGAAACTCATTGATGAGCTCGGGCAGCAGCATCGCGCCCGAGGTCGTAATCGTGCCCAGGCGCACCGTACCCGCCACGCCCGAACCGATTTCCGTGATTTCGCGCACAGTGCCGTCAACCATGCCGAGGATATGCTCCACCCGCGAGTAGAGCACACGCCCCGCGTCCGTGAGGCGGATGCGGCGGCTGCCGCGCTCGAAGAGCTGCACGCCGAGCCCCGTCTCAAGCCGCTTCATCTGCCGCGAGAGGGCGGGCTGGGCGAGGTCGAGCCGCTGCGCCGCGTGGCTGATGTTCCCCTCCTCCACGATGGCGTAGAACGCCCGCATATCCTTTATCTCCATCGGTTTGTCTTCCTTCATGGTGTTGCTCCCCTGTAAATATCATTGTTCCTATAACAAAAACGTATAGCTTTGCCCTTTATTATACTTTTTTAAGGCAAAAGAGGCAATGTTTTTACCTGTATTTTTATAGGAGCGCAGGATTTTTTTGTCATGAACCCTTTAATGTAGTATACTTTGAGAGAAGTTATTTGAGACAAACACGCGCCTGCCCCGCAGACGCTGAGGAGGAAGAACATTGACTGAGAAGAAAGTACGCACGCGCTTTGCCCCGAGCCCGACGGGCTACATGCACATCGGCAACCTGCGCACGGCACTCTATGCCTATCTGTACGCCAAGGCGGAAAAAGGCACCTTTATCCTGCGCATTGAGGATACGGACCGCAACCGCTATGTGGCCGATGCGGTAGAGTTCATCAACCGCACGCTCGAACTCGCACAGATTGTGCCCGATGAGAGCCCGGCCCTCGGCGGCCCCTACGCCCCCTACGTACAGAGCGAGCGCATGGACATCTACAAGGAGTACGCCGAAAAGCTCGTCCAGCTCGGCCACGCCTACTACTGCTTCTGCGACCCCGACGAAGACCATTCCACGGGTAAATTCGGCGGTTATGACCGTACCTGCCGCGACCTGCCGCAGGACATCATCGACGCCCATCTAAAAAACGGTGATCCCTACGTCATCCGCCAGAAGATGCCGCTCACGGGCGAGACGAGCTACTACGACGTGCTGCACGGCAATATCAGCATCCCGAACGAGGAGCTGGAGGACCAAGTGCTGCTGAAACGCGACGGCATGCCGACCTACAACTTCGCCAATGTCATCGACGACCATCTCATGGGCGTCACGCACATCATCCGTGGCTCGGAGTTCATCACCTCCACGCCGAAACACGTGCTGCTCTATCAGGCCTACGGCTGGGAACTGCCGACCTTTATCCACCTCGCACCGGTCATGGGCAAGAACGCCGACGGCTCGACCTCGAAACTCTCGAAACGCCACGGCGCTACCTCCTTCGACGACCTCGTCAAGATGGGCTATCTGCCGCAGGCCATCGTGAACTACGTGGCCCTGCTCGGCTGGAGCCCGAAGGACACAAATCAGGAGATTTTCTCCATGCCTGAGCTCATCGCGCATTTCAGCCTCGACGGCCTCTCGAAGTCGCCGGCCGTCTTCGACTACGACAAGCTCGGCTGGGTCAACGGCGAATACTTCAAGGCGATGGACGCCGCTGCCTTTGCCCAAACGGCGCGCGACTACGCAGGTGACCTGCCTGACTATCTCGCCGCCCACTGGACGGAGCTCGCGGCGCTCCTCCAGACGCGCATCAGCCGTTTCGGCGAAATCCCCGAGCAAATCAAATTCCTCATCGACTATCCGGCCTTTGACGCCAGCCTCTATGAGAACAAGCGCAACAAAGTCACGCCGGACAAGGCCAAAGAGCTGCTGCCCGCCGTCATCGAGCTGCTCCAGTCTGTCCCCGAGAGCGAGTGGCAGAACGATAATCTCTATGCCAAACTCGAGGCACATATCGAGGCCACGGGCGTCAAGAAGGGCCTCCTGATGTGGGTCGTACGTATCGCGGCCGCCGGCCAGAAGGTCACGCCGGGCGGCGCCACGGAAATCCTCGCCCTGCTGGGCAAAGAAAATTCTTTGGCGCGTTTGCAAAAAAGCCTTGCAAATCTCGCGGCAATGTAATATAATAATTTTCGTCTCCAACAGGGGATGAATTGTGGCACCTTCGTCAAGCGGTTAAGACACCGGCCTCTCACGCCGGGTTCATGGGTTCGA